>VFQN01000302.1_pt1 | contig 98623 bp, 73 predicted proteins | sample 3512371 | NCBI WGS metagenome assembly VFQN01 (sample SAMN10412370, study PRJNA504923) | tailings metagenome | isolation source: Replicate 2 from Balatoc abandoned mine | place: Philippines: Itogon, Benguet | collected 2017-08-28 | reverse complement strand
TGTTTTCTGGCACACCCGGCACGTGGACCACTCGCCGCTGTCGCGGTCGATGTGTGCGCCAGCCCTGGGCGCAAGGAGCCAGCGTCAGCGCGCGGGTGTGATGTCGGTGTGCCTGAAGTCGTCGCCCTTGAAGAGGAGCGACTCGCCGCGGCTGGCAGCGAGCGCGTAGGCGAAGCAGTCGCCGAAGTTCAGCCCGGCGCGATGGCGCCCACGCCCGAACCGGCTGAACGCGGCGCGGGCCAGCCTCCCCTGTTCGGCATCCACCGGCACCATGTCGATGCCGGCCGTGTCGAGGAACGCGTCGAGTTCCCGCACGCCTTCGAGTCCGTACCGCGCCTCGATCACGACGGACGTCTCGACGAACGACGCCACCGACAGCACGCGCTCGGCCGCCTCCTCGAGGGCGACGTTGAACGCGCGTCGCTCCGGCTCGTCCTGAAGGATGGCCAGGAGCGCCGAGGTGTCGATCACCATCAGCGCGGCAGCCCCGTGTCGTCGTACCCGAGGATCTCGTCCGCGGGGCGCTGATCGCGGACGGGCAGGCTGGCGCATCGCACGGCAATCGCGTCGAGCGCGTCGGCGAGACGGCGCCCGCTTCGCTCGCTGCGCACGCGGGCGATCCGGTCCTTCAGCGCCTGGGTGACGGCCTCCGTCTTGGTCTCCCCCGTCAGCCTGGCCAGAGTCGCCGCGAGCCGTTCTGCTTCCGCATTCCTGATGTTCAACGCCATGTGTCTACCTGTGTAGATCAGAATCTACACTGTAACACCAGACCTGAGGTCGCGTCATCGCTGGCCCTGACCGATGTCGCGCAGAACCGCCCGCGTGGCGGCGACGCGCTGCAGCATGCCCTCCCGGTAGCGCGACAGCTGGTTGTTCACCGCCGTGCCCGGTGACGCGAGTTCCGCCTCGATCTCCTTCAGATAGGTCTCCGACAGGTCCAGATATCGCGGCAGTGTGGCGGGATTGGCGAACCCCGTCCCGTTGGCGCGCACGTAGACCGGCGTCGTGTGGGCCGCTTGCGTCGGCCCACCACGCGCGCGGGCGGCAATCCACACGCCGTGCGTGCCTACACGGAGGTCGTGTGACAACTGGAGCCGTTCGACCGACTGGCCGGGATCGGTGGCACTCACGGCGCGCACGACCTGTCCGTGCACGACGAGCTCGATGTCGCGGAGCGGCACGTCGGTGGCGTGTCCCTGAGCCTCGACCACCACGCGCAGCACGTCGCCCTCGCGGCGCTCGAGCGTCGCACCGGGGCGTGCGTCGTCGACCGTCAACGACAACATGGGGCCGGTGGTCACGAACGTGCGGCCCGCCTTCACGCCCGTCATCCAGGCGTCGAACGCGAGCGGACCCTCGACGTAGGTGTAGAAGCGCGCATCGCCCAGGCGCGGCCCCTCGTCTTCGGCCGCCCCGAACGCCTTGTTGCGGCCGCACCACGGGAAGTCCGAACCGGCCAGCGCGGTGAGCGGGAAGCCGAGGTCGAGGAAGTGGTAGTAGTGCGTCGTGATGAGCGGGCCCCCGGCCGCGCAGAACTGCATCAGTTCGAGGAAGTCGATCTTGCGCTGGAGCACGTCGAGGGTCATGCCGCGGTAACCGTGGAAGGTCATCGCCTGGTGGGCATAGCCGGCGATGCCTCCGAGGGCGCGCACGCGGTCGAAGGTGCGGTCGTAACCGTAGTAGGCGTCGACCGGGCGCACGCGCACCGCTTCCGACGCCCCGAGCGAGATCGTGTGTCCGATCTCCGGGGTGCGCGGGTCCTCCTGCCCCGACGACAGGATGCGCCCCTGCTCCTGGTAGCGTCCCGTCGGGCCGAATCCATACTGCGAGAAGTAGGTGGTGTGGAAATCCCCCATCTGGAGCAGGTGCCCCACGTGCAGGTCCTCGGCGGCAATCCAGCGCAGGATGATCGGGTTCTCGCGCGGCGACCGTCGCAGGTGGATGTGGTCGTCCGAGGAGTACCACCCGCGCTGCGGCATGTCGATCCAGCGGCGAAGCGCGACCTCTTCCCGCCGGCGCGCACCAGCCGACATCGACACCCGGTGCCGCTGCCGCACGAACTCGTACCCTTTGGACACGTCGACCTGGTACTCGCCCTCGGGTAGCGAGACCTCGAAGGCACCGTCCACGTAGAACGCGCCGTCGGGCTGCGTGGCATAGCCCTCGGCCCGATCGTCGGTGCCGTACATGACGGCCAGCGCTTCGGCCGGCACGCCGAGGGCCTGTCCGGGAATGGCCAGCGCGCCGCGCACGGGTTTGCTGATTGGCTGGCCTGCCGCGTTCGTGATGCGCACGCGCGCCGCCGTCGGCGCCGAGGTGGCGGCATCGACGATCGACACGCGCAGCGTGCCGTCGGCTGCGGCCGACGCCGTGAGGAAGTACAGGGCGACGAGCGACAGCCCGGCGCCAAGCGGCAGCAGCGACGCGAGGCGCGGCACGCGGCGTGCGACCGGGTCGATGGACGTGGTGCGATGGGTCACGAGAGGCGCTCCATGATCCAGAAGACGGCGAGGCCGAACACGCCGGCCGACGCCAACTGCACGGCCCGGCCGTGCCACGCATGCCGGGCGAGCATCGCGAGCAGCGGCACGGCGACGGCCGCGATGGCCAGTTGCCCCAGTTCCACCCCGGCGTTGAAGGCCAGCACGGCCCAGAGCCACTGCCCCGTCGGCAGGTGGAGCACGTCGAGCATGCCGGCGAACCCGAACCCGTGAATCAGCCCGAAGCCGAACGCCGCCGGCCACCGCGGTCGGGCCCTGTCGCCGAGAACGTTCTCGAGGGCCACGTACGCGATGCTCAGCGCGATGGCCGTCTCGACGAACCGCTCCGGCAGCGTGACCACGCGCAGGGCGGCAAGTCCCAGCGTCAGGCTGTGCGCCGCGGTGAAGGCGGTCACGACGAGCGCGCGCGACCGCCAGGTGCCGCCAGGCAGCAGCAGGCAGGCCAGGAAGAGGAGGTGGTCGTAGCCGGTGAGGATGTGCGCGACGCCAAGCCGGACCATCGCAGGGAACGACCCGGCGTCCGTCGCGCCCGCCAGTGATTCCCCAATCGCCAACGCCGGCAGCACGTGGTCGGGGACGCCGGCATGAAGAACCAGGGGCACGCTCTCGCCACCTCGCTCCACCCGTGCGACGACCCGGTGGTCCGGCGCCGTCATCTGGTGGAACGTCGTGCGCAGGGTGAGCGCGGCCCCGGCGTCGGCGAGGGCGCCGACGGCGACGACCTCGAGGCTGCCAGGCTCGACGACGCGGGTCGACTCGACCCGTACCCGTCCAATCGTGTCGGCCCCGACGGTGAAATGCTCGGTGACCCGGGCCGCGGCCTGCTGCAGCGTGGCGACATCGGCCGCCTCGTCGGCGCCGGGGCCTCCCGGCCAGCCCACGTCCTCCAGCGAGACGATGATGCGGCTGCGGAATTCACGCCCCTCCACGACGACGTGCCAGAAGGCGACCGACCCCGGGTGTGCCCCGGCCGGCGCGGCCCCGAAGAGCAGCCAGACGGCAACCGACAGGCGGCGGGTCCAGTGGGCCACGTGTGCCGAGGATGCTAGCGCGGCTGCCGGCCAACGGCCAGCACCATTCGTGCCCGACGATCCGCGGGATATCATCGGCGCTCGCATGCAGACACGTCCGTTCGGATCGACCGGTCTCCACGTGTCGCCCATCGCGTTCGGCGCGATGCGCATCGTCGCCGATCGCGGCGGCGCCTCGTCGGTGCTGCTGCACGCACTCGAGCAGGGCGTGACGATGGTGGACACGGCCCGGAACTACGGGGAGAGCGAGGCCGTGGTGGGCCGCACACTGCGTGAGTGGACCGGCCCGCGCCCGCTGATTGCCACGAAGGTCAAGCCGCGCGACGTGTCGAACTGGCGGTTCTACGTTCCCATCGAGGCCCAGTTCACGCGCGACAGCATCCTCGAATCGGTGGAGACGAGCCTGCGCACGCTCGGCGTCGACTGCATCGACCTCCTGCAGTTGCACCAGTGGTACTACCGGTGGTCCCACTCGCACGAGTGGCTCGAGACGTTCCGCCTCCTGCGCGCCCAGGGCAAGGTCAGGTATTTCGGCGTGAGCGCCCAGGATCACGAGCACGACGGCGTGCTGCGGGTCGTCGACGACCGCCTCGTCGATGGCGTGCAACTGATCCTGAACGCCTTCGAATCGCGTCCGCTCGTCAGTGTCGTCCCGCTGGCACAGGAGCGCGGGGTCGGCGTCATCGCCCGGTGTGTCTTCGACCACGCGGGCGCGCTGGCGGGCGGCGCGACACGCGACTCACTGGCGCACGACGTGAAGCTGGCTCACGCGTCGCCGGAGATCGTCGCCGAGTACCTCACGCGCGTCGCACGCCTGAGGCACGAGGCGCTCGCCCACGGCATGCACCTGGTCGAGCTCTCGGTCCGCTTCGCGCTGACGCACCCGGGCGTCTCGACCATCGCGACGTCTCCCGCGTCGCCCCATCACGTCGACGATGTCGTCGCCGCGGCCACCCGGGGGCCGCTGCCCGACGAGCTGTACGCACGCGTGTGCCACGAACACGTGTGGGTGAAGAACTTCTACTACTTCAGCAAGGCCACCGTGGACGGCAACGCCAGCCCCACGGCGTGACGACGATTACGTGCCCGCGAGCGACGTGCCGGGCCCGTCGTACAGCGCGCGGAGGGCCGCGTCACGCGCCTCGGCCAGCGACACCTCGCGCACCGCCTCGCGCGCCTGGCGCAACGACGTCGCGGCCATGCTGAACTCACGCAGTCCGAAGCCAATCAGCACGGGCAGCAGACCCGAGTCACCGGCAATCTCCCCACACACCGCGACACGACGCGCATGGCGCCGTGCGCCGCGCGCGACGAACCGCACCAGCTTGAGCACCGCCGGATGCTGCGGGTCGTACAGGTGCTGCACGCGCACGTCGCTGCGGTCGGCCGCGAGCGTGTACTGCGTGAGGTCGTTGGTGCCGATGCTGAGGAACGCCGCGTGCTGGGCGAGCCGTGCGGCGTCGAGTGCGGCCGCCGGCACTTCGACCATCGCGCCGGCCGGCGGTGCCGGCAGGCCGATCCGATCGGCCTGCGCCTGCAGCAGCGCCCTCGCCCGCTCGACCTCGTCGCTGTTGGTCACGAAGGGGAACATGACACGCAGGCGGCGCCCCTCACCGGCGCGGATCAGGGCGCGCAGTTGTCGTTCGAGCAGTTCCGGTCTGGCCAGGCCGAGGCGCAGGCCGCGCATTCCGAGACGCTCCCGCGGCTCGACGTCGAGCAGTTCGGGCAGCCCCATGGCCTCCGGCGTGATGTCGAACGTGCGGATGGTGACCTCGCGATCGCCCGCCGCCTCCAGCACGGCCCGATAGGCCTCCACCTGCTCCCGTTCGCTCACCGAGCCGATGGGCTGTGCGCCGAGCAGCAACTCGGAACGCACGAGTCCGAGGCCTTCGGCGCCCTCCTCGAGGGCGAACGGCACGTCCTCGGGCCGCTCGACGTTGGCAAACAGGTGGATGGGGACGTCGTCGGCCGTGAGGGCCGGGCCGGAGATCGACGGCCTGGGCAGCCTCGCCGGCCGCATGCGGAGCCTGGCGGCGTCGACCACCGGCGCGGGCGGATCGATGGCGATGACGCCGGCCGTCCCATCCACGAGCAGCGTGGTTCCGGGCGGCACCATGCGCGTGGCTTCCTGCAGGCCCACCACCGCCGGGATGCCCATCGAACGCGCGAGGATGGCGGTGTGCGCCGTGCGCGTGCCGGCGTCGGTCGCGAGCGCGGCGAGCCTGGACCAGTCCAGTTGCGCGGCCACCGACACGGGCAGGTCGTCGGCGACGAAGACGCAGGGCTCGGGGAAGCGCGCGAGCTGGGCGTTCAGCCAGCCGGCGTCGCTGTCGTCGCGCTGCAGGTTCGCCCGCACACGACCGAGGACGTCGTTGAGGTCGCCGTGCCGCTCCTGCAGGTAGGCATCCTCGATCGCGCGGAGGCGCTGCGTCAGCTCCTCGCCGGCCTCGACGACCGCCCACTCGGCATTGACGTGGCGCGTCCTGATGAGGGCGTCGGCCCGCTCGCGCAGCAGCGGATCGGCGAGCATGAGGATCTGCACGTCGAACATCGACGCCAGTTCCGCACCGAGCACGTGGCGGGTGCGATCGCGGATCTCCTCCAGCTGCGCCCGCGTGCGATCGGCCGCCTCGGCCAGCCGCGCCTGCTCGCGCGCGACGCCATCGTCGGCGATCCGGTATCGCACGTCGTGGGCACGCAGGCGGACGACCACGGCCGGCCCGAGGGCCTCACCGGGTGCCACCGCGATGCCGGTGAGCATCAGCACGTCACACCTCTCCGAATCCCTCGGCCACCAGCGCCGCCAATGCGTCAGCAGCCGCTTCCGCGTCTTCGCCGTCGGTGCGGATGACGATCGTCGAGCCGCGGGCCGCACCGAGGAGCAGGAGGCCCAGGATGCTCTTGCCGTCCAGCTCGCGTGGCCCCTTGCCGACGCGCACGGTCGCGCCGTACTGCGACGCCAGCCGCACGAACTTCGCGGCCGCCCGCGCATGCAACCCCAGCGGGTTGACGACGACGACCTCCCGCGTGGTCATGGCTAGGACCCGACGTCGGGGCGCATCAGGTCGGAGGCCACGCGGATGGCTTCGCGCGCGTGCTCGCGCACCTGCCGTGCGATGCCGAGCAGGCCGGCGCCGGTGCGCCCGAGGCTGGCCAGCTTCACGAGCATCGGCAGGTTGACGCCGGTGATCACCTCGACCCGGTCGTCCTCGAGGAACGTGATCCCGAGGTTGCTCGGCGTGCCGCCGAACATGTCGGTGAGGATCAGCACGCCGGCCGGTCCGTCGACGCGCGCAATCGCCGCGGCGATCTGGTCGCGCGCCGCGTTCGGGTCGTCGTGCCACCCGAGCGCCACGGCTTCGAACCGCGGTTGCTCGCCGGCGATCATCTCGGCGGCGTTGACCAGTTCGTGCGCGAGCTGTCCGTGCGTCACGACCACCACGCCGAGCTGCTGCTGTTCGGGGTCTGCCATCGATGCTCGGTCCTCCGTCGCTCCAGTGGCGGACGGCTCGGAGAGCCGTCCCTACCACCTTCCCCGTTGTCCTGACGGACGGCTCGGAGAGCCGTCCCTACCTCCGCCCTCTGTCCTACCTCCGTCCTCACCTCCGTCCTCTGTCCTCCGTCCTACCTCCCGTCCTCCCTCCTCAGTCCTCACTCCTGCGCAATGTCGCGGTGGCGGACGCGCAGGCGGATACCCGGCACGGCAGCCATGCGTCGGCGCAGTTCCTCGGCGATCGCCACCGAGCGGTGCTTGCCCCCGGTGCAACCGATCGCCACCGTGACGTAGCTCTTGCCTTCCTCGGCGTAGCGCGGCAGCAGGAATGCCAGCAGATCACCCACACGCGCGAGGAAGGTGGCGTAGTCCTCGTACTGCTCCAGGAACTCCCGCACGGCGCCGTCGCGGCCGGTGTGCGGACGCAGCTCCGGCACGAAGTGCGGATTGGGCAGGAACCTGGCGTCGAACACGAGGTCGGCGTCGAGCGGCACGCCGTGCTTGAAGCCGAAGCTGAGGAACGTGACCACGGGCCCCGCGTCTGCGGCGGCGTCGCGCGACGCCGCCATGAAGGCGTGCCGCAGTTCGTGCACGGTCATGTCGGACGTGTCGATGATCTGGTCGGCCATCGCCCGGATCGGCGCGAGTTGCTCGCGTTCGAGACGGATGCCTTCGGTCACCGACTGGTGCTCGGCCAGCGGGTGCGGCCGACGTGTCTCGCTGAAGCGGCGCACGAGCGCGGCGTCCGACGCGTCGAGGAAGATCAGGCGCGGCTCGAGTCCCGGTACGCCCTTCAGCGAGGCATACGTGGTCGGGAACGACTTGAGCAGCGACCGCTCGCGGATGTCCACCACCACCGCGGCGCGATCGATCTCGCCACCCGCCCGCAGCGTGAGTTCTGCGAACGTCGGGATGAGGGCCACCGGGAGGTTGTCCACGCAGAAGTAGCCGAGGTCCTCCAACGCGCGAATCGCCTGCGTCTTGCCCGATCCCGACAGTCCGGTCAGCACGATGAACCGGCTCATGCGGCTCGGGCCCACGGGCTCGGCGCCCTGTCCGCCGCTGCGCCGGCTCACGACTCGCCCGCCTGGCGTTGCGCGTCGAGGCGTGCGGCCAGTTGCTGGGCCGCCGACACGCCGCGCGCGAGCAGCAGATGCCGTCGGGCAGCCACCTCGACGAGGATCCCGATGTTGCGGCCCGGGCCGACGGGCAGCGTGACGACCGGCACCGGGAGTCCCAGCAGGGGCTCCGACGCCTCGTCCAGGCCGAGCCGGTCGTACTCGGTGTGGCTGTCCCACCGCACCAGACGGACGATGAACTCCACCTGCATGCTCTGGCGCGTGGAGGCCACGCCGAACAGGTCCTGCAGGTTCATGATGCCAAGTCCCCGGACTTCCATGTGGTGACGCGTGAGCGCGGGCGACGTCCCCACGAGCACGCGGCCCCGCCTCGTGATCTCGACGGCATCGTCGGCCACCAGGCGATGCCCGCGCACCACGAGGTCGAGCGCGCACTCGCTCTTGCCGATGCCACTCTCGCCGAGCAGCAGGACGCCGAGCCCCAGGATGTCCACCAGCACGCCGTGCAGGGTGACCATCGGCGCCAGGCCTTCCTCGAGGATGCCCGTGAGCGCCACCAGGGCCTCGGAGGTCAGCACCGTGGTCGCCAGCACCGGCACGCCCGCGGCGTCGGCGGCCTCGACCAGCACGGGGTCGATGGCCAGCCCGGCGGTGACCACGATGCACGGCAGTCCCGGACGCAGGACGCCGAGCAGGCGCGCATGGCGTTCCGACGGCGGGAGCGTGGTCAGGTACTGCACCTCACTGCGCCCGAACAGCAGGACACGCCCGTCCTCGAGGTATTGCGGCTGTCCCGTCAGGGCGAGGCCGGTCTTCTGCAGCGGGACGTGCAGGATGCGGCGATCCAGCCCCGAGGCACCCGCCCGGGGGGTCAAATCGGCCAGGGGCGTCCCCTGACAGCGCGCGAGGAGCTGGCTGACGGTCAAGCCGGGCAGCGGGTCGGAGGCGGCAGTCATGCCGGGAGGCCCGCGGTCAGGCGTCGGGGTCGATCAGGCCGAGGTGCCCGTCGCCCCGGCGGATGAGGATCTGGACGCGGTCGAGGGCGGCGTCGCGGAAGACCAGCACCGAGCCGGCCGTCGCGTCCACGCGCAGGACCGCGTCCTCGAGTCGCATGGGCTTCGGGCTGGTCCGGCGCATCCGGATCACGCGCGGCTCGCCGGTGGCGGCGGCCCGCGCGGGCGCGGACGTCCTGGCGCTGCGGGCCGCAGGCGGCGCGGCTTCGGTCGCCATGCCCAGCACGCGAGCCCGCCGCGTGGCCCCGTCGAGGCGCTTCCGGCCGTCCCACTTGCCCTTCACGCGCGAGGCCTGGTGCTCGACCTTCGCGATCGCGTCCAGGATCGACGCCCGTGCATCGATCGCCTCGCCATGCGCACTCAGGGCCTGGTCTGCCGTCGTTCGCACACGCAAGTCCGTCTTCACGCGGTCCTTCTGCACCTGCAGGGCCACCTGCGCCGACAGGATGGTGCCGTGGAGCAGCCGGTCGAGCTTGTCCAGGCGTCGGGTCACGACCTGCCGGAGGGCCGGCGTGACGGTGAGGTTGCGCCCCGTGAGCGCGAGCCGCATGCGGCGGTCCTTTCGCGGATCAGTACAGCACCTTGCGTTGGTTCGACGTGGGGATCCGCAGCTCCTCGCGGTACTTGGCGATGGTGCGGCGCGCGAGCACGAGGCCCTCGCGTTGCAGGATGCTGACGATCTTCGAGTCGCTGAGCGGCTTGCGTCCGTCCTCGGCCTCGATGATCTTGCGGATCCGCTGCTTGATCGTCACAGACGACACGCTCTCACCGAACGAGCTGCTGATGCCGCTGTGGAAGAAGTACTTCATCTCGAACACGCCCTGCGGCGTGTGCATGTACTTGTTGTTCACCACGCGGCTGACCGTACTCTCGTGCATGCCGATGTCCTCGGCGACGTCACGCAGCACGAGCGGCCGCAGGTGCTCGATGCCGTGATCCAGGAACTCCTTCTGGAACTGGATGATGCTGTTGGCGACCTTCAGGATCGTCTTCTGGCGCTGGTCCACCGACTTGAGCAGCCACAGCGCCGACCGGAACTTCTCCTTCACGTACGCGCGCGTCTCGGCCGCCGACTCGTCCTGCTTGTTGTCGAGCAGCCGCTTGTACACGGGACTGATGCGCAGCTGCGGCAGGCCATCGTCGTTCAGGACGGCGACGTACTGGTCCTCGACCTTCACGATGTACACGTCCGGCATCACGTACTGCGACGGCGCCGGATTGAATCGGCTGCCGGGCTTCGGATCGAGGTGCCGGATGATCTCGATGTGATCCTTCAGCTGGTCGATGGGCAGGCCCATCCGCTTGGCGATCTCGGGGACCTGGTGGTTCTGCAGCAACCGCAGGTGGTGCATGACGATGGTCTCGGCCGGCGTGTCGGCATGGCCGAGATGCCGGAGCTGGAGCGTGAGGCACTCCTGCAGGTCACGCGCCGCGACACCCACCGGATCGAGGTGCTGGACCACGGTGAGCACCGCCTCGACCTCCGACGCCGACCAGCCCCCCATCGCCGCGAGCTCGTCCACCGACGCCATCAGGTAGCCGTCGTCGTTGAGGTTGCCGATGATGGCTTCGCCGATCTCGCGCTGGCGGTCGGAGATGTCGGGCCGCATCGCGAGCTGCCAACGGAGGTGGTCGGTCAGCGTGCCCGACGTCGAGAGCGTGTTCTCTATCGGCGGCAACTCCTTGACCTCGACCGGCATGCGTGACCGGTAGCCGCCGTCGTCCAGGTACTCGCCGAAGAAGTAGGCGTAGTCCTGCTCGTCCCAATTGGCGTCGGGCCGGTCGGGCTTGGGGGCCTCGGGGGCCTCCGGCTCGGAGGTCTGGGCCTGGGGATCCACGGCCTGGATCTCCTCGGTGGGAACCTCCTCCAGCATCGGGTTCTCGACGATTTCCTGGTTCAGGAGCTCGGCCAGCTCGAGCGTCGTCATGGGCAGGAGCTTGATCGCCTGTTGCAACGACGGCGTCAGGACGAGCTTCTGCGAGAGACGAGTCTGAAGCTTCTGCGTGATGGCCATGGGTCAGGGCGAGTGATCCGCGGAGGTCTCAATCGAGCCGGAAATCGGTCCCGAGGTAGATACGCTTGACCTCCTCGTCGGCCGCCAGCTCCCCCGGCGTGCCGCTCTTGAAGATGGTACCTGCATGCACGATGTGCGCCCGATCGGTGATCTTCAGGGTCTCGCGGACATTATGGTCCGTAATCAGGACACCGATGCCACGATTTTTCAGGTGGAAGATGATTTTCTGGATGTCGGCCACCGCGATGGGGTCGATGCCCGCAAACGGCTCGTCGAGCAGGATGAACTTGGGGTTGTTGACGAGCGCCCGCGTAATTTCGACCCGGCGCCGCTCGCCGCCCGACAGCGTGTAGGCCTTGGACCGCGCCAGGGGCAGCAGCGACAGCTCGGCCAGGAGTTCGCGGCAGCGAGACCGCCGCTGTGCGGCATCGAGCGGCAGGGTCTCCAGGATCGCCAGGACGTTCTGCTCGACCGTCAGCCCCCTGAAGATCGAGGCTTCCTGGGGCAGATACGCCAGGCCCTTGCGCGCCCGCACGTAAATCGGATCCTGCGTGATGTCTTCGCCGTCGAGCGTGACGGTACCCGAGTCGGGTCGGGTGAGCCCGACGCACATGTAGAACGTGGTCGTCTTGCCCGCACCGTTGGGGCCGAGCAGGCCGACCACCTCCCCGGAATGCACCTCGAGACTGACGCCGCCGACCACCGTGCGCCCGCCGTAGGACTTCGTGAGCCGATCGGTCTGCAGGAGCGCCATCAGGCCGGTTTGAGGGCGGGGCACGTGCCGGCGGTGCGGCCCTGGGTACGGGTGGACTGGTTGCCGTCCACCGAGATGACATCGGACGTGCGATAGAACGTCAGGCGCCGGCCCGTCGTCTCGCGACACTCGTTGGGGAACTGCTCGAGCACGACCACCGGGGTGCCACTCATCACGTAGCGGCCGTCCCTGGTGAAGTACGTGAGCCGTGTGCCGGTGGCGTGACGCGCGGCCGTCTGCAGCGTGACGGCCTCGTAGGCCTCCAGGCGTTCGAGCTCGCGCCCGCCCTCGAGCAGGAACATCTCGAGCCGGTTGCCGCGCAGGTCGCCGTCGCGGGTGCTGACGAGGCGCGCGCCCGCGCGCAGGATGGCCTTGCGTTCCTTGTCCTGGAACTCGAGCTCCTCGGCGGTGCCCGTCGTCACGTTGCGGGCAACGGCGCCGCTGCCGGCATCGGTTTCCTCGAGCTCCATCACCGTGCGCACCTTGCCCACCGCGAGCAGGTTGCCCGTCGCCTCGTCCAGCGTGAGGGTGTCGCCCTTGATGGACGTGGCGCCCTGCCAGATCTGGGCGTCGCCCGTGTACACCGCCTTCTGCGTCCGCCGCTCGAGCTTGCCCGCCGTCACGTTGACCGGCTGGTCGGCCTTGAACATGCCGGGTCGCGCCGCGCCGCCGTCGCCACCCTGCAGGACGGACCGCACGTCGGTCTCGGCCACCACGTCGTCACCACCGCCGAGGATGCTCACGATGCGCGCCTGGACCGAGCCGCGCGTGTCGTCGATGCGCGCCATCAGCGTCGTGCCCTCGGCGCTGAGGGTGATGTCGCCCGACTCGGTGCGGTACACCAGGCGAGGCGCCGAGGCCGTTCGCTGCGCGTCCTTGACCGTCACGCCCCCGCCGAACGTGGCACGGTCGATGGCATCGAGCGACCCCGCCGTCTGCAGGTCGAGCGTCTGGGCGGTGATCGTGCGATCCATGGCGGCCTGACCACGGCCGGCCCGTGTCTCGCGAAAGCGGACGTTGTTGGTGAAGGTGGCGCCCGTCAGCCCTCGTCCCGGCTGGCCGATGCCCGCGAGCGTGTCGCCGTTGATCACACGCGCCGGCGTCGCGCCGGCCTGCGGCACCGACAGCTCCACCGCCTCCTGCGCCGACAGGCCCGTCATCGTGGCTCCGTCGGCGTCGAGTTGCATGTCGATCAGGGCCGCCGCCAATCGCCGGCCGACGCCACCGCCCTGTGCCCGGAACTGCACCGAGGCCCGCTCGGCGAGCGTCACCTGGCGGAGCGTGCGCCCGTCGGCCTGGTACGCGAGGTTGATGTCGGTGGCCGACAACTGTTGCAGCTGCTGCGGCGCCGGCAGCGACACGGCCGACTGGCCCCGCAGCTCGACGAGCTCGATGATGTCGGCGGCGGGCTGCATGAACACGGTGATGGTGTCGCCCGTCAGGGCCTGGCCCTCCCGCGTGACCGACGCGGCATCCTGCAGGCGGATGTACCGTTCGGCTCGCGCGAAGCCCGCCGATCCGGCCCGCATGTGCGTCTCGACCTGGCCTGGTCCGGGCGGGACGTCGATCACGGCCCGCTCGAGCATCCACAGCACGTCACGCGTGTTGTCGTACGTCGCCCCGATCGACGACCCCGTCGTCGTGCCCTTGGTGAAGTCCACGTCGCCCGGAATCCGGATGATGCCATCGGACGAGTCGTACGTCGCCTCGCCGCCCTTCATGGTCAGTCCGTCGCTGGTCTGGAGCGTGACGTGACCGGTGAGGCGCACCTGGGCGTTGTCCTTGGTGACCTCCGCCTCGTCGCCGTTGAGGATCAGGCCGCGACGATCGGGACGCTCGGGCACGGTGACGGTGACGCCCTGGAACACCGTACGGCCATCGGGATAGGTGCGGAGGCCCTTGTGCTGCAGGTCCATGTCGCGGGCCTCGCCACGCGTCCGCGTGATGAGGCCGCCGCTCGACTCGACGACGGCATCCGGGTCGGTGCGGGGATCGCGCACGTCGCCCGTCGTGATCGACCGCCCGCGCAACTGCAGGCCGAGCCACACCGCGAAGCCGACGGCAAAGGCCGCCAGCGCATAGCGCACGAGGCGTCGCACGCGCATCAGGCCGTCCTCTGGGCTGGCACGACGTCGGGCGCCCGGAGGTCCTTCACGCGCAGTTCGACCGTCGTCTCGCCGCGGTACGTCTGCTTCTCGAGCGCATAGGCCAGGCGCAGGCCGCGCCGCTGCGCCTCCCACTGCGGGGCGTGTTCGACCGCCCGCCACGCCATCGCCTGGAACTGGCGCCCGTCCTGGCGGACCTGCACCTTCAGATGGCGATCCTTGATGCGACGGATCTCGCCCACCAGCTCGACGTCGCTCGCTTCGAAGATCGGCTGCGGGTTCCCCACGCCGAACGGCGCGAGGCGCTCGAGGCCCGCGATGACCTGCGAGGTGATGCCCGAGAGGCCGAGGGGGCCATCGATGGTCAGGCGCGGAATGAGATCGTCGGGCTCGAGCACGCCGAGGCCGTGCGCGCCAATCCGATCGCGGAACGCCCCCACGCGATCGGCCGTCAGGGTGAGACCGGCGGCCTGACGGTGCCCGCCGTACTTCTCGAGCAGGTCGGCACAGTGATCGAGCGCTCCCAGCATGTCGAACGCGGGGATGGACCGGCACGACCCGTGCGCGAGACCGTCCTCGATCGACAACACGATCGTGGGCTTGTTGAACGCTTCCTTCAACTTGGACGCGACGATGCCAATCACGCCGCGGTGCCAACCCTCTCCGGCCACCACGAGCACGTTGTGCGCGCCGATGCGCACGTCGGTCTCGACCAGCTTGCGCGCCTCGGCGACGATCTCGGCCTCCTGTGCCTGGCGACGCGCGTTCTCCTCCGCCAGTTGCTCGGCGAGCCGGCGCACGTCGTCGACCCGCGACTCGTCGGCCGCCAGGAGGAGCTGCGTGGCCAGGTCGGGCGTGCTCATGCGGCCCGCCGCGTTGATGCGGGGCCCCAGCACGAACGAGATGTCGTAGTCGGTGAGCGACTTGTTCTGGAGGCCCGCCGACTCGAGCAGCGTACGCAGGCCCACCGCGTGAGGTCCCTGCGAGAGTCGCTCGAGCCCGAGCCGGGCGATGACCCGGTTCTCACCCACCAGCGGCACCATGTCGGCCACCGTCCCCATCGCCGCGAGCTTCAGGAACGCCGGCAGCCAGCGGGTCCGGTCGAACCGCTCACAGAGGGCCTGCACCAGCTTGAACGCCACGCCGACACCGGCGAGTCCCTTGTCGGGATAAGCGCAGTCGGAACGTTTGGGGTTGATCACCGCGTAGGCTGGCGGCAGCGCCGCCTCGGGCTCGTGATGGTCGGTGATGATCAGGTCCACCCCGAGTTCACGCGCGCGCCGGGCGGCCTCGGCGCTGCGGATGCCGCAGTCCACCGACACGATGACCCGCACGCCCTCGGCGTGGAGCCGCTCGACGGCGGGCACCTGCAGGCCGTAGCCGTCGCGCAGCCGCTCGGGAATGAAGTGGCAGACGGTCCCGCCGAGCATCTCCAGCGCGCGCCGGAGGATGACGGTGGACGTGACGCCGTCCACGTCGTAGTCGCCGTGGATCGCGATCGACTCCTTGCGATCGAGGGCCGCGCACAGCCGCTCGACCGCCGGCCGCATGTCGGTCAGGGCGTAGGGATCGTGCAGGTGGGCCAGCGACGGCGACAGGAAACGATGGGCCTGCTCGGCGTCGCGGTGGCCGCGCTGCCACAACAGGCGCGCGATCACCGGCGGCACGGCGAGTTCGGCCGCCAGCACCGCAACGGCAGCCTCGTCGCACGCGAGGGGATCCCAGATCTTCGTCCGCATCAGGTCACGAGGGCGGCCCCGCCGGGGCGTCAGGCCGAGGCGCCCGCAATCTCGGCGCCGAGGCGGCCGATGAGGCGGAACTTCTCGTAGCGCCGCTCGAGCCGTTCGGCCGAGGGCATGGCCATCAGCCGCTGCAGGGCGGGCCACACCGCCTCATCGAGGCGCTGCGCCGCGAGATCGGGGTCGTGGTGGGCGCCCCCCGTCGGCTCGGGGATGATGCCGTCGACGATGCCGCGCGCGACCAGGTCGGGTGCGGTCATCTTCAGCGCGTCGGCGGCTTCCACCTTCTTGCCGGCATCGCGCCAGAGGATGGCCGCGCAGCCCTCCGGCGGGATCACGCTGTAGACGGCGTACTCCTGCATCAGGACGACGTCGCCGACGGCGATGCCGAGGGCCCCGCCGCTCCCGCCCTCGCCCGTCACCACCACGACGATGGGGGTGTCGAGCACCGCCATCTCGCGCAGGTTGAGGGCGATGGCCTCGGCGATGCCCCGCTCTTCCGACTCCATGCCCGGGTAGGCGGCGGGCGTGTCGACCAGGCAGATCACCGGCCGCTTGAACTTCGCGGCGAGCGTCATGGCTCGCAGCGCCTTGCGGTAGCCCTCCGGGCGGGCATAGCCGAAGTTGCGGGCGATCTTCTGCTTGGTGTCGCGACCCTTCTGGTGGCCCACGACGAGCACGGGTTGATCGTGATACTGCGCAAATCCCGTGACAATGGCTTGATCGTCGCCGAATCGTCGGTCGCCGTGGATCTCGGTGAACCCCGGCCACAGGCGCGCGGCGTAGTCGAGCAGGTACGGCCGCTGCGGGTGACGCGCGACGAGCACGCGCTGCCAGGGGGTGAGGCGGGCGAACAGGTCCTGCCGCACCTGACGGGCCCGCGCCTCGAGCCGGGCGATCTCGGCGACGCGCTCCGGCGTGCGGGGCTGGGTGCTCAGCTGCTCGATCTCCGACAGGAGGGCGGCGACGGGCTCCTCGAACTCGAGGGTGTCCACGGGCATATCGGTCAGGTTACCGCAGTTTGACGGCGCCGACCCCGCACACGCGTTCGAGCTCGGACACCAGTTGTTCGGACGGACGCACCTGCACGGCGGCCAGTTCGGCGCGCACGCGCATGGCGCGCGGAAGGTCGCGCACCTCGACGTCGAGGCGCACGCGGCGGTCGCCGCGATGGCGCAGCAGCACGTCGGCCACGGCCTCGAACATGGACCGCGAGGGGGTCTTGAGCGAGATCGCCACCTCGCGCGACAGCGTCTCGTTGAGCGACGACAGCGGCTTGATCTCGCTGGCCAGGATCTTGGCGCTGTCCTCGCCGGCCTCGAGCTTGCCGCGCACGAGCACCATCCGGTCGTTCTCGATGTGGGCGTAGAAGTTCCGGAAGGTCTCGGGGAACGCCACGACCTCGAGGGCAGCGTCGAGGTCCTCGAGCATGAACGCGGCCATCCGATCGCCCTTCTTGGTCTTCACCTGCCGGACGCCGCTGATGATGCCGCCGACCAGGACGTCGGCCATCGCCTCGGTGCACTGCCCGATGGGTCGGGCGCCGGCCTTGGCCAGATCCTCCTGGTGGGCGGCCAGCGGGTGCCCGCTCAGATACAGGCCCAGGGCCTCCTTCTCGAACGCGAGCACCTGGGCCGACGGCCAGGGCTCGGCGTCGGGCAGGGCGAGGTCTGCCGACGGATCCTCCGCCTCGCCGTCGCCGCCGCCGAGCAGCGCGTCGAACAGCTGCGTCTGCCCCCTGTCGCGGTCCTTCTGGATGCGGTTGCCGTGCTCCAGGGCCCGGTCGATCGCGGCGCAGAGGCGGGCGCGGCGCGACGCGACCGGCTCGTCGGGGGGCGCGAGCGAGTCGAGCGCCCCGGCCTTGGCCAGGCTCTCGAGCACGCGCTTGTTCACGAGACGCAGGTCGGCGTGCTCGCAGAGCGTGCGGAGCGAGTCGATGCGCCCGCCACGCTCCTCGCGCACCTTGAGGATCGAGAGGATGGCGCCCTCGCCCACGTTCTTGACGGCGGTCAGGCCGAAGCGGACCCCCTCGGGCTCGACCGTGAAGCGCAGCTGGCTCAGGTTGACGTCGGGGGGCAGCACCGGCACGCCGAGGTCGCGGCACTCGCCGAGGTACTGCGAGAGCTTGTCGGTGTTCTGCGCCTCGATGGTCAGCAGCGCCGCCATGAAGTAGCGCGGGTAGTTGGCCTTGAGGTAGCCGGTCTGGTACGCGAGCAGCGCGTACGTGGTCGAGTGCGACTTGTTGAAGCCGTAGCCGGCGAAGTAGGCCAGCAGGTCGAAGATCTCGCCCGCCTTCTTCTCGGTCAGCTTGTTCTCGACCGCGCCCCGGACGAACCGGTCGCGCTGCGCGGCCATGACCTTGGGGTCCTTCTTCCCCATGGCCTTGCGCAGCAGGTCGGCCTCGCCCATGGTGAAGCCGCCCACGTCGCGCGCCACGCGCATGACCTGTTCCTGGTACGCGATCACGCCGTACGTGTCCCGCAGGATGGGCTCCATCTGCGGGACCATGTAGGTGATCTCTTCGCGCCCGTGCCGGCGGTTCACGAAGCTGTCCACCACGCCGGCGCCGAGCGGCCCGGGCCGGTAGAGCGCGTTGAGCGCGATCAGGTCGTCGAAGCGCGACGGCCGGGCCTTGCGCAGCACCTCGCGCATGCCCGACGACTCGAACTGGAAGACGCCGGCCGTCTGCCCGTCGGCAAACAGCTGGAAGGTCTTCGCGTCGTCCATCGGGATGGCGTCGATGTCCAGCGTCTCGCCCGTGGTCCGCTGGATCTCCTTGAGCGCGTCGTCGATGAGCGTGAGCGTGCTCAGGCCGAGGAAGTCCATCTTGAGGAGGCCCATCCTCTCGATTTCCTTCATGGCCCACTGCGTCACGATTTCGTCGCGCGCCCCCTTGTAGAGGGGCGCGAACTCGGTGATCGCCCGGGGGGCGATGACCACGCCCGCCGCGTGCACCGACGCGTGGCGCGTCATGCCCTCGAGGCGCTGGCCGATGTCGAGCAGGTCCTTGACGCGCGGGTCGGCGTCGCGCAGCTGCTTGAGCGCGGGGTTCTCGACGAGCGCCTTCTCGAGCGTCATGTCGAGCGCCGGCGGAATCAGCTTGGCGACCTTGTCGACCTCGGCGTAGGTCATGTCCATGACCCGGCCCACGTCGCGCACCACGGCCTTGGCCTTCATGGTGCCGAAGGTGATGATCTGCGCCACGTTCTCGCGCCCGTACTTGCGGGTGACGTAGTCGATCACCTCGCCGCGCCGCCGCTCGCAGAAGTCGATGTCGATGTCGGGCATCGACACGCGCTCGGGGTTCAGGAAGCGCTCGAAGATGAGGTCGAACTCGATGGGGTCGACGTCGGTGATGCGTAGGCACCACGCCACCACGCTGCCGGCCGCCGACCCGCGGCCGGGCCCGACGGGGATGCCCTGCTCGCGGGCGTACCGGATGAAGTCCCAGACGATCAGGAAGTACCCGGTGTACCCCATCTTCTGGATCATCGCGATCTCGTAGTCGAGTCGCGTCTCGTACTCCTCGATCGTGTGCCGCAGCGCGCCCCGGCTCATGAGCGCGCGCAGGCGCGGCAGGCGCGCGGCGAACCCCTCGCGCGTCACGCGCTCGAAGTGGCCGTCGAGCGTCTCGCCCTCGGGGACGTCGAAGTTGGGGAGGTGATAGACCTTCGAGTCGAGATCGACGTGGCAGCGCTCGGCGATGCGCGCCGTGTTGGTGAGCGCGTCGGGATACTCGCCGAACCGCTCCCACATCTGCTCGGGGGTCTTCAGGTAGAACTCGTCGGACCCGTACTTCAGCCGGTGCGCGTCGTTGACCGACTTGCCCGTGCCGATGCACAGCAGGATGTCGTGCGGCTTGTGATCGCCGTGACGCAGGTAGTGCACGTCGTTGGTGATCACCATCGGCAGGTCGAGGTCGCGCGCGAGCGCCGGCAGGCTGTCGTTGACGATCTTCTGCTCGCGCAGGCCCTGGTACTGCATCTCGAGGAAGAAGTTGCCCTTGCCGAGAATCTCGGCGTACTGCCCCGCCGCGGTGCGCGCCTTCTCGATCTTGTCCTTGTAGATGCCCTCGGCGACCTCGCCCTTCAGGCAGCTGCTCAGGCCGATCAGGCCGGCGCTGTGCTGCTGCAGCAGCTCCTTGTCGATGCGCGGCTTGTAGTAGAAGCCTTCCGTGTACCCGGAGGACACGAGCTTGATCAGGTTGTGGTAGCCCTCGTTGTTCTCGGCCAGGAGCACGAGGTGGTTCTGCGTCTCTCCGGGCACGCCGCTCCGGTCGCGGCGATCGCCGGGCGCGACGTACACCTCACAGCCCAGGATGGGCCGGATGCCGTGCTTCTTCGCCGTGTCGTAGAAGACGACCGACGAGAACATGTTGCCGTGCTCGGTGACGGCCAGCGCCGGCATGCCGAGGCGCGCCGCCTCCTTCATCAGCTCGTCGACGCGGCACGCGCCGTCGAGCAGCGAGTACTCGGTGTGCAGGTGGAGGTGGACGAAGTCCTTCACGGGCGCACTACTCCCACTCGATCGTGCTCGGGGGCTTGCTGCTGATGTCGTACACCACGCGGTTGATGCCGCGCACCTCGTTGATGATGCGGCTCGACACGCGCTTGAGCAGCGCCATCGGCAAGGGCGCCCAGTCGGCCGTCATGAAGTCGGTGGTCTGCACCGCGCGCAGGGCCACGACGTGCTCGTAGGTGCGGTAGTCGCCCATCACGCCCACGCTGCGGACCGGCAGGAACACGGCAAACGCCTGGCTCGTGAGGTCGTACCAGGTGCGCCCGCTCGCCTCGTCGCGCGTGGTCCGGAGTTCCTCGATGAAGATGGCGTCGGCGCGACGCAGCAGATCGGCGTGCGCCGCGGTCACCTCGCCGAGGATCCGCACCCCGAGCCCCGGGCCCGGGAACGGGTGCCGGTACACCATCTCGGGCGGCAGGCCCAGCACCAGCCCGAGCTCGCGCACCTCGTCCTTGAACAGCTCGCGCAGCGGCTCGAGCAGCGCGAGACCGAGCGTCTCGGGCAGGCCGCCGACGTTGTGGTGGCTCTTGATCGTCTTGGCCTTGCGGGTGCGCGCGCCACCCGACTCGACGACGTCGGGATAGATGGTGCCCTGGGCCAGCCAGCGCGCGTTGGAGAGCGTGCCCGCCTCGCGCTGGAAGACCTCGACGAACTCACGCCCGATGATCTTCCGCTTCGCCTCGGGGTCGGTCACCCCCGCCAGCTGGTCGAGGAACTGCCGGCTGGCGTCGACGTGCCGCACCCGGGCGTGCAGCCGGCCCGCGAACATGTCCATCACCATCGCCGCCTCGTCGAGCCGCAGCAGGCCGTGGTCCACGAACACGCACGTCAACTGGTCGCCAATCGCGCGATGGATGAGGGCCGCCGCGACGCTCGAGTCCACCCCCCCGGACAAGCCGAGCACGACCTCGTCCTGCCCCACCTGCTCGCGGATGCGCGCGACGGCTTCGGCGACGTAGTCGCCCATGCGCCAGTCGCCCCGGCCGCCGCAGATGTCGCGCACGAAGCGCGTCAGGATGGCCTGCCCCTGCAGCGTGTGGGTGACTTCGGGGTGGAACTGCAGGGCGTAGTAGCCCCGCGCCTCGTCGGCCATGCCGGCGATCGGGCAGCTCGGCGTCGAGGCCATCAGCGAGAAGCCGGGCGGCATGGCCGTGACCGCGTCGCCATGGCTCATCCAGACCTTCAGCATGCCGTGACCCTCGGGCGTGCGGAAGTCCTCGAGCTCCTCGAGCAGGCGCGTATGGCCGTGTGCGCGAACCTCGGCATACCCGAACTCGCGGTGATCGCTCCAGGCCACCGTGCCGCCGAGCTGGGACGCCATGGTCTGCATGCCGTAGCAGATGCCGAGCACCGGCACCCCCAGCTCCCAGACGACGTCCGGCGCCCGCAGCTGGTGATCCTCGTACGTGCTCCCGTGGCTGCCCGAGAGGATGATCCCGATCGGCGCCAGTTGCCGGATCACCGCCTCGGACACGTCGTGGGGATGAATCTCGCAGTACACGTGCGCTTCGCGCACGCGCCGGGCGATGAGCTGGGTGACCTGCGACCCGAAGTCGAGGACGAGGACGGTCTGGTGGGACATGCCGCGCGCGAATGCCGGAAGCCGCAATGCCGGGACCGTCGGAAGGCAGCCCTCGAGTGCGGAGCCGGTATTATAGCGGAGTGCCGGGCACGCCGACCACAATATCTCGCGGTCTTTCGGGCATTTACCGCATTTTCTTGGTCTTCATGACCGCGACACTCGTCAGCCCGCCGGGTGTCGCCGCACAGCCCCCTGCCCCGTCGGCGGGCGGCCCCGGCGCGCGCGAGGCGGCACCACCCGCACGGAAGGCCGCGGGCGGGTCCGGCCTTCCCCTCTTTCCCCTCAGGGTCCGCTGGACCGCCGACCTCGACGCCCCACCCGCGGCCGGGATCGCCACCGACGGCACCCGCGTGTTCGTGCCGCTGGAGTCGGGCAGCCTGGTGGCCGTGAGTGCCGACACCGGCCTCGTGGCCTGGAAGGCCGAGGTGACCAGCCGCGTGCGCCCGGCCACGGCCGATGGGCACGTGTACGTGGTCGGGGAGGATGTCGTGGAGGCCCTCGAGGCCGCCACGGGTCGCGTGGCGTGGCGCGCCCCGCTCGGGCCGGTGTCGGCGCCGCTCGTGGCCCGCTCGGGCTGGGTGATTGCCGCGCTGCAGTCCGGGGAGGTCGTGGCGCTGCGAGGCGCCGACGGCACCAGCGTCTGGCGCCAGCAGGTCGGTCCCCCCATCGTCGCCGACGCGCAGATCGACGGCGATCGCCTGTACCTGCCAGGTGCCGACGGCGTGGTGCGCGCCCTGTCGCTCGACTCCGGCGCACCCATCTGGAGCCGCCCCCTCGAGGGCAGCATCGTCACGATCGCGCCCCTCGGGGGGCGTGTCTACGTCGGGTCGACCGACAACTACTTCTATTGCCTCGACGACAGGCAGGGGCGGGTACGGTGGCGGTGGCGGGCCGGCGCCGATCCGGTCGGCGCCGCCATCGCCGACGACGCCCGCGTGTACTTCGCCTCGCTGGACACGCTGGTGCGCGCCCTCGACCGCGGCAATGGCGCCCAGCGCTGGCGACAGCCCCTGCCCTGGCGGCCCCGCACCGGGCCGCTCCGCGTCGGCAACACACTGGTGGCCGCCGGCATCGCGGTGGATCTCCGTGGGTACGCCCTCGACACCGGCAGGCAGGTCGGTGAGTTCGCGCTCACCGAGAATCGCCTCGAAGTGCTCGAGGGGCCGCCCATCGTGGTGCCGCGAACCTTGTTGCCGGGCGATTTCCTGGTGGCCGCCGTCGCCGACGGCCGGCTGATCGCCCTCGAGCACGTCTTCGGCCTGCCGGCCGTGCCGCTCACGACCCTGCCGGGTGAGCGTGTGGCGCTGACGCCTCCACCGCCCTCCTGACGACCTCCGCCAGTCGCGCGATGCCCTCGTCGATGCGGGCATCGGAGGCTGCCGAGAACGCAAGTCGCAGGGTGTTGGCGCCCTGCGGCTCCACGAAGAACGGGGCGCCCGGAACGTACAACACCTGTGCGTCGACGGCCCACGGCAGGATGGCGTGCGTGTCCACCCCCACCGGCACCGTGAGCCACAGGAAGAACCCGCCCCGCGGCGGATCCCAGCGCGCGACGTCGCCGAGCCTCCGCTCGAGGGCACGGACCATCACCCCCCGCCTGCGGGCGTAGGTCTCGCGCAGCACCGGCACCTGCCGGTCGAGCACGCCGCGCTCGATGGCCTGGTGGACCAGGCTCTGGTCGAGGCTGCTGGAACAGAGGTCGGCCGACTGCTTGGCGACGTCGAGCCGCGCGATGAACGAGGCCGCCGCGACGATCCAGGCGGTGCGAAACGCCGGCGCCAGCGTCTTCGACGTGCTCTGGACGTAGATGACGCGACCGTCGTGGTCATCGGCCTTGATCGGACGCGTGTCCTCGGGGCGCGTGACGTCGGGGAACCAGAGGTCGCCATACGGGTCGTCTTCGACGATGGGCACGCCCTCTCGGGCGCTCCAGTCGATCAGCGCACGCCGCTTGGCACGCGACAGCAGGCCTCCCGTCGGGTTCTGGAAGTTCGGGATCACGTACAGGAACTTGACCCGACGTCCGGCCGCGCGCTGCGTCGCCAGCACCGCGTCGAGGTGTTCGAGGTCGAGGCCGTCGGCCTGCTGCCGCACCCCGGCCAGATGCGCACCCGCGCTCCGGAACGCGGCGATTGCCCCCGTGAACGTCGGCAATTCGACGAGCACGGCGTCTCCGGGATCCACCAGCAGGCGTGCCACGAGATCGACGGCCTGCTGCGAGCCGGTGGTCAGGAGGATGTCGTCGGTCGTGCACGCGATGCCCCGGTCGCGCAGTCGCGGCACCACGGCCTCGATCAGGGGCCCGTGGCCGCGCGTCGGCCCGTACTGGAGCGTGTCGGCCCCACGCGCCCGCAACAGGTCGTCGGCAATCGCCCGGAAGTCGTCCCAGGCGAACGTGCCGGGGTCGGGATACCCGGGGGCGAACGAGATCAGGTCGGGCCGACCCGCCGCGAGGATGCCCATCTGGCGGATCGCCGACCCCGACAGGTGGGCGCCCATCCGGGAGAGCAGCGCGTCGAGCGGGTTCATGCCGGCACCTCGCCCGCCAGCGGCGTGGGCACCGCGGCGCCAGGCTCCCGCTCGTAGAGCGACAGGTAAGCACCGGCCGACGTGAGTCCGAGGTACTGGAACACGAGCCCGCGCAGCAGCCACGCCAGCAACTGCAACGGCAGCACGGTGAGTCCGACGAACGGCACGAACGAGATGAGCCCCAGGCCGGCCGTGGCGACGAGCGAGGCCAGGGTGGCGACGCCCACGAGGGCGGCCGTCACGAGGAACACCCCGAGGAAGCGACTGGGGTCGGCCCGCAGCACCCGGAGCGCTTCGCGCGCGGCGGCCCGCACGGAGAGATCGCTGGCCGCCATGACGACCTGCAGCACGAGGTAGGCGGCGTTGACGACCGCCAGCCAGGCGACGAGCAGCGCGCTGCATGCCGCGGCGATGACCGTCCAGCCCACCAGGAAGCCATCGTCGCCGAGTGCGCGGTAGCCGGAGACGATGACCGACAGATACAGCACGCCCGTCACGAGGTAGGTCAGCAGCAGGAACGCGCCGAGACGCAGGAAACGCCGGCGCAGCCGTCGCGTGCCCTGCAGGAACACGTCCACGTCGGCGCGTGAGGCCTGCCGGAGGAGCGCGAGGCGGACCGGGTAGCGCTCGAGCGGGCCAGCCTGGCGCTGCGCGTCGACCAGGACCGCCAGCGTGCCCCCCTTGAGGATGAACATCAGGGCCGACCCGCCGACGACGACCAGGCCGACGGCGGCCAGGAAGCTCGCCAGCGCGAGCGGGTGTTCGAGCAGCGACGTCGCGACGCCCGTCGCGCCCTGCCGGAGATCGAGGTGCTCGCCGAGCACCTCCTCCACGTCGGCGTTCAGCGCCAGGGCCACGAGGAACGTGCCGCCGACGATGGGCACGGCGAGCAGGATCTTGAAGGTGGCCTCGGCGATGAACTGCAGGACCACCACGGGCCAGTTGGCCGCTGCCAGCAGCGCGCCGCGCTTGATGGGGAGCTTGAGGGCGGAAATGCGCATGCGTCGCGGCGTGCCGCCGCTCCCTCACTATATCGAAGGCGTCGCATCGGCCGTCTCGAGGCGCCGGCCGCCACAGGGGCAGGCCGGGTAAGATCGCGACGGCCCCGCCGTATGCACCACCACGCCGCCGTCACGCCCGTCGTTGCCCGCAGTCTCGCGCCGCGCGTCGTGGCGGCAGGCGTGGCCGCGATGACGCTGGTGGGCCTCGTGGGGTTCGCGCTGCTGGTGTGGCGCCTGGGGCCGGATGCCCGCGGCACCACCGCGCGGGTCGAGCGCGACGTCCGCAGCCGCTTCGCCCGCCAAGCGGCCGCCCTGGCCGGGGCCGTCGCGGAGGTGCGCAACCACGCCCGCCTGCGGCCGGCACTCGAACGCACCACCCTGGACCAGCGCGTGCTCTTCGACGTGGTCGGCGACGCCGCCCGCCGCGCCGGGCGCGACATCGCCATCACCGTCGCGACGCCCGACGGCACCGCAGTGGCCTGGGCCGGCAGGCCTCAGGCGGTGCCCCAGGCGCCGGCGGTCGACGAGCCCTCGCTCGTGCTCGCCCCTGGAGCGCTCGGCCTCCGACTGGTGTACGCCGAGGCGCTTCCTGCCGAGGGGACCGCCCGCAGATCCCTCGGCACGATCGCCGCCGAGCAACTCCTCTCGCGGTCGTCGGGCGTCGAGGCCCGCAACACCCTGTCTGCGCCCTACGAGACGGGGCTCGTGCCGGTGCTGCTCACGCCCCGCTTCCTTGGCAGTGCGGCGGAGCGTGCCGACGGCACGGTCATCACCATCGCCGCGCCCTCGGGCGCACCGCTGGTGGACGTCACCATTGCGCCGGGCGCGATCGCGAGGCTGCGCGAGGCCTGGTGGCATCGGCTGATAGGCGCCGTGGCGACCACGTTCGCGCTGACGTGTCTCGTGCTTGCCGGCGTCCTGGCCTGGGAACGGCGCTGGCTGACACCCGCCGGATACCGCCGGTTCACGCTGTTGGCGTTCCTGGCCCTCCTGGTGGCGCGCGTCACGTTCTGGTACGCGTGGGTCCCGCTCCAGCCGCTGGCGGGGACATGGGCGCCCGTGCTCTATCAGGGCGACACGCTCGATTGGCTGCACCGGACCCCCGTCGACCTGTGTGTGTCGGCGTTCGTCCTGCTGGCCGCCGTCATGCTGGCGGTCGATCCCATCCGGCGCCGACGCCTCGCGGCCCGCCGCAGGCGCCGGGAGCCGATCGGTCCGCCGGCGGCGCAGGTGCGGTTCGTCGGTGCCCTGCTGCTCTCGGGCGGCGTCCTGGCACTCGTGCTCCTGTCGCTGGCGCGCCTCGTCCAGGACACGGTGCGGCACACCGAACTCGACGTCCTGATGCTGGCGCTCCTGCCGCCGATGGAGCCCGGACGCCTGCTCGTGCTCGTGGGGCTCCTGGCGCTGTGTGCGGCGCTCTTCTGGTCGGGCGTCGCGGCCCTGCGGGTCGGCCTCATCCCCTTCCGGACCGCCCGGCTCGGTCCGTGGCGACGGATCGTGCTGCCCCTGGTTGCGTGGTCGACCCCCGTGGCCGTGGCGGTCGGCCTCTCGTGGTGGCGCGGGGGCACGCCACCCGCAGCCGCCCTGCTCGTGACCAGCCTCACCGCGGGGATCGTCGCGCTGGCCAGCATCCGTGGTTTCGCGTGGTTCAGGCGGGGCACGCAGGCGCGACGCCTGTTGTCCATCTACGGATCGCTGCTGCTGCCCGCGCTCCTGCTCTATCCGCTGCTGCTGCACGCGGTCGATCGGTCACACAAGGACCTGGTGAGCTCGCAGTACGCGCCGCAAGTGCTGTCGCATCCGGGAGAACTGCGCGCCCGCCTCAGCGCGGCGCTCGTCCAGCTCGACGCCGTGCGCGACCTGGCCGACATGATCGCCGCCGTTCCGAGAGAACCCGGACGCGTCCCCACCGACACGGCGTTCGCGTTGTGGAGCCGGACCGACCTGGCACGCGCCAAGCTGACGTCGGCGGTCGAGGTGTACGCGGCCGATGGCCCGCTCCTGAGCCGGTTCGGCTTCAACTTCCCCGAGTACCAGGCCACGGTGCCCCAGTGGCGGAGCGAGGTCTGCTCGTGGGATGTGTTTGCCGAGGCCGCCGTGTTCGGCTCCGAGGAGCGCAGCATGCTGCACGCAGAGCGAGCGGTGTGCGCGCCCGACGCCGACGGGCGGCCACAGGTGCGAGGGGGGCTCATCCTCCACGTGATGCTCGACTACAGCTCCCTGCCCTTCCTCTCGACGCAGGGCCCGTACTACGACCTCTTCCGCGGCCAGCCTGAAGAGGGGCTGCGGCGCCAGCCCACGGCGCGCGGCATCGACCTGGTCGTGTACGGATGGGGGCGGTCGCCCATCTTCAGCTCGGACCAGCGCGTGTGGCCGCTGTCGGATCGGGTGTTCGACCGGGCGTACCGGTCTCGCGAGCCGTTCTGGGACACGCAGACCCGCGGGTCGCGCGTGTACGACATCCACGTCGCCAACGATCGACTGGGCATCTACGTGGTGGGAGTCCCCCGCGTGACGCCCATCGAGCACCTGGTGCACGTCGCCGAGGTCGCCACGCTGGCGGCACTGGCGACGCTCCTCGTGCTGATCGTCCACGCGGTGCTGCACTGGGTCAATCGACGCGGCCCCCAGCCGGCCACGTTGCTGGTGCGGGAGATCCGGGCCAGCTTCACGCGCAAGCTGTTCCTCGCCTTCGTGGCCACGTCGGTGATCCCCGTGCTCACGCTGGCGTTCGTGGTGCGGACGTTCGTGGCGTCGCGGCTGCGGGCCGACGTCGCGGCCGAGGCCACGCGCACGGCCGGCGTCGCGCAGCGGGTCATCTCCGAGGCCCTGGCGCTGCAACAGCCGGCCCTGGTGTCGGCGTCGGCGCTGAACGACGACGTGATGGTGTGGATCAGCCGGGTCATCCGGCAGGACGTGAACATCTTCGACGGGCCGACACTGCTGGCCACGAGCCAGCGCGACCTGTTCTCGCAGGGACTGCTCCCGGAGCGCACGCCCGACACGGTCTATCGCGCCATCGCGCTGCAGCGTCTGCCCACGTTCGTCGGCGAGGACCAGATCGGCCCCCTGCAGTACCAGCTGGCGGCCACGCCGATCCGCGTCGGCGGACGCGACGCGATCCTGACCGTGCCCATGACCCTGCGCCAGCGTGAGATCGAGCGCGAGATCGCCGAGCTCGATCGCAGCGTGAACCTCGGGGCCGTGATCTTCATCCTGCTCGGCGCCGCGCTCGGCTACTCCATCTCGGGGCGCATCGGCGACCCCGTGCAACGCCTCACGCGTGCGAGCCGCCGCATCGCGGCGGGCGATCTCGACCAGCGCGTGGTCGCGCGAACGGCAGACGAACTCCAGCGACTGGTCGAGGCGTTCAACAGCATGGCGGCGGAGTTGTCGCGCCAGCGCGAGCAGCTGCAGCGCACCAACCGACTCGAAGCCTGGGCCGAGATGGCGCGCCAGGTGGCGCACGACATCAAGAACCCGCTCACGCCCATCCAGCTGTCGGCCGAACACCTGCGGCGCGTGCACGCCGATCGGGGCACGCCACTGTCGCCGGTGCTGGAACAGTGCGTGGACACCATCCTGCTGCAGGTGCGCATGCTGCGGCAGATCTCGTCGGAGTTCGCCAGCTTCGCCTCGGCGCCCGTGGCGCGTCCCGCCCGCGTGGCCCTGGCCGAGGTGGTCGACGAGGTCCTGGCCGGCTACCGCATCGGGCTCCCGTCGAACGTCCGCATCGAGACGGCCGTCGCCAGCGACCTGCCCGATGTGCGGATCGATCGCACGCTGCTCGGGCGCGCGCTCATCAACATCATCGAGAACGCCCTGCACGCGATGCCGTCAGGTGGGGTGCTGGCGCTGCGGGCCGTCCGTCATGACGCCGCGTGGGTGCGCCTCGCGGTGGCCGACACGGGCGTGGGCATGGACGAGGCCGCGATGAGCCGGCTCTTCGAACCCTACTTCTCGACGAAGGCTGCCGGCACGGGCCTCGGCCTGAGCATCGCGCGCCGGAACGTGGAGTTGATGGGTGGTCGCATCCTGGTCGAGAGCCAGCGCGGGTCGGGCACGACGGTGTCGCTGGACCTGCCGCTGGCGTCGAACGACGCAGCGTAGGCCCCGGGCGTCACGCGCGAAGCGCTCCCGGGGTCAGAGGTCGCGCGGCAGGTCGGCGGGTGCCGTCACGTGCGCCTCGAGAGCCGGCGCCCCGACGTTCGCCGCCTCGTCCACGGCCTTGGGCCGCCACCGGCCGACCATCATGCCCACCAACCCCGAGGCCAGGTACGTGTACGAGATGATCACCAGCGACCACTGGGGGTAGGTCGCGATGGCCGCGATGAGCAGCGCGAACAGCATCAGCGCGCTGGCCGGCCGGCGCACGCCCAGGTTGATGGTCTTGAAGCTCCTGTAACGGACCGTGCTCACCATGAGCGCGGCCGGCACGAGCAGCAACGGCAGCGCGAGCAACGCCATCCAGCCCTCGGGAAGCCCCTGCGGGAGCCAGAACACGGTCGCGGCCGGCACGCCGGCGGCCGCCGGACTCGGCATGCCGACGAAGTAGCGCTTGTCGGGGTTGGCGGTGGACTGGATGTTGAAGCGCGCCAGCCGGATGGCCGCGGCCGACACGAACAGGAACCCCACGGCCCACCCGAGCCGCCCGAAGGTGTGCAGGCCCCACGCGTAGCCGAGGACGGCCGGCGCGACGCCGAAGGAGATCACGTCGGCCAGCGAATCGAACTCGCGACCGAAGTCGCTGGACGCCCCGGTCATGCGCGCGATGCGGCCGTCGAGCATGTCGAGCACCACCGCCACCCCGATGAAGGGCGCGGCGGTGAAGAACTCCCCGCGCATCGCGTAGATGACGCAGGCGTAGCCGCAGAACATGTTGGCGAGCGTGAAGAGGCTCGGCAGCAGGTACATGCCCCGGCGGAGGCGGCGCTCTCCCGACTCGCGGCGCCGCAGCACGTTGATCATGGGCGCGATCTTACCCTCAGGCGCTCGGCCAGCGGGCGATCACGCTCTCGCCGCCGCGGACGACATCGCCGGGCTTCACCTGCAGCTGACAGGCGGGAGGCACGAACACGTCCATGCGCGAGCCGAACTTCATCAGTCCGAACCGCTCACCCGCGACGAGCTGGTCGCCCACCTGCACCCGGCAGACGACGCGGCGGGCGAGCACGCCCACGACCTGGCGGAACACCACCGTGCGATCGTCCGACCGGATCCAGAGCTCGTTGCGCTCGTTCTCGGCGGCGGCCCGCTCGTCGTAGGCGGCCAGGAACTTGCCCGGGCGGTACGCGATGCGCGTGATCTCCCCGCCGTAGGGCGTCCGGTTCACGTGGACGTCGAGCGGCGACAGGAAGATGCTCACCTGCTGCCACTCACCCTCGGGCGCCACGCCGGGTTCACCTGGGCCGGCAACCATCACGCGCCCGTCGGCGGGCGACAGCACCAGGTCGGGATGCTGCGGCGGGTACCGCTCGGGATCGCGGAAGAAGTACGCGAGGAACCCTGCCAGTCCCAGCAGGGGCAGGCCGACGGCCGGCTTCCTCCTCAACAGGAAGTAGGAGGCCGGGGCCAGGGCTCCGGCGATGAACGGGTATCCAGCGCGGTCGAGCTTCATGTCGGAATGTCGGTGGTGACGGGCCCTGGGGTCGGGCTCGAAGTGGGGACGACCGTTTCAGCCGTCCGTCGCAGCTCCCAGGCGCGGAGTGCTGCCGGTGCCCGCCGACGCACGACGGGCACCAGGAGAGGAACACCTCTAAGGGTGGCCCACGTCAGGCGTGGGCATAACCAGCAGACGGACCGGACGACAGACGTGCGGCAGACTGACGGACGATGTCCTCCATCCGATCCTTGAGCTGGAGCTTACGCTTCTTGAGACGTACTTCCTCGAGCTGCTCGCTCTCGGAAAGGTGGGGATTGGAGGACATGGACCGAATCTGCTCGTCGAGCTCGTGGTGGAGGTTGTAGAGCTCGCGGTATTCCGCGTCGGTCCGGAGCAGTTGCTCCTTCAGATCCTGCGCATCGGGCATTGCTGCCTCCTTGCTGGCGGGGGAACCGGACAGGGTCTCCCCCGGGTTCTAGGCGCACTCTACCACCGTCCCCCGACCACCGCAACCGGCCCCGTTTCGAGGGCCTCGCTCACAGGTCAGGCGGTGACCGGCGGGTGCGCACGGGGCGCCACTGCATGAGCACGGCATCCTCGCGAGGGGCCTGATAGTAGTCGCGCCGCCGCCCCTGTTCCACGAACCCTTCCCGCGCGTACAGGTGTCGGGCTGCCACGTTCGAGGCGCGCACTTCGAGGTGGATCCCTCCGGGGCATGCGTCAGCCAGCGCTGACAGGACGTGACGCAGCAGATGGCGGCCCACGCCCTGGCGCCGCTGCCCGGGCCGCACCGCGATGCGGAGGAGTTCGGCCTCGCCTGCCACGACGCGTGCGAGTGCGCCGCCGACCACCAGGCCGCCGTCGAGCGCGACCCACACCCGCGTGAGCCCATCCTCGATCAGGTCGCGCAGCGCCTCGGTGCTCCAGGGGACGTCGAACGACGTCGCTTCCAGGTCGGCCAGCGCCCCGGCGGCTTCCACGCCGACCTCACGGACGACGGTCGGGACGGGTGTCATGGCTCGCCCGCGAGGGGTTGGCCGGCCTCCTCGCGCGCCACCACGCAATCGGGCCGCCTGATGTACGCCGGACGCACCGCGGCCGGCACGACGGCCTCGTCGGCCCGCCGCGCGGCCTCCTCGGCGAGCACGCCCGCCAGGGGTGGCGCCTCGCACGGCTGCACGCGGTCGCCGAAGCGCGCCTGCAGGGCGGCCGCCTCCCCCGGCCACGCGTCGCCGGCAAGCGCCACCGTGCCGATCTGCGCGACCTCGGCCCACCCGTCGGCCAGGTCGTGGGGCGCGCCGACCGCGGGTGGCACCGCCGGTGTCACCGAGTCGTGCGCGCGGCGGTAGAGCGCCGCGAACACCTCGCCGCGCATGCCCGCCATCCACGCCCCCACCCATGGCGCGTCGGGCATCTGGCGCTCGGCTGTGAGGGCGAGCAGATCGAGCGTCGACGCGAGATAGACGCGGCGGTCGAGCGCCACCGCGAGCCCCTGCACGGTCGCCAGCCCCACTCGCAGGCCGGTGAAGCCCCCGGGGCCACTGACGGCGGCCAGCAGCGTCACGTCCGCCCAGGTGTGGCCGTGATCGGCCAGCAGGGCCGCCAGATCGCCGGGCAACCGCTCCGCATGGCGCCGCGACGCATCGCCACGACGGGCGTCCAGGAGGACCCCGTCGCGCGCCAACGCGAGACTTCCGCTGCGGGTGGAACAATCGAGGGCGAGAACGAGCATGCTAGACTGGCCGCGGTCCGCACGGCCCCGCCCATTCTACCGGCCATGGCACGGCCCGGCCGGCGCGGGCGCCCGGCCGTTGCCTCCGGTGTCCGACTCGATCCTGACAGCGCCGCCCGCATCGCTCACCCCCGCGATGCGCCAGTACCAGGACGCCAAGCGCCAGCATCCCGACGCCCTGCTGTTCTTCCGCATGGGCGACTTCTACGAGCTCTTCTACGAGGACGCCGTCGTCGCCGCACGGGCGCTCGAGCTCACGCTGACGAGCCGGTCGAAGGACGCGGCTGGCACGGGCATCCCCATGTGCGGGGTACCGTTCCACGCCGCCGACGGGTACATCACCCGCCTGGTTCGGCAGGGCTTCAGCGTGGCCATCTGCGATCAGGTGGAGGACCCGAAGACGGCCAAGGGACTCGTGCGGCGCGCCGTCACGCGCGTGGTCACGCCCGGCACGCTGACCGACGCGGCCTATCTCGACGCCCGCGCGCCGGCACTGCTGGCCGCCGTGGTGCCGCCCGCGCGCGGAACCACCCTGTGGGGCGTCGCCTGGGTCGAGTTGTCCACCGGCGACTTCGCGGCCACCGAGTTCGAGGGCGAGGACGCCGCCGCGCTGGTGCGCGAGGAACTCGGCGTGCTCGCTCCCCGTGAGCTGCTCGTCCCATCCGACGCCGACGTCTCGGCGCTCGGCGGCGACGGCGCGCCGCTGCCGCCGCTGACCCGGCGCGACGAGTGGCAATTCGCGCCCGACACGGCCCAGCGGGCCCTCGTGGACCAGCTCCAGACGGCCGGCCTCGCGGGCTTCGGCCTCGAGGGGCACCCACGCGCCATCGGCGCCGCCGGCGCGCTCGTGCAATACCTGCGCGACACGCAGAAGAGCGAGCTCACCCACGTCCGCAGCGTCGCCTGGCGTGAGACACGCGACGGCCTCATCATCGACGCGACGACGCTGCGCCATCTGGAAGTGCTCGCCTCGACCGAAGGCGACCGGCAGGTGTCGCTACTGGGGGTGCTCGACGAGACCGTGACCACCATGGGCGCGCGCCTGCTCCGCGCCTGGCTCACCAAGCCCCTGGTCGCGCTCGACGCCATCCGCGATCGCCTCGACGCCGTGGAGGACCTCGCCTTCCGCGCCGTCGAGCGGGGCGGGCTGCGCGAGACGCTGCGCCAGGTGTACGACGTCCAGCGCCTGGTGGCCCGTGCCGCGCTCGGCACCGCGGGGCCGCGCGACCTGGTCGCGCTCGCGCGCTCCCTCCAGGCCGTGCCCCGGCTGCGCGAGACGCTCGCGACGTTGCAGGCGCCACTGCTCGCGCACCTGGTCGGCGAGCTCGACGACCTGCCGGCGCTTCGTGAACGCATCGTCGGCACCCTGGCCGACGAGCCGCCCCTGCTCGCACGCGACGGCGACGTCATCCGCGATGGCGCCGACCCCGAGGTGGATCGCCTGCGCGGCCTCAGCCGGAGCGGCAAGAGCGACATCTCGGCGATGGAGGAGGCCGAGCGCCAGCGCACGGGCATCGCCTCGCTCAAGATCCGCTTCAACCGCGTGTTCGGGTACTACATCGAGGTCTCGAAGGCCAACCTGCACGCGGTGCCGGCCGACTACATCCGCAAGCAGACGATTGCGGGAGGCGAGCGTTTCATCACGCCGGAGCTCAAGGCCTTCGAGGATCAGGTGCTGCACGCCGACGAGCACCTCGTGACCCTCGAGATCGCGTTGTTCGAGGCGCTGCGACTCGAGGTGGCCGCGCAGGCCCCGGCCCTGCAGCGGACCGCCTCGGCCCTGGCCACGCTCGACGTGCTCGCGACGTTTGCCGACGTGGCCGCGCGGCGCAACTACAGCAAGCCCCACCTCCACGACGGCGACGACCTCTCCATCGTCGAAGGCCGCCACCCCGTCGTCGAGACGATGACGCGCGACGCGTTCGTGCCCAACGACCTGTCGCTCGACGCGACGACGCAGCAGCTCCTGGTCATCACGGGGCCGAACATGGGGGGCAAGAGCACGTACCTGCGGCAGACCGCGCTGCTCTGCCTCATGGCGCAGGCGGGATCGTTCGTGCCGGCCCGGCAGGCCAAGCTGCCCGTGGTCGATCGCATCTACGCGCGCGTGGGCGCGGCCGACAACATCGCGCGCGGCCAGTCCACCTTCATGGTGGAGATGCAGGAGACCGCCAGCATCCTCAACACCGCCACCTCGCGCAGCCTCGTGGTGCTCGACGAGATCGGACGCGGCACCTCCACCTTCGACGGCCTGAGCATCGCGTGGGCCGTGGCCGAGCACCTGGCCACCAACCCGAAGGCCAGGCCCAAGACGCTCTTCGCCACGCACTACCACGAGCTGACGGATCTGGCCGACGCCCTTCCCGGCGTCGCGAACGCCCACCTGCTCGTGCGCGAATGGCAGGACCAGATCGTGTTCCTGCGCAAGGTGGTGCCGGGCCGATCCGACCGCAGCTACGGCATCCAGGTGGCGCGGCTGGCCGGGCTGCCGCCGAGTGTCATCCGCCGTGCGCGCGAGATCCTGAGCGGCCTCGAGCAGGACGAGCTCGCACGGGGCGGCCGGCCGACCATCGCGGGGGCCGCCACGCGCGAGGGACCACAACAGCAGCTCGGCCTGTTCCAGGTGCCGTCGGATGCCCTGCGGGACCGGTTGCGCGAGATCGACGTCAACACGCTCACGCCGCTGCAGGCCCTCTCGCTGCTCGCCGAGCTCAAGGACGAGGCCGAGGGGTGACGAAGGGCCGGGTACCGGGTTCCGGGGACCGGGGTCCAGGAATGCGTCGCCGGGCGTGGGTGGCCATCGCTGGCCTCGCGCTGGCCGCGGGCCTGGCCGCGGCCGGCTGTCGCGAGCGGTCCGCGCAGCACCTCGATGCGCTCGTCGTCGGCATCGCGGTCGGGCCGACCAACCTGGACCCGCGGATCGGCAGCGACGAAGCCAGCCAGCGGGCGCACCAGCTGCTCTACGCGTCCCTGGTCCGGCTCGACGATCGCCTCGAGGTCGTCCCGGAGGCCGCCGAGCGCATCGAGATGCGCGATGCCGTGACCTACGCCGTCCACCTGCGTGGCGACGTGCGGTTCCACGACGGATCGACACTCGACGCGGAAGACGTCGCCTACACGTTCCGGAGCTTCCTCGATCCGGCGTTCCTGTCGCCGCGCAAGGGCGCGTATGCGCAGCTGGCCGGCGTGGACGTCGAGTCGCCGCGCACGGTGGTGTTCCGGCTGAAGGCGCCCTTCCCGTCCTTCCCGATCAACCTCGTGATGGGCATCGTGCCCGCCGGGACGCCCGCCGGCGCCCCCGCCCGCATCGGCGCCGGCCCGTATCGGTTCGTGCGCCTGCAGGCCGACGATCGGGTCGAGTTCGCACCGTTTGCCGCCTATTTCGAGGGCGCTCCCGCCAACGGGGGCATCGTCCTGCGGGTGATTCCCGACGACACGATGCGCGGGCTCGAACTCCGCACCGGCGCCGTCGACGTGGTCGTCAACGACCTCGCCCCCGACATCGTGCGGGCGCTCCAGCAGGATGGCCGGGTGCAGGTGGTGACGGCGCCGGGACTCGACTACGCGTACGTGGGTCTCAACCTGCGCGACCCCGTGCTGCGCGACGCGCGCGTGCGCCGCGCGCTCGGGCACGGCGTCGACACGGCCGCCATCATCGAGCACCTGCGGCGGGGGCTGGCGGTGCCGGCCACGGGGCTGCTGCCGCCCACGTCGTGGGCCCACGCGCCCGACGTGGTGCCCGTGCCGTTCGACCCCGATGCCGCCCGCCGGCTGCTCGACGAGGCCGGTTACCCGGATCCGGATGGGCCCGGTCCGGCCCCGCGGCTCCGTCTCACCCTCAAGACGTCGACGGCCGAGTTCGTGCGACTGCAGGCAGCCGTCATCCAGCAGGATCTCGCCCGGATCGGCGTGGCCGTGGACGTGCGCACCCACGAGTTCGCGACCCTCTACGCCGACGTGCTCGCCGGGCGCTTCCAGATGTTCACGCTGCAGTGGGTGGGCGTGACCGACCCCGACATGCTGCGGCGCGTGTTCCACTCGGCCCAGATGCCGCCCGCAGGCTTCAACCGCGGCTTCTTCAGCGACCCGGCCGTGGATGCCCTCATCGACGCCGCCACCCGCGAGCCCGATGCGCACACCCGGCTCGCGCTCTACCACGACGTGCAGCGACGGGTGGCCGCCGCCGCGCCGTACGTGAGCCTGTGGACGAAGGTGAACGTGGCGGTGGCCCAGCCCTGGGTCGAGGGGCTTCGCCTCGCACCGCAGGCCAGCTTCGCCACGCTGCGGCTCGTGCGGAAGACGCGGCCGTCGCGCGATGATCTCCGCCCGTCCACCTGACCCGCGCCCGTCGACCTTCAGGTCGACGCACCGTCAAGGCGTGGCACGCGGCAGCCACTCGGCCAGCAGCTCGATGACCACGTCGGGCGTCTCGGCGTGAATCCAGTGCCCACCCTCTCGGTGGTGCAGGTGGACACGGGCCCGGCCCGGATCCGGCTGCGACGCCAGTCGCGTGAGACGGTCCACGGCGTCGGCCGAGATCACCGACGACTGGGTCGCCTTGAGCACGTGGACGTCGTGCTGGGCCGATCCGGGGTCGAGCACGTCCCACAGGGGCGTGCGGAAGAAGTCGTGCAGCAGGTGCTCCATCACGTCGAAGTCGAGCCGCCACCGGAACGCCTCGGCGTCGTGCACGAGGTTGGTGGACATCCATTGCGCCACCTCGGTGGAGAACCCGCCCGCTTCGATGCCGGCGATGGCGTCCTGCCGCGACCGGAACGACGTGGGCAGGTCGCGCACGATGCCGAGCATGTCCCAGGCACTGCCCGAAGGAGCCTTGGCCTCCGGTGTCGAGTCGATCACCCAGGTCTGCAGCGGCCGCCGGGCCTGCCGCGCCGCGTAGGCGAGCGCCACCTTGCCGCCGAAGGAATGGCCGAGCACGGCATCGGGCTCCACGCCCTGCGCCGCGCCCCATGTCTCGACGTCCTCGGCGAGGGCCCCGAGCGTGCCGGCCTCGGCGACGTCATGGGCATCGCCGTGATGACGCATGTCGGCGAGCCAGCAGCACCAGTCCGGCCGACGCTGCACGAGCCCTCGTGCCACGGCGAGCCAGTTCCTGCCGCGACCATAGATGCCATGGAGCATCAGCAGCGCTCGAGTGCCCGCAGTGTCGGCGCCGACGCGCCTGGCGACCATTGGAGAGGGGACGTGCATCACGTAACACGGTATCTTTGAACGGCGCAGACGTCACGCCGACGGGCGCGACGCCCGCCTTCCCCCACGACACGCCCGACGTGCCCGACGACCAGCTCTCGCTCTTCGAACTCACGCCCTCGTCGCGCCGCGACGACGGTGCCGACGTGGCCGAATCGGACTGGCCCGCCGACGTCCGCCGACTGGGCGCACGCATCCCGCCGGGCGTCCGGTTCGGGACCAGCAGCTGGAGCTTTCCCGGCTGGGCGGGGATCGTCTACCGGCGGCCGCGGAGTCAGGCCGAGCTGGCCCGCGACGGGCTGCGCGAGTACGCGCGCTACCCCCTCTTCGGCACGGTCGGCATCGACCGGAGCTACTACGCACCGCTGACCGCCGACGAACTGCGGCGCTATGCCGGCCAGCTCCCCGATGGTTTCCCGTGCTGCGCGAAGGTGCCGGCCATGTATGCCTCGCCGGTCCTTCCCGGGAGCGGACGCGACACGCCCGCCGTCCCGAATCCGGATTTCCTCTCGGCCGACGGCTTCCTGCACGACGTGATCGAGCCCTTCGCCCTGCGGTTCGCCGAGCATACGGGCCCCTTCATCCTCGAGATTCCACCCGTCCCACCCGAGGCACGACTCGATCCGCTGGCGTTCGCCGATCGGCTCGGCGCGTTCCTCGCTTCCCTGCCCGCCGGCACACCAATGGCCGTCGAACTGCGCGACCGCCGCCTGGTCACGCCGGCGTACGCCACGGTGCTCGCACAGGCAGGAGCCACACACGTACTGAACTACTGGTCGGCCATGCCCCTGCCTGGCGAGCAGGCCGCTGTCGTCGACGTCTCGGGTGCCCCGTTCGCGGTCGTGCGGCTGTTGTTGCGTCCGGGCACCCGCTACGAGTCGCGGCGCGACGCGTTCCGCCCGTTCAACCGGATCGTCGAGCCCGACGACCGGCTGCGTCGCGACGTGACCCGTATCGTCACCGATGCCGCGGGGCGCCAGCAGCCCGTGTACGTGCTGGTCAACAACAAGGCGGAAGGATCGGCGCCGCTCACCATCCGCGCGCTGGCCGAGCAGGTAGTGGCCGAGTTCGAGCGCACGGCGGGAACCTCGGAGGCGCCGGCACCGTAGGAGCGGAGAGGACGGTCGCGTCATGGCCTCGCTCTCCATCGATCCCCCGCTCGCACCTCACGCCGCCCACCAGTGGGCCTGGCCCCGCCTGGCCCGACTGCTCGCCGGAGCCGCCGTGGTCGGCGCCATCATCGGGAGCGTCGGCTGAGCCTCACACGGTGAGGACGATCTTGCCGATGTGCGCGCTCGACTCCATGAGGCGGTGGGCGTCGGCCGCGGCGGCGAGCGGGAACGTCGCGAAGATCTGCGGGCGCACGGTGCCTTCATCGAGCCAGGGCCAGACGCGTGCCTCGAGCGCGGCCGCGATGCGCGCCTTCTCGGCTACGGGTCGGGGGCGCAGGGTCGAGCCCGTGATGGTCAAGCGACGGCGCATCACGGCCGCGACGTCCACGGTCGCCTTCGATCCCCGCAGCACGGCGATCTGGACGAGCCGGCCATCGTCGGCGAGCAGCGACAGGTTCCGGGCGACGTACTCGCCGCCGACCATGTCGAGAATGACGTCCACGCCACGCCCACCGGTCGCCTCGCGCAGCACCGCCACGAAATCCTCGTCGCGATAGTCGACCGCGCGCGCCGCCCCCAGGCGTTCGCACGCGGTGCACTTCTCAGGGGATCCGGCCGTGGCGTACACCGTCGCGCCGTACCGGCCAGCCAACTGGATGGCGGTGGTGCCGATCCCGCTCGAGCCACCGTGGACGAGCAACGACTCCCCGGGCTGCAGGCGGCCGCGCTCGAAGACATTGGTCCACACGGTGAAGAAGGTCTCGGGCAACGCGGCTGCCTCGAGGAGGGAGAGGGGCGTGGGACGAGGCAGGCACTGCCCTTCCGGGGCGCAGGCGTAGGTCGCGTACCCGCCGCCGGCCAGCAGCGCGCACACCTCGTCGCCCTCGCGCCAGCGGGTCGTGCCTGCGCCGAGCGCGACAACCGTGCCCGCCACCTCGAGGCCCGGGATGTCGGACGCGCCCGGTGGCGGCGCGTAGCCGCCCTGTCGCTGGAAGACGTCCGGGCGATTGACGCCGGCCGCGGCCACACGCACCAGCACTTCGCCGGGTCCCGGCGCGGGCACGGGACGCTCGACCGGCACGAGGACGTCCGGACCGCCGAACTCGCGGATCTCGACAGCCGTCATCACGGCAGGCAACGACATGGGGCGAGCATACGTCACGGGCCGGTATGATGGGCGGATGGCCGGACGGGCACGCTTCCTCCGAGACGCCGTGTGGCCCCTGATCCGCCTGGCCGTTCCCGTCGTCGCCGCCGAGCTCGCCTGGATGACCATGGGCATCGTCGACACGCTGATGGTCGGTCCCCTCGGACCGGCCGCGCTCGGCGGGACCGGCATCGGCAGCACGCTGTTCGTCGCGATTGGCATCTTCGGAATGGGGCTGCTGCTCGGGCTCGACACGACGGTGTCGCAGGCCTTCGGCGCCGGCGATCGAGAGGAATGCGACCGCTGGCTGATTGCCGGCGTGTGGCTGGCCCTGCTGGCCACCCTGCCGCTGGCCGTCGTGCTCTACCTGCTGCTGATCGCGCTACCGGCCCTCGGCTTCCACGGCGACGTGCTCCCGCACGTGCGCGACTACTTCCCCATCGTCGCGTTGAGCCTGCCGCCACTGCTGATCTACGCGGCACTGCGGCGCTACCTGCAGGCGTTGTCGCACGTGGGGGCGATCACGTTCGCGCTGGTGTCGGCCAACGTGGTCAACGTGGTGGTCAACTGGGTGCTGATCTACGGTGTGGGACCGGCGCCGGCGCTCGGCGTCAAGGGCGCGGCGTGGGCCACGGTGGTCTCGCGCACCTACATGGCCACAGTGCTGGCGTGGGTGGCCTGGCGGCTGCACCGGGGCGGACCGGCGACCCATCTGCCGTGGTCGTTGCCCCTGGTGCGACTGCGGCGACTCCTGGCCCTCGGCCTCCCTGCGGCGGCTCATCTCACGTTCGAGGTCGGCATCTTCACCGCCGTCACGGCCCTGGCCGGCCGTCTCGAGCCTCACGCGCTGGCGGCACACCACATCGCGCTCAACATCGCCAGCGTCGTGTTCATGGTGCCGCTGGGCATCTCGACGGCGGCCGCCGTGCTCGTCGGCCAGCACCTCGGCGCGGGCGATGCGCGAGGCGCGCAGCGAGCCGGCTGGGCAGCCATCCTCGTCGCGCTCGGGTTCATGGCCTCGTCGGCCATGGCCTTCTTCGTCGCCCCGGCCAGTTTCGTGCGGCTGTTCACGGCCGACACGGCGGTCGTGGCCATCGGATCGCAACTGCTGGTCGTGGCCGCCGCCTTCCAGCTGTTCGACGGACTGCAGGTGACCACGACGGGCGCCCTCCGCGGGCTTGGCGAGACGCGGGTGCCCATGCTGATCAGCCTCGTGGGCTACTGGGTCAGCGGGCTGCCGCTCGCGTGGTGGTTGTGTTTCCGCGGCGGTTACGGCGTGCTGGGGCTGTGGCTCGGCCTGGCGGCGAGCCTGGCCCTGGTCGGCCCGGCGCTACTCATCCTGTGGCGCGTGCGCGTGGGCCAGGCGGCGGCGCGGCCGGTCGGCGTCGCGGTGGCCTCGACATGACGCTCCGACTCGACCGGCTCGACACGGCCCTCGCCGGCCTGCCACGGGCGACGCTCGGCACCTGGCCGACCCCGCTGGTGCGACTGCGTCACCTGAGTGAGGCGCTCGGCCTCGACCTCTGGATGAAGCGCGACGAGTGCAGCGGTCTCGCGCTCGGCGGCAACAAGGCCCGCAAGCTGGAGTTCGTGCTCGGCGACGCGATCGCGCGCGGCGTGCGGCACGTGGTGACGGCCGGCCCCGTGATGTCGAACCACACCATGATGACGGCCGCCGCCGCCCGCAGGCTCGGTTTGGAGGCGCACGTGGTGCTCGGCGGCCGCGATCCGGGACTGCAATCAGGTAACCTTGCCCTGACGCGTCTGTTCGGCGCGCACGTCCACTTCACGCCCATGAATCCGGCCGCACCGTCGGCCGACGACCTCCAGGCGTCGCAGGTGCTCTGTGCCCGTCTCACGCACGAGACCGGCGGCCTGTGGATTCCCCCGGGCGCGACGATGCCGTCGTCGGTGCCGGGATACGCCGCGTGCGTGCTCGAGGTCGCGCGCCAGTGTGAGGGGACGTGGCCGTTCGACGCGGTCGTGGTCGCCTACGGCACGGGGTCCACCGCGGCCGGGCTGCTCGCAGGACTCGCGCTCGCGGGCGCCTCGTCGAGCGTCGAAGCCATCGCGGTGTCGTCGGCGACGGCCCTGCGCGAGTTCGCCGCATCGTCGCCCATCGCGCTCGCGCAGGCCGCGATCGACGCCTACACGTGGCCCGCGGACCTCGCGTCGCCGGCCGCCAGGTGCTCGTGGACCATCCCGCCCGACGAACCAGGTTACGGCCTTGCCACCACCGCCAGTCGCCGCGCGCTCGAGCGCTTCGCGCGCGAGGAGGGCTACCTGCTCGACCCGACCTACACCGCCAAGGCGGCGGCTGCGTTGCTGGCCATGGCCGGCGACGGCCGCCTGCCGCGTGGTGCCCGCGTGCTGTTCGTCCACACCGGCGGGCTCTCGACGACCGCCGCGGGCGATGCTCATTGAGGATGTCCACGATGCCGACGACGCTGCCGCTCCGCCTGAACGACGCCCACTGCCACTTCTTCTCGCCGCGCTTCTTCGACGTGCTCGGCCGCCAGAAGGGCCTGCCGGGCGAGCACCCGGGGCCGGCCGTGACACAGCTCGTCGGCTGGGAGCACCCGGGCACGACCGAGTTGCTGGCCGACCGCTGGGCCGAGAGCCTCGCGACCCACGGCGTCGGTCGCGCCATGCTGATTGGCAGCGTGCCCGGCGAGGAGGAACAGATCGCGCGCGCCTGCGTCCGCCATCCGGATCGGTTCGTCGGCGCGTTCATGGTGGACCCGACACAGGAGGGCGCGCTCACGCGGGTGGCCTGGGCCCTCGCGCAGCCGGGCGTCCGCGTGGTGTGTCTCTTCCCCGCGATGCACGGGTACTCCCCGACGGACCCGCGGGTGCACGGGCTGGCCGCGCAGGTGGCGGGCGTGCCCGGCGCCGCACTCTTCGTGCACTGCGGTGTGCTCACCGTCGGCATCCGCAGGGCCCTCGGTCTGCCCTCGACGTTCGAGTTCCGGCTCGGCAACCCGCTCGATGTCCAGGGCCTCGCCCAGAAGTACCCGGCGTTGCCCGTGATCGTGCCGCACTTCGGCGCGGGTTTCTTCCGCGAGGCGCTGATGCTGGCCGATGCCTGCCCGAACGTCTGGATCGACACGTCCTCGACCAACGGCTGGCTCAAGTACAGCCCCGGACTCACGCTGCGCCACGTCTTCGCGCAGGCCCTCTCCGTGATCGGTCCCGAGCGGCTGCTCTTCGGGACCGACTCCTCGTATTTCCCTCGCGGGTGGCACGCGGCCATCCGCGATGCGCAGCTCGCGGTGCTCGACGAACTCGGCGTGCCGCACGTGGATCAGCAGGCCCTCTGCGCGGGGAACTTCGACCGCCTCTTCCCGAAGCGGCAACCCGGCAATTGATAAGCTCTGCCGCACGCATCCGCACGGGAATGCTGCGCACGTCTGCTATCGTGTGGCCGGTCGGCGCGCGTCGCGCCGATCCCCACCGAAGGAGCGACAGTCGGCGTGCCGATCCTGCGTGTCGTGTGGTGCCTGCTGGCCGCCCTCGCGTGTGTCTCCGCGCGGCCGGCCGTGGCCCAGTCTTCCACGGCTGCCACCGACACCTACGCCCACACGATCGAGCCCGGCGACACGATCATCGGCCTCTCGGCGCGTCTGCTCGCCGACCCGCGGCAATGGCCCACGATCCAGCGCCTCAATCGCGTGCGCAATCCACGCCGCCTGCAGCCTGGCCGTCAGCTGCTGTTCCCGCTCGACCTGATGCGCAGCCTGCCGGGATCTGCACGCGTGCTGTGGGTGCGAGGCCAGCCCCGCATCGAGCAGCCCGACGGGAGTGGCGGTATCGCATTGCTCGGCGCAACGCTCGGCCCGGGTAGCCGACTCCTCACCGGGGCCGACGAGAGCGTCCAGCTCGAATTGTCCACCGGCAGCGTCGTGACGATCGGCGCCCACGCCCGCATCACCATCGAGGATCTTCGTCTGCTGCCCGATGCGGGAGTCGGCCGGACGACGATTGGCGTGGATCGGGGACGCGTCGAGGGCCGCGTGACACCTGCGACACGACCCGGTCAGCGCTACGAGCTGCGCACGCCGGTGGTGACCACCGCCGTGCGCGGCACGCAGTTGCGCGTCGGCGTGGACGACTCGGGCACCTCCGTGGTCACGGAGGTCACCGAAGGGCGCGTTGCGGTCGTGCAGGGCGATGACGACGTGAGCGTCGAGGCCGGCTTCGGCACGCGCGCGCGGGCCGGGGCCCCGCTCACCACGCCGCGGGCCCTGCTCCCGCCGATCGACGCGGGTCGCGTCGAGGCGACGACGACCCGGCTTCCGGTGCGCCTCCAGTGGCCGGCCGTCGCGGAGGCGAGCGCGTATCGGGTTCGTGTCACCCGGCCGCCCGACGGTGCGGTCGTCGACGAGCAGACGGTGAGCCGTCCCGACGTCAGCTGGCCCGACCTGGCCGACGGGTCCTACACGGTCGCCATCCGCGCAATCGACGCCGATGCGGTCGAGGGGCTCGACGCGACCTGGCCGTTGACGGTGGATGCGCGTCCCGTCCCGCCCATCGCCAGCGAACCGCCCGACGGCGCCGTGCTGTACGGCGACAAGGCAGCGCTCGCCTGGGCTCGCCCACCACAGGCCACGGCGTTCCACGTGCAGGTCGCCGCCGACGACACGTTCGAGTCGATCCCCTGGGAGCAGGCGGCCGTGGGCGACACACGAGTCGAAGCTGCCCTGCCACCGGGCACCTGGGTCTGGCGCATCGCGACGCGACAGGGCGACGAGCGTGGCCCGTGGAGCGACTCCGGACGCTTCACGCTGCGACCACGGCCCCCAGCCGGGCCTCCTGCAACGACCGACCTCCAGAAGAGGGCGCTCACGCTGCGCTGGCCGGCCGCGGGGTCGGGAGATCGATACGGGGTGCAGGTCTCGGCCGATCCCTCCTTCCTGTCGCCCGTGGTCGATACCGAGGTGGACGTCCCCTCGCTCACGGTCGCGCGACCCGCTCCGGGCACCTGGTACGTGCGTGTCCGCATCGTGAACTCCGACGGCGTCAGCGGCCCGTTCGGCGTCGCGCAGTCGCTCGTCGTGCCGAGGCCGCCGCGAGGGGGCTGGTGGTGGTTGCTGCTCCCGTTCGGTGTCGGCGGCCTGGTCGCCGCCTTCTGACATGGCCTCCGACCGACACGACACCCGCGTGCGCGTGCCGCTCCTCCTGCTGGCCGCGCTGCTCGCCCTTGCCCTCCAGCGGTCAGCGGCGGGCCAGCGCCTCGACGCGGCCTTCGGCGATGCCCTGGCGGCGTTGACCACGGCGCCCCCGGCCGAGGACGACTCCATCGTGTTCGGCATCGACGAGTCGTCGATCGCCAGCCTGCTCCCGGTGACGGGCCCGTGGCCGTACCAGCGCGACGTGTGGGCACACGTCCTCGACTACCTGCGGCTCCAGGGCGCCACGCACGTCACGCTCGACGTCGTCCTGTCGGAGCCGCGACCCGGCGACGAGCAGTTGCGCCTTGCGCTCACCCGATTTCCCGACGTCGCCCTCGCGGCTGCCCCCGTCGCGGCACCGATCTCGGCCGAACGCGGACCACGACCCGTCCTCGTGCCATCGGAGTGGCGCCTGGGCATCGACGTTCCCTCCAGCTCCGCTGGAGACGTCGTCGCACCTCGCCCTGAGTTCCGACAGGTCGCCGACGTCGGCACGGCCACCCTCGAGCCCGACGTCGACGGTCGCGTCAGGCAAGTGCCGCTGTTCACGCGGATCGGGCCATCGCACCTGCCCTCGCTGGTGCTCGTCGCAGCACGTCCCGGCAGTCGCACCGCCGCGGTGCAACGCGGCGTCCTCCGTGACGCCATCGCGATCGGCGCGATGGTGATGCCCGTCGACGCGCAGGGTCGCGTGGAGCTGCGCTTCCCCCCGTCTCTCGGCTCCCTGCGCACCGAGTCGTTCTCGCGCCTCGCACGCGCCGCCCTCACCGACGGCGGAGACCCGCCGCTGGCGACGCTCGTGCACGGCCGACGGGTCTTCATCGGCGCCACCGCCACGCTCCTCGACGATGCGGTGGTGACGCCCCTGGGCCAGCTGCCGGGTGTGGAGTTCGTGCGGCTCGCGTCCACACTGCTGCAGCAGCAACGCTGGCTGGCACCGAGGCACATCGCCATCGACGCGGCCCTGCTGCTCCTCGCGCTGGCCATCGTGCACCGGCTGCGGCCAGGCCCCCTGTTGGCCACCAGGCGGTTGCTGATCGGATGGGTGCTGGCGTGCAGCGCAGCGATTGCCGTGACGGCGACACTCCTCGTCGTGGCGCGGCAAAGCGCGTCGGCCGTGGGTCCCGTGGCCGCCGCGACGATTGCGGTCGGCGTGCTCTCGGTGACCGACCTTGCCCGCCTGCGGCGTGAACGTCTGCGTCTCGAGGCCGAGCGCTACGCAGCGGAGCGGGCATCGGAACTCAAGACGCGGTTCCTCAATCACGTGGCGCACGACCTCCGGACGCCGGTGACGGCCATCCTGGGGTTCAGCCGCCTCATCGTCGATGGGCAGCCGCCAGCGCAGGCGCAGGCCTACGCGCGCGTCATCACGCGCAACGGCGCGCATCTGCTGCACCTGGTGAACAACCTCCTCGACGACGCCACGCTGGCCGTGGGGCGCGCGCGCGTCGATCCGCAACCGGTCCACGTGCGTCGGCTCGTGAACGACGTGCTCGCCACGCTCGAAGGACTGCCCCGCCACGACGGGGTGACCGTGGCGGGCGTCGTGGCTCCAGGCGTTCCGGACTGGGTGTTGACCGACGCGCTGCGCGTGCGTCAGATCCTCATCAACCTGCTCGCCAACGCACTCAAGTTCACGCGGGAGGGCCACGTCGAGCTGGCCGTGACGTGGGCGGCCGACCGGCTCACGGTGACGGTCGAGGACACCGGGGCCGGCATTCCTCACGATGCGCTGGCACGCATCTTCGAGGAGTTCGAGTTCGCCGATGCCGACGCGGCGCGCGCCGGGGGCAGCGGCCTCGGCCTGAGCGTGTCGCGGCGCCTGGCCGGACTGCTGGGCGGCACGCTCGTCGCCGCGTCCACCGAAGGGCTCGGCAGTTGCTTCACGCTGTCGGTGCCGGCCCGTCGGCTCGATCCGCCTTCGCTCCCGGTCGAGCCACAGCGGATGCCGGCCGCCGGCCTGGACGACGGCCCGCTGGTGCTGATCTGCGACGACGTCGACGACATCCGGCAGCTGTTCGCCGTCGTGCTGACGGCCGCAGGTGCCCAGGTGTTGCTGGCCGCCGACGGCACCGAGGCACTGGAGTTGGCTCGCGCCCGACGACCCGACGCGATCGTGCTCGACCTCGACCTGCCGGCGCCGGACGGTCTCGAGGTCGTGAGTCGGCTGCGCGCCGAAGGCTATGCCGGCGCCATCATCGCCGTGACCGGGGGCAGCGACGACCTCGGCCCGCTTCGTGCGCACGGTTTCTCCGACGCCGCTCGCAAGCCCGTGCCCAGCGCCCTGCTGGTCGAACTCGTGGCCCGGCACGTCGGACACTGGGAGCCGCGCCGCGCCTCGGCGTCGCAGGCGTGACGGGTCAGCGCACGTCGACGAGTTCGATCTCGAACACGAGTGTGGCGTCGGGCGGGATGACCGGCGGCGATCCTGACGCTCCGTAGCCGAGGCGCCCCGGAATCACCAGTTCCCGAACGCCGCCTTCCTTCATGCCCGCCACGCCGCGCTCCCAGCCGGGAATCACCTGCCCGCTCCCGAGGACGAAGTCGAAGGGGCGCCCGGCCGTGCGCGACGAGTCGAACTGGCGCCCGCGACGATCCGGCACGCGGCCGTCGTGGAGCCAGCCGGTGTAGTGCACGACCACGCGCCGCCCCTGCTCGGCCGCCTCGCCCGTCCCCCGGCGCACCTCGCGCACCTGGACCGTCTCGAGCGTCGTGCGCGCCGCTTCGGCGTCGGCCTCCGTGTACGCGGCGCCTCCGCCCTCACACCCTGCCGCTACGGCGGCACCCATCAGCACGCTCGCCAGTCGCTGCCATCTCATCGCATCTGCTCCATCGGTCTGATCGGAGGCTACCGCAGGGGGCGATCGGCCGTCATGGACAGGCGTAGTATCCGGGGACAATCGCCGGAACGTCCCCGCAGGGCTCGGTGGAGAGCCGAACGGCCGCGTCGCGGTGCAGCATGACCATCTGCTCGTACTCGTCGATGCGGCCGAGGCTGTCCGCGTGGACGACGACACGCTCCTGCGTGAGGAACGTGACGTAGTACGCGGTCCAGTAGTCGCTGTGAGCGTATCGGATCCCCCGAGCCTCGAGCGCCGGGCCGAGGAGCGCTCGCGGAGGGACGACTGGTGCGGTGAGGCGCTCGTGCCAGAGTTGCGAGTGCGTGCGGGCGTTGACCGCGGCCAGCACGACGAACGCCATGGCCAGGCTCACCCGAATGGCGCGTGCGCCATCGACCACCCACACCAGCACGGCCAGACCGATCGGGAGGAACACCCCCAGGAGGGCGTACCGAATCGTCACGATGCTCACAGGCGTGCATCGACTGACGGCGTACACGAGCACGGCTTGAGCGCCCACGAGCGCGAGGTACCCACCGAGTTGGACCGAGGCGTGGTGCCGACGGGCCCACAGCCCCCGCCACCGGAGTGCCAGACCGGCCATTGCCACCAGCAGTGCGCCGGCGAATGGCGCCCAGAGACCCGGGACGCCCTGCACGACGCGGGAGTTCACGGCCGCGGTCGACAGGGGCGCGGGCTCTGCTCCCCAGAGCAGGCCGAGATAGGACCGGCCGAGATCGAGGACGTTGGACCAGGCCTGAGCCGGTACGAAACAGAAGGCGCCTCCGAGTGTCGAGAGGTTGCCCTCGAGGTCCGCCGTCAGCCATGTGCCGGGCCCCCTTACCGATCCGAACCGCGCCACACCGCCGAGGAGCGCCGTCGTACCGAGCGCGGCGGTCACGATGAGGAGCCAGCGGTGCCGTGCTTCGCGGGACGTCAGCCCACTGCTCAGGACGTCGACGACCAGAGCCGCCGCCACGCCGTAGGCGACGAACTCGCGAACGTGAAAGCCGAGGGCGGCGACGCACCCGAAGGCGACCGGAGCGGCCCGGAGGTACCAGAGAGCCAGGATGAACGCCAGGGGTTCGATGGTCATGCCCAGGGCATCCATCAGCCCGGCCCCCGCGAGCCCCGACGGCATCACCACCGGCAGGCAGACGAGGAACGCCAGACTCGGTGCGAGGCCCGATCGTGCGACGGCCGCGACCAGCCCCGCACCGACGCCCACGTTGAGGAGCAGGAGCGGAAGCTTGAGTGCGAACACCGTGGGGCCGAACAGCCACATGAACGGCGCCACCAGGTAAGCGGTCAGGATGACGATGTACGGCAGCCCGTACTGGTAGACGGGCACCGCGCGGAACTCAGCGACGTGCTTGGCCATGAGGCCGACCACGGCCTGGTCGGCATCGAACGCCAGCGTGCCCCAGACCACATAGGGCAGCGCGCGCATCACGACCAGCGCCACCACCGCCGCGAGCCACGGCCATGATGTCCGCGAGGTGCGATCCGGCGAGGTGACGGCAGGGCCAGGCATGTGGGTCTCGGCGCGCGGGCAGGGCGTACTATACCCGCGGCGATCTCGTGTCTGCCGTCGAGTCTCCCTCTCCGCTGCGGTTGCCGCCCGGGTTTGCGCAGTTGGCGGCCATCCTGATCCTCTGCACCGTGGCAGGCCTCTGGCTGCTCGATACCCGACAGCCCGCGCCTTGGGCCGACGCGGCGACGCCGTGGTTCGAGCACGTGCGCGCGACCTCGTCGGCCAGCGCCGCAATCGATGGACTCAACGGCCGTGCGACCCTCAGTGTCGACCTGCCGTTCGGATCGGTACTGGTCGTGACGGCCCTGGCGGTGACGACCCTCCTGTCGCTCCTGGCTCTCGGCGTCACACCCGTGCTCTCGATGGCCGTCGCGCTCGGCCTGGTCTGGACACGGTCGGTCTGGAGCACGGCCACCCCGGGCCACGATGCGGCGCCGGTGGCCGCGGTCAGTCTGTGCGTCTTGGCGATGGTCCGTCCGGCCGGCCACCGCGCCATCAAGCTGTTGACGGCGGCGGCCCTCCTCGCCGTCCCCGGAGCCGTGTGGGTCGGTGGGCCAGCGCTGGCTGCGAATGGGAGCGTCCGATCGCGCATGGGTACCGCAAGCCTTGGGTTACTCGTGGCTCTGGGCCTGGCGGTGCAGGTGTGGCTCTGGCACGACACGCGGTCGGTCGTCGGATGTCTCGAGGGACTGCCCTGGCAGGTCTCGCTCGCCGACGTGATGCGGCCCGGACTCACCGCGGACGTCTCGGTGTGGATGGCGCTTCGGCAATGGACGGCCGTCCTTGCCGGTGACGTCCACCTGGTTGGTCTCGTCGTGGCCGCCCATGGCTTTGCCATGGCTCGCCGCGCAGGCGTGCCCACCCTGCGGAGGGCGACGAGCGTCGCCCTGGTGACGACCGGTGGCGCGGTGATCGCGGGCCTCCTTCCTCCGGCTCTTGCGGCGGCGCTGCTGTTGCCGTGGTGGGCCCCCTGGTTCGGCCTGGGGTTGGAGTCCCTACTGGCTGCATCTGGGGGGCGCCATCGGTTGATTGGCACGCCTCTCGTCGCCGTGCTCATCGTCCTCACGTCCCTGCTTCGCGCCGCAACCGTGGTTCCGGGTCCGTTCGCGGCCGGGCTCCCCTCGATGACCCGTGTCGTGACGACGGGACTCACAGGTGCGTCGATCAGCGCGACGGCCGATGCTGTCGGTACGCGACGCCTCCGACAGGCAGGGGCACGCACGATCCCCGCGGATACGCCGACCGTGACGGCCTGCCTCGCGCACGGGCTCCGCGTCACGACCGTTGCAGCGAGTGTGGCCGAGTTCGACAGCATGGGCCTCTCGACAGAGCCGATCACGCCACGAGTCCCGCTTGCCGCAGTGCTCACCGACCTGCGTGACGGCCAGCTCGTGGCCCTGGCCCTGTCGCCCTCGTCACTGCCGTGGGCGGGCGCGGAGGGGTTACGCGCGCTCGGACGGATCGGGTCGGTGCACGGTCCGTTGCACACAACACCCGCGATCGCGGCGATCGGCTTCAGCGGACGGGGCGGGCTGGTGGCAGCGGACCGCCAACGAGCCGAGGTCCGCACCGAAGTCGCGCAGACAATCGGCGGCCACCGCGTGCTGGCGCCTGTGCTGGCCGTGTCAGGGGCGCATGAGACGGCCGTCGAGCAGCCGCTCACGTGGTCGGTCACTGGACGTCATGCGTCGCTGGCCGTCTTCGACAGGACCCAGCATGTCGTGATGCGTGCCACGGCGACGACCGAGCCGGGCCTGACGTTCGCCGTGCACGGCCACCCTGACCTCATCCACGCCTCGCTTGGCGGAACGCCTCGCTGCGTGCCGGGCCGTGACACCTGGACGGGGATCCCCGGGGAATTCCGGACCATCGGCGTGCCAACCAGAGCCGCCTCCGCGGGCGACCCGGTGCTCGTGTACGTCGCCGCCGACACGCCGCCCCGCATCGACGTGTCGGGTCTTCGCGGGCAGGGCCTCCCCTCGGCGTGGTCGGTCGAGACGCTCGATTCGACGAGTGCGATCGACGCAGCGCGCCTGGCCGCGCGGCTCGCGTCCGATGGCGTGCCCTCCCGAACTGCCCCCCGCGGGCGCTGGCTTGCGAGAGTCTCGATCGGACCGTCCGACCCCTTTCATGGAGGGCGTGCCGTGGTGTCGGCTGGTGCCGAGCCAACGGGATGGAGCGTCAGACTACCCGCCATGGGGCGGCACGCCGAGGCAACCGCCGTCTGCGCGGTGGCCGCGCCTGCAGAGCGCCTGCTGCCACCTGACCGGATTGACGACGATTCGCCGTTCGAGCGTGCCGTGTGGCCACTCGACGGCTGGCATGCGCAGGAGATCGTCCGGGGTCGATCCCACAGGTGGAGCGCGCGAGCGACGGCGAGCGTCGGCTTCACGCTCGCGTCCACGCGCGGGGTCTCGCTGGTCCTCGATGCCGAGGCCGCCACGACGGCCTCCGGGCCTCAGCCACTCGTCGTCAGCGTGAACGGCCGGGTGCTGCGCGACGACTGGCGTGGCGCCGACCGCCTGGCGGTTCCCGACGATGCCCTGCGCGAGGGCGACAACGTCCTCACCCTTGCCGTGCCCGCCGTGGTCCGTCCCGGTCGCGATCCGCGCACGCTCGGCGTGCTGGTGCGTGAACTGCGCGTCATCGCGCACCCTCGTCCGTGAAGGTCGTGCCTTCGACGTTGACGATGCGACCCTGGCCGTCGAGGACGAACACCTCCAGCCCGCGCCCGTCGTCCAGCACGAGCCTGAACGGATCGCCGCGACCAGCCAGCGGCTCGAGGACGTCGGGAGACGCCAGCAGGTGACCTTCGATCACCCACTCCCCCGGTTGCAGCGTCCCGCTCGCCAACTGCCAGTCACGGTAGACGTCGATCTCGCAGGCCACGCGCTGGCTCGCACCCGGCTCCCGCGCGTCATACAGGTGTCCTTCGCCGACCAGTCGCTCCACCAGCCTCAGCATGCGTGACGTCCTCCCCTTCATGGCCCGTGCGAGCCGCCCGGTGGCGGCCGTCTGGCTCATCGCGATCGCGCCGCTGGAACTGGCCTCGAGCCTGGCCGGTCTCGTCTCGCGACCCGATGCGGCTCTCGGTGCCGCCGGCATCGCCCTGGTCGCAGGACGCATCCTGGCCGCATCGCTCGGACTGATCCTGGGCCGCCAGTTGCTCGTGCGTGCGCAACACACCCGGCCGCTGGCGCTCTCGTGGGCCGCACTCGATCTTGTCACGCTGACGCTCGCCCTGGCGACCCGACTCCTGCCGTCCAGTCGCATGCCCGGCGACGCTCCGGTCGTCTGGGTGGTCTACGCGGTGGCCGCCCTCGCCGTGGTGCTCGCGAGCGAAAGGTAGACCAGGCTCACTCGAGGCTCAGGGTTGTGGGCCGCGCGCGGGCGGGATAGCATCGCGACTCGCCTGAGACGGCCGTGTGGCTGTCCGGAACCGCACCAGGAGGATTGCCGGTGACTGCTGTGCGTTCACACGCGGCCGCGCTGGGACTGGTCGGCATGCTCGGCGCCAGCGTCGGGGTGTCGGCGCAGCCCGTGGCGCCCGTCGCCATTCGCAATGCCCGCATCGTCTCCGTGTCGGGACCACCCATCGACGGCGGCACCATCGTGCTGGCCAACGGCCTCATCAGGGCCGTCGGCACGCGCGTGGACGTGCCGCCCGAAGCGGTGGTGATCGATGGGACGGGCCTGACGCTCTACCCCGGTCTCATCGACGCGCTCAGCGACGTCGGCTTGACGACGGGCACGCCGCCGGCGACCGGCGGTGGCCCCGGCGCCCCACGCCAGGCCGCGCGGCCCGTTCGTGGTCCCGAGGACCGCCCCGGTTCGACGCCGTGGCTGCAGGCCGCCGACGAGTTCCGCCCCGACGACCGCAGGGTCGAGGCGTGGCGGTCTGGCGGCATCACCACGGTGGTCGCCGCGCCCAGGGGTGGCATCTTCCCGGGGCAGGCCGCCGTGGTGAACCTGAGCGGCGAACGGCGCGAGGACGCGGTGGTGCGCAGCGGCGTCGCGGTGCCCGTGGCACTCACCCCGCCTGGCCCGGGCAGCGTGTTCCCGGGCTCGCTGATGGGCGTCTTCGCCTACGTCCGGCAGGTCTTCCTCGACACTCGCCACTACGCAGACGCCGCGAGGCGCTACGCGGACAACCCGCGGGGGCGCCCCCGTCCCGAGCACGACCGCACCGTGCAGGCGTTGCAGGGCGCGTTGCAGGCACGCACGCCGTTCCTGCTGCCCGCGGCGAGCGCCACGCAGATCGATCGTGTCCTCGCGTTCGGCCGCGAACTCGACGTGCCGGTGGTGCTCTATGGGCTCCATGAGGGCTACGCCGCGGCGCCGCGCGTGGCCCGGGCGAAGGTGCCGGTGCTGGTCAGCGCGAAGTGGCCCGAGAAGGCCCGCGACGCCGATCCCGACGCCGACGAACCGCTCCGCGTGCTCGAGTTGCGCGACCAGGCGCCCGGCACGCCGGCCGCCCTTGCGGAACAGAAGATTGCGTTCGCGTTCTACTCCGACGGCCTCGCGTCGCCTTCGGAGTTCCTGGCCAACGTGCGCAAGGCCGTGAAGGCGGGCCTCGCGCCCGACGCCGCGTTGCGCGCGCTCACGCTCGATGCTGCGCAGATCTACGGCGTCCACGACCGGCTGGGCAGCCTCGAGGCCGGCAAGATCGCCAACGTGATTGCCGTGCAGGGCGACCTGCTCGGCGACAAGGCCGTCGTCAAGCACGTGTTCGTCGATGGCCGCCGCTTCGACGTGCCCGCCGATGCCGGCAACGGCGCGTCGGCGACGCCGGGCCGGTCCTCGTCGAGCCGCCCCGGGACGGGAGAGCGCCGATGAACCGATTCGCCCTCGCTCTTGCGCGCGTCATCGTGCTGGTGCCCCTCGGCGTCGGCGTGGCGCTGGCCCAGACCTCCGGCCCTGTCACGGCCATCCGCAACGCGACGATCCTCACCGTGACCAAGGGCACCATCGAGAACGGCACGGTGCTGATCCGCAACGGGCGCATCGCGGCTGTCGGCGCCAACGTCGACGTGCCCCGCGGCGCCACGGTCATCGACGGCACGGGCCGGTACGTGATGCCCGGCATCATCGACGCGCACAGCCACATCGCCGTCGACGGGTCGGTCAACGAGTTGAGCCTGTCGGTGACGTCGATGGTCGGCATCGCGGACGTGCTCGCCGCCGACGACATCGACATCTATCGCGGCCTGGCTGGCGGCGTGACCACGGCCAACGTGCTGCACGGCAGCGGCAACGCGATCGGCGGCACGAACGCGGTCATCAAGCTGCGGTGGGGCAAGGACGCGCGCGGCCTGCTGTTCGAGGGCGCCCCGCCGGGCATCAAGTTCGCGCTGGGCGAGAACCCCAAGCGGGCCAGCTTCAATCCCGCCGGCGGCGCCGAGCGCCGCTACCCCGCCACGCGCATGGGGGTGATCGACGTCATCCGCGAGGCGTTCGTCGAGGCCCGCGCGTATCAGGCGAAGTGGCGATCCCACGAGGCCGCCGTCAAGGCTGGCGACCGCACGGCGACACCACCCGCCCGCGACCTGAAGCTGGAACCCCTGGTCGAGATCCTGGAAGGCCGACGGCTCGTGCACGCACACGCCTACCGCGCCGACGAGATCCTGCAGTTGCTGCGGCTGGCCGAGGAGTTCCGCTTCCGCATCGCCACGCTGCAGCACGTGCTCGAAGGTTACAAGGTCGCCGACGAGATCGCGCGTCACGGCGCTGGCGCCTCGACGTTCTCCGACTGGTGGGGCTACAAGTTCGAGGTCGTGGACGCCATCCCGTACAACGCGGCCCTGATGACCGAGCGCGGCGTACTCGTGTCGATCAACTCCGACAGCGCCGAGGAGCACCGTCACCTCAACCAGGAAGCCGCCAAGGCGATGAAGTACGGGGGGCTCTCCGAAGAGCAGGCACTCAAGCTCGTGACGCTCAACCCGGCGATGCAACTCGGCATCGACAAACGCGTGGGATCGATCGAGGTCGGCAAGGACGCCGACCTGGTCGTGTACGACGCCCATCCGCTCAGTGTGTTCGCCGTGCCGCAGCAGGTGCTGATCGACGGCATCGTCCATTTCGATCGCGAGAAGGACCTGCAGCAGCGCGAGACACGTGCGGCCCGCAAGCGCGCCCTGGTCGAGAAGGAGAAGGCCGCGGCCCCGCCGTCCCGCCCCTCGGCGCCCGACACCACCCCGAAGGCCGAGACCACGCCGCGCCAGGAGAACGACCGATGACCCTTCGTCGACTGTGCCTCCCTGCGGTGCGCGGCGCCCTGCTGATGGCAGCCGTCGCGCTCGCGCCCGCCTCCGCCCACGCCCAGGACCCCAGCCGGACCTGGGCCATCACGGGCGCGCGCATCCACACCGTTTCGGGCGCGGTGATCGAGAGCGGAACGGTTGTCGTCGCCAACGGCCGCATCCTCTCGGTCGGCGCCTCTGTGCCCGTGCCTGCAGGCGCCGAGGTCATCGACGGCGCCGGACTCGACGTCACGCCGGGGTTCTTCGACGCCGTGAGCCGGCTGGGCCTCACCGAGATCGGCTCGGTCGGGGCAACCAACGACTACACCGAGACCGGCCCCTACACGCCCCAGATCGACGCCGCCACGGCCGTGCACCCGGCGAGCGACCACATCCCGGTGGCGCGGGTCAACGGCATCACGCACGCCGTCGCAGCCCCCGGCGTGCCGAGCGGCCAGGGCGGCGGTGGCAGCGGACCCGTGATCGGCGGGCAGGCATCGGCGTTCCACCTCGACGGCTGGACGATCGAGGAGATGCTGATTGGCCGGTCGGTCGGAATGGTGGCCGTCTGGCCGGCGCTCCGATCGCGCGCGTTCGACCCGGCCACCTTCTCGGTGCGTGACCGTCCCTACCGCGAGGCGCGCGAGGCCCAGCAGAAGCAGACCCGCGAGCTGGCGCGCTGGATCAGCGACGCCCGCGAATACCGCGCGGCCCGCGCCAAGAGCCCCGACCGCGTCGAGCGGAACCTCCAGCTCGAGGCCCTCGGGCCGTACGCCTCCGGCGACAAGCCCTGGCTGGTGTACGCCGATGCCGAACGCGACATCCGCGACGCCGTCACCTTCTTCGTCGAGACCCACAAGCAGAAGATGGTGCTCATCGGCGCCGGAGAGGCCTGGAAGGTGGCGCCGTGGCTCGCCGGGAAGCAGGTGCCCGTCATCCTCGGTCCGACGCAGGCGCTTCCCACATCCGAGGACGACCCCTACGACGCGACCATGGCGGCACCGGCGGTGTTGCACAAGGCCGGCGTCACGTTCGCGCTCGCGACGTACAACTCGTCCGACAGCCGCAACCTGCCCTACGAGATCGGCACCGCGGTAGGCTTCGGCCTGCCACGTGACGTGGCGCTGCGCGCCATCACGCTGGCGCCGGCGCAGATGCTCGGTCTGGGCGATCAGCTCGGATCGATCGAGCCGGGCAAGATCGCCAACCTCGTGGTGAGCCGTGGCGACCCGCTCGAGATCCGCAGCACGATCACGCACGTGTTCATCCAGGGCGTGCCCGTGCCGGCCGAGACCCGACACACGCAGCTCTACGAGAAGTACCGCAAGCGTCCGAGGCCCGCTCCCGCGACGAAGTGAGTCTGTTTGCCGCAGACGGGCAGCCCGTATCCCGTAGCCCGCACTCCTTGACCGCAGGCTGTAGGCCGCAGGCTGCAGGCTGCCCGTGCATGCAACGGTCGGGCTGCCGCTCGGACCGGCCGCATCGCTGTTCCCTCCGGCGCGGTTCCCAGTTACGATCCCCAGACCGCGCGCCAGAGTGCCGCCCCTGTCGGGCGCCCTCGTGGCGCGTGTCCCGTCATCCCGGTCCGAACCGTCATCCTCGTCAGATCCATGGCCTCCGCTCCTTCCTTTCCCGTCCCCGAACTGCCCGCGCCCTCGGTGCTCGGTCCCACGCTCGTGATCACCGGCGCCCTCAGTGCCGAGGAAGACCTCGAGATTCACGGCGCCGTGCGCGGCACCATCACGGCGCCCGCCCACTGCGTCCGCGTCGAACGCGACGCGCGCGTGGAAGCCGACGTGCTCGCGCGCGACGTCACGGTCGTGGGCCGCGCGTCGGGCAAGCTCACCGCCACCGAGATCGTCGACATCCGGTCGACCGCGCACGTCACCGGGCAGGTCGCCGCGCCACGCCTGGTGCTCGAGGAGGGCGGCCACGTGCAGGCGCGCGTCGAGACGCGCAGCGTGGACGCCGCCGTGCGCGTCGCCCAATACCGGAAGCAGCGTTAGCGGTTCGCTCGGTCGTGCCATGCACGTGGCCGCGTCGCGGCGTGACGCGCACGGCACGGACCCTGGGCGCCGGAGCGGGCATGACGGACATCTCACAGGCCTTGGGCGCCGGCGCGGCTGGGTACGCATGCCGCGAAGGCGGCTATGATGTTTCGATGACCACGGTCTCGCCCCGGCCCCTGCCGGGCTCCAGCGCCACCGATACCTGGACCACCGTCGACGCGACCGAGCTCTACGAGATCGACCGCTGGGGCGCTGGCTACTTCTCCATCGGCGAGAACGGCAACGTGCTGGTGCATCCGACCAAGGAGACCGCGCGCGCCATCGACCTGAAGGAGCTGATGGACCGGCTGCAGATGCGGGGCATCAACCTGCCGATCCTCGTGCGGTTCCCCGACATCCTGAAGCACCGCCTCGGCGACATCCACGACGCGTTCCAGGCCGCCATCCAGCAGCATTCCTACACGGGCCGCTATCACTGCGTCTACCCGATCAAGGTGAACCAGCAGCGCCAGGTCGTCGAGGAGGTGCTGGAGTTCGGCCGGCCCTTCGGGTTCGGCCTCGAGGCCGGCAGCAAGCCGGAGCTGATGGCGGTGGCGGCGCTGGCCTCCAACGACACGCTCGTCGTGTGCAACGGGTTCAAGGACGCCGAGTTCATCGAGATGGCGATGCTCGCCCAGAAGATCGGGCGCAACATCATCCCGGTGGTCGAGAAGTACACCGAGCTCGGCCTCATCCTCGACTACGCCGAGAAGGTGGGCGTGCGGCCGCAGATCGGCTTCCGCGTGAAGCTGGCGGCGCGCGGCAGTGGACGCTGGCAGAGCTCGGGCGGCTATCGGTCGAAGTTCGGCCTCACCGTCACCGAGATCATGCGCGGGCTCGAGGAACTGAAGGCCCGCGGCATGGCCGACTGCTTCAAGCTGCTGCACTTCCATCTCGGCAGCCAGATTCCCAACATCCGGATCGTCAAGGGCGCGCTCGTCGAAGCCGCGCGCATCTACTGCGAGCTCCACAAGGCCGGCGCCGGCCTCGAGTACATGGACGTCGGCGGCGGGCTCGGCGTGGACTACGACGGGTCACAGACCAATTTCGAGTCGTCGATGAACTACACGCTGCAGGAGTACGCCAACGACGTGGTGTACCACCTCCAGCAGATCTGCGACGAGATGGGCGTGCCCCACCCCGCGATCGTGTCCGAGAGCGGACGCGCCATCGCGGCGTACCACAGCCTGCTGGTCTTCAACGTGCTGGGCGCCTCCGAGTTCGGCGAGGAACGCGTGCCGACCGAGGTCACCGACGACCTCGAGCAGCCGGTCGCCGACCTGATCGAGACGCTGCGCAATCTCACCGCGCGCAATGCGCTCGAGAGCTACCACGACGCGCAGGCCGCGCTCGACATGGCGATGAACCTGTTCTCGGCCGGCTACCTCTCGCTCGAGCAGCGCTGCCACGCCGAGAACCTCTACTGGCACCTCTGCGTGAAGCTGCAGAAGCTCGTGTCGCAGATGGACATCGTGCCCGAGGACCTGCAGTCGCTCGACGAGATGCTCTCGGACACCTACTTCTGCAACTTCTCGCTCTTCCAGTCGATCCCCGACAGCTGGGCCATCGGCCAGCTGTTCCCCGTGATGCCGATCCATCGCCTCGACGAGCGGCCCACGCAGCACGCGGTGCTCGGCGACATCACGTGCGATTCCGACGGCAAGATCGACCAGTTCATCGACCGGCGCGACGTCAAGAAGACGCTGCCGCTGCACGTCCTGAAGGACGAGCCCTACCTGCTCGGCGTGTTCATGGTCGGCGCCTACCAGGAGATCCTGGGCGACCTGCACAACCTGTTCGGCGACACCCACGCCGTGCACGTGGCGCTCAACGACAAGCAGGAGGTCGTGCTCGACGCCGTGATCAAGGGCGACACGGTGAAGGAGGTGCTCGACTACGTCGAGTTCGACGTCGAGCACCTGCTGGGCAAGATGCGGATGGACGTGGAGGCCGCGGTGCGCGCGGGGCGGCTGGACTACCTCGAGTCAGGCCGCCTGCTGCGGTTCTACGAGGAAGGCCTCCACGGGTACACCTACCTCGAGGATCCGAACGACCCGCGGTAGCGCGGCGCGCGGGGCGCGTGGCGCCCCGCCCGGTGGGACGGCTTCCCCTTACGCGCCCTGTTCCTGACGGGGGGCGCGCGGAGGCCGCGGACCGCGCCGCTCGCCGCGATCCTCGCGCGGCTCGTCGAAGCGGCGGCACGCCGCGGCGAACCGGCGCTCGAGGTCGGCCACATCGTCGCCGGCCACGGGCCCGAGACGACTCCACGCCGCCCGCGCGACGCGCACCGTCTCCTGTGCCGCCCGGCGCTTGGTCTGGTCGTCCACACGACCACCAATCGTGTTGGAGGCCAGGGCTTCCTTCAGCATCGTGGCCAGCGCCGCGGCAGGCGCGGCCTGCACGGCGACTTGTGGCGCCTGCTGCGGGCTGCCGAGTTGCTCCACCTGCTGCACCAGGTCGCGCATGCGGGTCCGCACCACGGCTGGATCGAACGGCGATCCGCCGAACGTGTCGGGATGCCGTTCGAGGAGCGTCTGCGTGGCGACGGCGAAGCGCTCCTGCATCGGCCGTACCAGGTCGCGCGGCAGCGGCGGCCCGGTGCGCCACTGCTGCCAGGCCTGTTCGGCGCGCGCGAGGGCCGTCGGGCCGTCGACGACCTCACCGTCGCCGCCCGCCGCGAGCGTCTCGATCGCCAGGAGCGCCTGCTCCCGGGTCGCTCGCCGGGCATCGACCTCGAGGGAGTGCCGGTTCTTGTAGCGGTCGAAGAACCGGTCGCACGCCGCGCGGAACTTCTGCCACAACTGCTCGGACTTCTGCCGCTTGACGGGACCGCTCGCCTTCCACTCGGCCTGGAGGGCCTTGATGCGCTCGACGCCGTGCTGCCAGTCCGTGCTCTCGGCCAGCGCCTCGGCCTCCGCGATCAACCGCTCCTTGACGGCCTGGTTGGCGCTCCACACGTCCTTGCGCTGGGCGAGGTCTTCCTTGCGACGCGTGAAGAACCGGTCGCACGCCGCGCGGAAGCGCGCGTTCAGCGCCTTGCCCTGCTCGCCACGCGGTGCGTGGCCGAGCGCGTTCCAGCGCTGCTGCAGCGCCTTGAGCGCGTCGGCGGTCTTGAGCCAGTCGGTCGAGTCGGCCAGCGCTTCGGCCTGCTCGGCCAGCTGCCCCTTCTCCTGCAGGACCGCGGCATCCTCGACCGATCGCTGAGCGAAGTGCGCGTCCACGCGCGCCTGCGCGGCATCGGCCGCGGCCTTGAACCGCTGCCAGAGCGCGTCGCCCTCCGCCCCGCGCGGGCCGGCGCTGGCCTGCTTCCAGTGCGTGCGCAGGTCCTTGAGTTGCCGCGCCACGTCCGGCAGGGCTTCCACGGCGGCGAGGGCCTCGGCCTTCTCGCAGAGCTCCTGCTGCACCGTGGCGTTGGCCCAGCGCTTCCAGTCGTCGGCGCTGCGCAGGTCGCGGACGATGTCCATCAGGCGCGCCTGCACCTTCTTCAGCCGATCGACGATCGCCGACTGGTCGTCGCGCGACGGCAGCGGACCGAGCTGTTCGGCCGTGGTCCGGGCATCACGCAGCGCCTGGTCGGCATCCTTGAGGTCGAGGCCTTCGCGCGCGGCGACCTCTTCGAGACGCCCGCAGGCCTCGAGCGCACGCGTGAGGTTGGCCGCGCGCGCGGCGGTCTCCTGCTCGCGAACCGCCGCCGTGCGCGACGCGATGGTCGCCTCGGCAGCCTTCACCCGGGTGACCAGCACGGGATCGACGCCCGTACCGTCCTGCGCCAGCGCGGTCCACCGCTTGAGCAGGTCGGCCCAGCGCTTGTGCGCATCGGCCAGATCCTCGACGCCGGTCAACTGCTCCGCGTCGCTCGCCATGGCCGCCAGCGCCGCGTGTCGCTCGGCGTCGGCCAACCGTGCGGCCAGCCGCGCCCGCTGGCGCGAGATGGCCGCGAGCAACCGCTGGTTCACGGCCTCGCTGCTCGGCTCGCCTTCGGCATCGAGCGCGCCCCACGCGGCCTGGGCTGCCGTCACCGCGTCCTCGATGTCGTCGCCCGTGTAGGCCTCGAGCGTCGCGCAGACCTCCGCGCGGCGCGCGTCCTGCGCCGCACGGGCCTCGGCCTCGGCCCGCGCCGCCGCCTCGTCGGCCCGCAACTGCGCCAGCCGCGCACGCGCCGCCGCCACGGCGGCGTCGAATCGCGTCTGGAGCAGGGACCCCGAGTCGCCGGCCGTCACCTGCTGCCAGGCCTCGAGTGCCGCCTCGAGTGGCGCCTCGACGGCTTCGGGTCGGGTCTCGTGGGCCAGGCCGTCCACCATGTCGCACAGGCGCTCGCGGCTCAGCTCACCGGCCGGCGCCGGCGCCTCGACGGCCGGGGGCTGCTGCTCGCGCAGGCGCGCCCGCGCCCGGCGGGCCACCAGTTTGTTACGCGCCCGGTTGGCCACCTGCTCGAGCACCGCCACGTCGGTCAGGCTCTCGAGCGCCGACAGCGCGACGTCCTTGTGTTCGCTGTTGAGGGCCACCTGCAGCCGCTCGGCCGCGTCGGTGACCAGAGCGAGTGCCGCCAGCCGCACGCCACCGTCGGCCGCGCGCCCGGCCACCGTGCCGATGAGGCGCGGCGCCTGCACGCGGCGCAGGGCCGCCAGACCGACGGTCTCGTCTTCGGTCGTGCGCGCGATCGTGGCCAGGTCGCGTTCGTCGTCGAGGCCAGCCAGCGCCTCGAGCGCCTGCTCCGGGTCGCTCCCGTCGGCCGCCAGATCCATCAGCAGCTTGCGGGCCTCGGCGCGCACGCCCTCGTCCATGTCGCTTCGCGCGACCGAGGCGAGCGTGGCGATGTCCTCCACGCGCGCCACGGCACGCCGTCGCACCGCGGCGTCGGCGTCCTCGCGCGCCAGGACACGCAGCACGTCCTGCGCGTCGTCTCCGAGCTCGTTGACCGCCTCGAGCCGGACGGCCGGGTCGGCATGCTTCCACTTGGGCGCCCGAAAGCGATCGAACAGGGACATGGCTGGCGACTCTCCGAATGGGCCCCGCAGGGCGACGCCGCGCGGCGGCGGAACCGGTAGTCTACCGCGCCGCCGACACGAACTGCCACCGCGCGCCTCGACCGGCGTCGCCGGTCGGGCTATCGTGTAGCCCACATGGCCGTCTCGCAACGTCCGGCGCACTTCGACCGCTCGATTGTCGAGGGGTCCCTCGGTCGCGCCGTCTGGCGTCTCGCCTGGCCGACCATGCTCCAGAACGTCCTCGGCGGCCTGCAGGGGATCATCGACCACGCCATGGTCGGCCACTTCGTCGGCTACACCGCCAACGCGGCCATCGGCGTGAGCTGGCAGATCTTCCTCGTCGTCATCGTGTTCATCAGCTCGCTGTATGCGGGCATGGGCGTCCTCGTCGCCCGGTTCGCCGGCGCCGGCGATCGCGACGCCGTGGACCGCACCGTCGGTCAGGCGTTCCTCGTGTCGCTGGTCCTGGCCGCCGGCGTGATGGCGCCCATCGGCTACGTGCTGTCGCCCAGCCTGCTGCGCTTCGTGAACGCCGCGCCGGAGGTGCGCGAGGCAGCGTTGCCGTTCCTCCGGCTCATGTTCGTCGGCGGCATCGGCCTGCTCACCTTCTTCCTGCTCGGCGGGGCCTTTCGCGCGGCCGGCGATCCGCGGACGCCGCTGCGCCTGGGCATCCTGCTCACCTCGCTGAACATCGTGTTCAACGTCGTCCTGATCCGGGGTGCCGGCCCCATCCCCGCGTTCGGGGCCACCGGGGCGGCCATGGGCACGATCATGGCGTCGCTCATCGTCGCGACGCTCGGCCTGCTGGCCATGCGGTCGCCCGACGCGGCCATCCACCTGCCGCACCTCACGGCCCTGCGCCCCGACTGGACGATCATCCGCCAGCTGTTCAAGTTCGGCCTGCCCACGGGCTTCCAGGGCGTGGCGATGAACGTCGGCGGCGTGTTCCTGCTCCGCTTCATCGGGGCGCTGCCGCAGAGCGCGCAGGCGCAGGCCGCCTTCGCCATCGCCTACACCGAACTCTTCTCGCTCATCACCTTCACCTCGGTCGGCGTCATGGGCGCCACGGCGGCCGTCGTCGGCCAGAACCTCGGCGCGGGCCGCACGGACCGGGCGTGGCAGGCGGTGACCGTGAGCGCACGGCTGGCCTTCGGCGTCGCCGTGGGCGTCGGCCTGCTCTTCCTGCTCATCCCCGGCCCCCTCCTCTCCATCTTCGGCGTGGACGACGTGACGACGGGCGCGATCGCGCGGAGCCTGCTCCGCCACCTCGCCGTGTCGGGCCTGTTCGTGACGGTCGCCCTCGCGTACACGGGCGCCCTGCAGGGATCGGGCGACACACGCAGCCCCTTCTACATCTCGGTCGTCTCGCAGGTGCTGGTGCCCCTGGGCCTGTGCGCGATCTTCCAGCGCGTGGGCGTCTTCGAGCCGGTGGACATCTGGCGGGCCATCGTCGCCGGGCACATGACGCGGTGCCTGCTGTCGATCGTGCGGTTCCGTCAGGGCAAGTGGCAACGCATCGTGGTGGACGTCGGGCGATCGGCGCCCGACCAGGCGCGTTCGGAGGTCACGTAGAGCGATGAGCGACGGCAATCGGCACGTGGTGGCAATCTTCGGGGGAGCGTGCGCCGGGTCGACGGCTGCCGACATCCTCGCGACGCACGGCGTCGAGGTCGTGGTGTTCGAGCAGAACCCACGCCCCTACGGCAAGATCGAGGACGGCCTGCCCCGCTGGCATCGCGACCAGCGGCGCATGGAGTATCGGCGCATCGACGCGCGACTGAATCGCCCCGGCGTGCACGTGGTGCCGCGCACGCGCCTCGGCACCGACCTCGACTTCTCCGACGTCGTGACGTGGGGCTGGAGCGCGGTCCTGCTGGCCAACGGCGCCTGGCGCGACCGTCCCCTGGACGTGCCCGACGCCGACCGCTGGGTCGGCCGCGGCCTCGTGTATCAGAATCCGTTCATCTACTGGTTCAACCACGCGCCCGAAGCCAGCTACGCGGGGCCCCGCTACGACGTGCCACCCGGCGCCATCTGCATCGGCGGCGGCCTGGCCTCGATCGACGTCGTCAAGGTGTTCCAGCTCGAACTCTACGGACGTGCGCTGCGCGAACGCGGCATCCACGTCTCCATGCACGACCTCGAGCACGAGGGCATCCCGGCCGTCTGTCGCAAGCACGGCATCGACGACCCGCACCAGCTCGGCGTGGCCGACAGCTGGCTCGTCTACCGCCGCCGCGTCGAGGACATGCCGGTGGCCTCGGCCCCGCCCGACGCCACGCCTGAACAGCAGGCCAAGGTGGAGTTCGTCCGGCGGAAGATGCTCGCCAAGGCGCAGGAGAAGTTCCTCTTCCACGTGCGCCCGCTCGCACTGCCCGTCTCGCTGCTCATCGAGGAAGACCACGTCGCAGGTGTGCGCTTCGTCGAGACCGCACTGCAAGGGGGCAAGGTGGTGCCGCTGCCGGACCACACCTTCGAGCTGCGCAGCCCGATGGTCGTCAGCTCGATCGGCAGCCTGCCCGACATCATCCCCGGCATCGAGATGAAGGGCACGTACTACGACTACGCCGACTGGGACACGGGCGCCTACGGTCCGATCGACGGCGTGTTCGGCGTGGGCAACGTCGTGACGGGGCGCGGCAACATCAAGGCGTCGGAGCACCACGCCAAGGACGTCGCCCACCACCTCGTGGAGCACTACCTGGGCCTCCAGCCTCAGGGGGTCGCGCGCGACGTCGACGCGCTCGCACAACCTGCGGGCGCTCGGGGCGAGGCGCTGGCCGAGCAGGTGGTGGCACACCTGGCCGGCAAGCCCGCCCTGCCCGCCGACGTGGCCGACGCCCTGGTGGCACGGGCGCGCGCACGGCAGGCCGCCGTCGGCTATGAGAGCTACGCGTCGTGGATGGCGAACGTGTCACCGCCCGACGCCGACTGACCCGCCCGGCCGCCGACACGTTCGCATTGTCTTCGCCACGGGCAGCCTGTAGCCTGTAGGGCGCTGACATGTCCTCTGAACCGAACCTGTTCGACCTCCCCGACGCACCCGAAGGCGGCACGCCTCCCGCGGGGCCCGGCGAAACCGCCGTGGCCCTGCACGAGGCCGCGCAGACCCGCTACCTGAACTACGCCCTGTCGGTGATCACCTCGCGCGCGCTGCCCGACGTGCGCGACGGGCTCAAGCCCGTGCAACGCCGCATCCTCTACACGATGTGGCAGCAGAACCTCACGGCCGACGCCAAGCACCGCAAGTGCGCCAAGGTCGTCGGCGACGTGATGGGCAACTACCATCCGCACGGCGACAGCGCGCTCTACGAGACGCTGGTCCGCATGGCGCAGCCGTTCTCGCTGCGATACCCGCTGATCGACGGGTCCGGCAACTTCGGATCGCTCGACGGCGATGGCGCGGCGGCCATGCGGTACACCGAGTGCCGGCTGGCCCGCATCAGCGACGAGCTGCTCGGCGAACTCGATCAGGACACGGTGCCGTTCCGTCCGAACTACGACGGCACGCGCACCGAGCCCGTCGTCCTGCCTGCACGGGTGCCGACGCTGCTGGTCAACGGCGCGATGGGCATCGCGGTGGGGATGGCGACCAACATCCCGCCCCATCACCTCGGCGAGGTGTGCACCGCGCTCCTCCGCCTGATCGACAACCCCGAGCTCACGACCCTGCAGTTGTGTCGCTACGTCAAGGGTCCGGACTTCCCGACCGGCGGCCAGATCCTCAACTCGCCCGACGAGCTCAAGGAGATCTATCGCACCGGCAGCGGCGCCATCAGGCTCCGAGGCACGTGGGAGAAGGGGGAGGTCGGCCGCAGCAGCAAGGTGCTCACCATCACCTCCATCCCGTACACGGTGGACAAGTCGGAACTGGTGACGCGCATCGCCGACCTCGTCGTGTCGCGCAAGCTGCCGCCCCTGCTCGACGTGCGCGACGTGAGCACCGACGACATCCGCGTCGAGCTCGAACTGAAGCGCGACGCCGACGACGCGCTGGTGATGGCGTACCTGTGCAAGCACACGCCGCTGCAGGTCAATCTCGGGGTGAACCTCACCTGCCTCATCCCGACCGAACAGGAGGACATCGGTCGTCCCGAGCGCCTCGACCTCAAGGCGATGCTCTGGCACTTCCTCCACTTCCGCATGGACGTGGTGAGTCGCCGGCTCGCGCACGAGGCCGAAGCGCTCGCGCGGCGCGTGCACATCCTGGAGGGCTTCGAGAAGGTCTTCGACGCGCTCGACGCCATCCTCGCCATCGTCCGACAGTCGGACGGGAAGGCCGACGCGGCAGCGAAGATCATCGCGCGCTTCGGTCTCGACGAGGCCCAGGCCGACGCCATCCTCGAGCTCAAGGTCTACCGCCTCGCGCGCCTCGAGATCCTGATCATCCAGCGCGAACTGGCCGACAAGCGGGAGCGCCAGGCCGAGATCCGCGCGCTGCTGGCCGATGAGGCCGGGCGGTGGGCCGTGGTGCGCGACGAGATCGCCGAGATCCAGAAGCTCTACTCCGACACGCGCGCGGATCGGCGCCGGACGTCGTTTGCCAGCGACGAGGACGTGGTCGAGTACGACGCCGAGGCCTTCATCATCGAGGAGGACAACGTCGTCCTGGTCACGCGCGACGGCTGGATCAAGCGGCAGAAGGAGGTCAAGGATCCCGCCACCACGCGCCTGCGCGAGGGCGACGAGGTGCTGGCCGCCGTCGGCGGCAGCACGCGCGCGACGCTGGTCCTCTTCACCACCCACGGGGTGGCCTACACGTGCCGACTCGTCGACGTGCCCGCGTCGACCGGCTACGGCGAGCCCGTGCAGCGGCTCTTCAAGTTCCGCGACGGCGAGCGCGTGGTGGCCGTGATGAGCCTCGACCCGCGCGTCAGCCCCGACATCCGCGCGGCCCGGGAGGGCGACACCCCGCCCCGTCACGCGCTCGCGGCGACCTCCGATGGGTACGCGCTGCGCTTCAGCCTCGAGCCGTTCATCGAGCCGAGCACGCGCGCCGGCCGCAAGTTCGTCAAGATGCCCGACGGCGTCGAGGTCGTGGGCGTGGCGCAGGTCACCGGCGCCGAGACCCTGATCGCCGCCACGCGCGAGGCCCGCGCCATGCTGTGCCCGGTCGACGAGGTCAACGTCCTCTCCGGCCCGGGCCGCGGCGTCATCCTCATCAAGATCGACGGCACGAAGGACCGGCTCCTCGGCTTCATCGCATCGCGGGGCGACCGCGACCTCATGGTCGTGGAGACCTCGCGCGGCGCCGAGCAGACGATCAGCACGGCCAAGTACGACGTCACGTCGCGGGGTGGCAAGGGCCGCGAACTCCTGCAGCGAGGCTCGTTCACGCGCATCGTCGCCCCGCCAGCGGTCGTCGTCGGCGTGCCCGAGTAGGCCTTCGTTACCATAGAGCGATGCGCACGCTGGTCCTGCTGGTCGCCGTCGGTCTGCTTTCGGCGTGCGGCGCGACGCCCACCGACACGCCGCCCGATACCGGGTGGCGCGTGGGTGCGTCGAGCCGTTCGGTGCTGCCGACCGTCGACGGCGGTCACGCCTATGCCTCGCCCGAGCGCCTGCCGCTCGATGCCGACACCCACGATCCGGGCGTGTTCGCCGTGCAGTTCGATCAGGGACCGATCACGGTGGGCAACGGACGCGACAACGCCCACTGGGTGCGCGACGACCTCCGCGTCCGGGCGATGGCCGTCCAGCGGACGGCTGCCGATCGCATCGTCGTGCTGGCCTCGGCCGACGTGTACATGGTGTTCCGGCCCGACACCGAGGAATTGCGCCGCATGGTGCGGGAGGTGCTGCCGCCAGCGCTGCAGGATCGGGTGGAGGTCATGGTGCACGCCACGCACAACCACCATGGCCCCGACACCGCCTTCACGGTCAACCCGGAGTGGTACCGCTTCTTCCTGGAGCAGGCGCGCGACGCCATTCGCGAAGCCGTCGAGCGGCTCGAACCGGCGACGATGCGCGCGGCGGAGGGCAGGCACTACTTCGGCGGCAGCGACCTCGCGGGGCTGGCGGTGTTCGACCCCACGCTCGGCGTGCTGCAGGCCCGCGCGGCCGACGGCCGAGTCATCGCGACGGTCGTGCAGTGGGCCAACCATCCGGAAAGCACGCTCAACTGGTCGCCGCCGCGCGAGCGCATCGCGGAGGCGTGCCGTGTCCTCGGGTGGGACGGCGACGCCTGCGATGCCGAAGGCCGCTACCTCACGGCCGACTTCCCGGGCGCGCTCGCCCGCTGGCTCGGCCGGCGCGTCGGGGGTGAGGTCCTGTACCTGAACGGCGCGATCGGTGCCATGGCGTCGCCCCTCGACGTGCCCGTCTGGGAAGTGAGTGACCGGGCCCCGATTGGCGACGGCTACACGCCCCCGCCGGCTGCCGTACCGCCCGGCAGCGACGGCACCGACTTCAAGGTGCGCAACTTCCGCAAGGCGATCCTCATCGGCGAGCAGCTCGGCGTGGCCGTCGAGGCGCTGCTCGGCGACGCGGCACCGGTCGAGCCGACGCGCCTCGAGGTGCGGCACCAGGAGTTCTTCACGCGGATGTCCAACATCGGCTTCCGCAAGCTGGCCGTGGTGGACCCGCAGAGCGGACGCGCTGCGCTGGGCTTCAAGCCCGGGGCCCTGTTCACCTGCCCCGCCACCGGGCCCAAGACCACCGCGACGTGCCAGGACGACCAGCGCGCCACCGAGGAGGATCCGGTCGTGGGCACGATCCGGAAGGGCGACCACACCCGGACGGCGGTGAGCCTGCTGAGAATCGGCGAGCTGACGCTGGCGTTCCTGCCCGGCGAGGTGCCCGGTGAACTGGTCATCGGCCTGCCGGCGGGCCTCGCGCAGACACCTGCGGTGTGGGCCGACGAGACGCCGGGCGACCACCTGCCGCCCGAGCGGATCGCCATCCCCGGTTACGTGAAACGGATGCTGCCCGGCACCTGGACGTGGGCCGTCGGCCTCGGTAACGACGAACTCGGCTACATCCTGCCGATCGCGAACTACCGGGTGCTGTGCGTGGCCGACAAGATCGCGGCGCCGGGAAGCTGCGCGAAGCTGCACGCCGCCGGCCTCATCGACTTCCCGGATGCGATCGCTGGCGCCAGGTGCAAGTCGCTCGTCGAGGATCCGGCTGCGACCGCGGCGCTACCCGACGCGGCGCGCGACGCGGTGCTCGCGTCGTGCCGCTACGGCCAGGCCATGGGCCGGGCCGCGGGTCACTACGAGGAGACCAACTCGGTGGGCTGGGACGCCGCGGCCGACATGATCGCGGCGACGGCGCAGCTGACGGGCGTCAGCGATCGCTCACAGGTCAACGAGCGGTTCGCCGGCCACTACCACCGGCACCCGCCGAAGCCTTAGCACAGGCAATTCAACGTTCACGATTCAGAATTCAGTGCAGCTCGAGCAAGCCGGTTTCGCCCCGGCCTGCATTGTGAACTCCGAACGCTGAATGGCCGTTACGCCGACACCGACTTCGTGTGAAAGCCCGCCGACTCGAGGTCCTGGAGGATGGTGTCCATGCGAGCCGGTACGTCGGCGGGCAAGTCGGCGGTGTGTTGCCGGATGAGCCGACTCATCGTGAACGCACGGAACCGGATGGCCTCCATGTGGAACGCCAGGATGGCGCGCTCGAGGTGGCCTCCGAGTTCGATCAGCTGGTCGACGACAGGGTCTGAGGGTGCGGCGCGCAGGAGGGCGACCAGGGCGGCGGCATCCTGTGCGGCCTTTTCGCGGGGACTGAGCGACGTGGTCACGGCTGCAAATGATACCGGTGTCGGTCCGCCTGGGGAAGATGGCTGAAACGGGTGTCTGATGCGTCAGGTACACCAGGTCCCGGCGACACGATGCTTGACATTTCAAAGTAAGAATTTTCACAAACCGCGTCATCGCCCTTGCTGAACCGTGCTGCCTTCCGGCATACTGCCGCAGCCTGAGCCGAACGCATGCCGCGTTCGCGCCACGTCTTCCTCTCCACGCGAGGCACACGACACTCATGGGTTCAGCTGCGTCGCGCGAAGCCATTCGCGCCATCCGGGATTGGGCCGTCAACGGGCCGGTCGTCCGCACCGCCCCCCGTTCGGCCGACGACTTCGGCCGACTCGTCTTCAACGATGCCGTTCAGCGCATCAAGCTGCCCCGGGCCGTCTACAAGGCGCTGCAGCGCACCATCATGCGGGGCGAGGCCCTCGACGTCTCGGTGGCCGACGCCGTGGCCGTGGCCGTCAAGGACTGGGCGCTCGAACACGGCGCCACCCACTACACGCACTGGTTCCAGCCGCTCACCGGCATCACCGCCGAGAAGCACGACGCCTTCCTCTCGCCGACGGCCGAGGGCAAGGCCGTCACCGAGTTCAGCGGGAAGGAGCTGATCAAGGGCGAGCCCGACGCCTCGTCGTTCCCGTCGGGCGGCATGCGGTCCACCTTCGAGGCCCGCGGCTACACCGCGTGGGACCCGACCAGCCCGCCCTGGCTCTACAAGACGCCCTCGGGCACGACGCTGGTCATCCCGAGCGCCTTCGTCAGCTGGACCGGCGAGTCGCTCGACAAGAAGACCCCGCTGCTCCGCTCGATCGAGGCGCTGTCGCGGCAGGCCGTGCGGGTGCTCAAGCTGTTCGGCTCGACGGCCGACCGCGTGACCACCACCTGCGGGCCCGAGCAGGAGTACTTCCTGATCGACGCCCACTTCTACTACGCGCGGCCCGACCTGATCGGCGCCGGGCGCACGCTGTTCGGCGCCCGCCCGCCCAAGGGCCAGGAGATGGAAGACCAGTACTTCGGCTCCATCCCCGAGCGCGTGCTCGCCTGCATGCGAGAGGTCGAGGACGAACTCTACGCCGTTGGCGTGCCGGTCAAGACCCGGCACAACGAGGTCGCGCCGAGCCAGTACGAGATCGCGCCGATCTTCGAGCAGGCCAACGTCGCCACCGACCACCAGATGATGGTCATGGAGACGCTCAAGCGCGTCGCGCCCAAGCACGGGCTCGCCTGCCTGCTCCACGAGAAGCCCTTCGCGGGCGTCAACGGCTCCGGCAAGCACGTGAACTGGAGCATGTCCGACAGCGAGGGCAACAACCTCCTGAACCCGGGCGACACGCCGCACGACAACATCCAGTTCCTGGTGTTCTGCTCGGCCGTCCTGCGCGCGGTCAACAAGTACCAGGGCCTGCTGCGCATGAGCGTCGCCAGCGCCGGCAACGACCATCGCCTGGGCGCCAACGAGGCGCCGCCGGCCATCATCTCGATCTTCCTCGGCGACATGCTCACCAGCATCTTCGAGCAGATCGAGAAGGGCGCCACCCGCAGCACCACGCACGGCGGCCTGCTCGAGACCGGCGTCGACGTGCTGCCGAAGCTGCCGCGCGACGCGGGCGATCGCAACCGCACGAGCCCGTTCGCCTTCACCGGCAACAAGTTCGAGTTCCGCGCGGTGTCGTCCAACCAGAGCATCGCGTTTCCGAACATCGTGCTCAACGTGGCGGTTGCCGAGTCGCTCGACTACGTCGCCACCGAGCTCGAGAAGGCCATCGAGAAGGGTGCCGAACTCGAAGACGCGGTGGGCAAGCTGCTCGTGAAGCTGATCAAGGAGAACAAGCGGATCATCTTCAACGGCAACGGGTACTCCGACGAGTGGCAGAAGGAGGCCGCCAAGCGCGGGCTGCTGAACCTCCGGAACACCGTGGACGCGCTGCCCGAACTGACCAAGCCCGAGGCCGTGAAGCTCTTCGAGGCCTACAAGGTGCTCAACCGGCGCGAGCTCGAAGCGCGTCTCGAGGTGAACTTCGAGGCCTACATCAAGTCCATCAACATCGAGGCGCAGACCATGGTGCTGATGGCCAACCGCTACATCCTGCCCGCCGCACTCGCCTACCTCACGCAGGTGGCGCAGACCGTGGCCGCGGGCAAGGCGGCCGGGGTCCAGAGCAAGGAAGCCAAGAAGCTGCTCACCCAGCTCACCAGGCTGGTCGACACGTTCAAGCAGCGCACCGAGGCGCTCACCGCCGCCCTGGCCCACGAAGGCAACGGCGACAGCCACAAGCACGCCAAGTACATGCGCGACAAGATCGTGACGGCGATGATCGCGCTGCGCGAGACCGGCGATGCCATCGAGTCGCTGATGCCCTCCAACGACTGGCCCCTGCCGACGTATCGGGAGATGCTGTTCATCAAGTAGATCCGGGGCCAGGCAGGGACGGCTCGCTGAGCCGTCCGTCACCAGTTCCCGGTCTTCCCAAGGCGGTGGGCGCGCAGGCGCTCGCCGCCTTTTTCTTTTTCTTCGCCGCCCCGTGTATCCTTGCGCGTGGCGCCCTGTGCCCGGCAGGCAGGCTGCAGGCTGCAGGCGCCAGACCGCACGCCCCGGCATGAGCACGTCCTACACCGCCAAAGACATCACCGTCCTCGAAGGCCTCGAACCCGTTCGCAAGCGCCCCGGCATGTACATCGGCGGCGTCGGCGCCGCGGGTCTGCACCACCTCGTCTGGGAGATTCTCGACAACGCCATCGACGAGGCGATGAACGGCTACGCGAGCCAGATTGGCGTGACGCTCCACGCCGACGGCAGCTCCATCACGGTGACCGACGATGGCCGCGGCATCCCGGTGGACGTGCACGCCAAGACGAAGAAGACCGCGCTCGAGGTCATCTTCACGGTGCTCCACGCGGGCGGGAAGTTCGAGCAGGGCAACTACAAGACGTCGGGCGGCCTGCACGGCGTCGGCGCCAGCGTCGTCAACGCCCTGTCGAAGGAACTCGTCGCGACCGTCAAGCGCGACGGATTCCATTGGGAACAGCGGTTCCGGCAGGGTGTCCCCGACGGACCGGTGAAGAAGCTCGGGCCCGCGCGCGGCACCGGCACGACGGTCACGTTCCGGCCCGACGCCACCATCTTCCCCAGGATCGAGTTCGACGCCGACACGATCGCCCAGCGCCTCGAGATCGCCAGTTATCTCCATCGCGGCCTGAAGATCACCTTCGAGAACGAGGTGACGCGCCAGAAGGTCACCTACAGCCATGCCGAGGGTCTGGCCGACTACCTGCGCAAGCTGGTGACCGACCGCGGGGCCAGGCCCGTCCACGACGCCGCGTTCGTCGTGAGCCGCGATGGCGCCCTCCGGCTCGACCTCGCGCTCCAATGGACCGAGTCCACCGACGAGCACGTGCGCAGCTACGTCAACGGCATCCCCACCGGTTCGGGCGGCACGCACGAGAACGGCCTGCGCGCCGGGCTCGGCAAGGCGATGCGGAACTTCATCGAGACGCACAACCTCACGCCGCGCGGCGTCACGCTCACGGCCGAGGACCTGCGCGAAGGCCTGGTCGGCGTGCTGAGCGTGTTCGTGGAGGAACCGCAGTTCCAGGGACAGACCAAGGACCGCCTCAACAATCCCGAGGTGCTGTCGGCAGTGGACGGCCTGGTCCGGCCGGCGCTCGAGCACTGGCTGAACCACAACATCTCGATTGCCGAGTCCATCGTGGCCCGCGTGATCCTCGCCGCACGGGCGCGCGAGGCCAGCCGCGCGGCCCAGCAGGAGGTGACGCGGAAGACCGCCACCGCGCATCGCCTCACGCTGCCGGGCAAGCTCTCCGACTGCACCACCACCAACCGTGGCCTCAGCGAGCTCTTCATCGTCGAAGGCGATTCGGCCGGCGGGTCGGCCAAGCAGGGGCGTGACCGCGTGCGCCAGGCCATCCTGCCGCTGCGCGGCAAGGTGCTCAACACCGAGAGCGCGTCGACGGCCAAGGTCCTCGAGAACAAGGAGCTGGCCGATCTGGTCACCGCGCTCGGGTGCGGCGTCGGCAAGAACTTCGACCTGTCGCGCCTGCGCTACGGCAAGGTCATCCTGCTGGCCGATGCCGACTCGGACGGCCACCACATCTCCACGCTGCTGCTCACGTTCATCTACCGGCACATGCCGCAGTTGATGACGAGCGGCCGTGTCTACCTGGCGCAGCCTCCGCTCTACCGCATCGACGTCGGCAAGGAGACGTTCTGGGCGCAAGACGACGCGCAGCGCGACGTCATCGTGAAGAAGGTCACGGGGCGCGCCAAGCCGGAGATCACGCGCTTCAAGGGCCTCGGCGAGATGATGCCGAAGGTGTTGTGGGAGACGACGCTGAACCCGAAGACCCGGCGCCTGCTACGCGTCACCATTGCCGACCATCTCGTCACCGATCGGGTGATCAACGAGCTCATGGGGAAGGATGCCTCGGCGCGCTTCCGGTTCATCATGGACCGCGCCGAGGAAGCCGAAGAGCTCGACGTCTAGCCGTCGCGCCCCCATTGTCCGGCCCCGGCCGTTCCGCTACCGTAGGAGCGCCATGACACGCGCATCCCTGGGGAGCGCCCTGCTGGCGGCGCTCGTGGCCGCCCCGGGGCTCGAGGCTTCGTCGGCACAGCCCCCGTCGCCCGCGCCCGCGCAACCGACGCCGGCGGCCCCACAGCCGCCGGACGAGCAGGAACCCGAGAAGCCGAAGTACGAAGAAGACGTCATCGTCAGCGCGTCGCGTGTGGAACAGGTGCTGGTGAACGCACCGGCGACCGTCACTCTCATCGACGCCGCCCGGATCGAGAACTCCCCCGCCACCAACTACGCCGATCTGCTGCGCGCAGTCCCCGGGCTCAACGTCACGCAGACGTCGGCACGTGACATCAACCTCACCTCGCGCGCGGCCACCGGCACGCTCGCCACGTCGCAACTCGCGCTGGTCGACGGCCGCAGCATCTACCAGGACTTCTTCGGCTTCATCGCGTGGGACTTCCTGCCCATCGACCCGAGCGAGATCCGGCAGATCGAGGTCATCCGCGGACCGGCGTCGGCCGTCTGGGGCGCCAACGCGCTCACCGGCGTGGTCAACATCATCACGAAGACACCGCGTGAGTTACAGGGCACCGGCTTCACGCTGAGCGCGGGGCTGTTCGGGCGCGACGCCGACGGGGTGGACCGCGGCAGCGGGTCGCTCTATGCCGTGAGCGCGAGTCATGCCGCGGCGGCCAACGAGCGCTGGGCGTACAAGGTGACGGCCGGCTACTACGCCCAGGATGCGTTCGCGCGGCCGTCGGGACCGATTCCCAACGACACCGGCACGCAGTACCCGAACTTCGCCAACAGCGGCACGCGGCAGCCGAAGTTCGACGCGCGCCTGGACTACGACCACCCGGACGGCAGACAGAAGGTGGTGATGCAGGGCGGGTTCTCCGGCACGGAAGGGCTCATCCACACCGGCATCGGGCCCTTCGACATCGACCGCGGCACCTACCTGGCGTACGGCAAGGTCAACTACTCGCGCGGTGCGACGAAGCTGAACACCTTCGTCAACCACCTCGACGGCAACGCCACCAACCTGCTGGCGGTCGGCGTCGACGGCAGGCCCATTCCGTTCCTCTTCCGCAACACCACGTTCGACGTCGAGGCCAGCCACGTGGCCACCTGGCGACAGCGCCACGTGTTCAGCATGGGCGGCAACTTCCGCTACAACGGGTTCGACCTGTCGCTGGCGCCTCGCGAGGACTCGCGCACGGAAGGCGGCGTGTACCTGCAGGACGAGATCTTCCTCTCGGATCACTTCCGCTGGGTGATTGGCGGCCGCGTGGACGCGTTCTCCGTGCTCGATGCCCCGGTCTTCTCGCCACGCACGACCCTGCTCTACAAGCCGGCGCCGGCCCACACCGTTCGCGTGTCGTACAACCGCGCCTACCGGGCGCCGTCGCTCGTCAACAACTTCCTCGACACGACCATCATCAACCAGCTCGATCTGGGGGCCCTGAATCCGGCGCTCGCCGGTCGCGTGTACAACTTCCCCGTGGCAGCGGTCGGCAACGAGAACCTGACCGAGGAATCCCTCGATGCGTACGAGATCGGTTACTCGGGGGTCATCGCCAATCGCGCCACGGTCTCCGCCGCGTTCTACGTCAACGACAGCCGGGACTCGATCTTCTTCACGCAGAACGGCAGCTACCGCGCTGCCAACCCGCCACCCGGCTGGCCGCTACCGCCGGCCGCGCTCGAGCTCATCTTCCTCTCGGGTCGCTTCGGCCCGGGTAACGGCCTGCCGGCCTCCTTCACGTACCTGAACTTCGGCAAGGTGCGACAGAAGGGGCTCGAACTCGGGCTCGACATGGACGTCGCACGTGGTTGGACCACGTTCGGCAACTACTCGTTCCAGCCGACACCCGAGCCGTCGGGCTTCGACCTCTCCGAGCTCAACATCCCATCGCGACACCGGGTGAACCTCGGCGCCAACTATGCGGGCCGACGCGTCGTGGGCCAGGCCTCGGTCAGCTACGCGAGCGAGGCCTTCTGGCAGGACGTGCTCGACTCGCGCTACCACGGCACCACCGACGCGTTCACGCTCGTGAACGGCACCCTCGGCTACCGCTGGACCGACACGTTCACGACGTCGCTGAAGGTGATCAACCTCTTCGACCAGGAGATCCAGCAGCACGTCTTCGGCGACGTCATGCGCCGGCAGGCGGTCGTCGAGTTGAAGATGCGCCTCGGTCCCAGGCCCTGAGGTCAGGTCACCTCGCGGAGGCGTCCGTCGCCGGGAACGTCGAGCACCACATGCGCATACGGTGACGCCGCGTGACTGGACGCCGGGACCGTCGGCTGCCACAGTGGCAGGTGGACCTCTGTTCGGGAGAGACGCATGGTTCGCACCCGGACGCTCCACGGCACCGCGCCCTGGTGTTGCGCCGTCCTGCTTGCCGGTTCCTTCCTGGCCACACCGGCGGCCCGGGCCCAGTCGACGGTCATCGCACGGCCAGTTCCCGGGCTTGCCGGCCTCTACGACGCCGAGATCCGGCAGGTGACACGGGATGGCACCCGCATACTCGTAGCGGTGGGTTCGACGGGGCCCGGCCGCTACATCCTCGTGCTCGAGACCGACAGCGGGATGGCGGTGTTCGACAGCCGCCCGGTCCAGTCGCACGCGCGCAGTTACTCGACGGCCGCACTGTCGCCCGACGGTGAGTGGATTTCGGACGTCGAGTTCCTGTCGACGTCGGAGGGCCCGGCAAGTGACGTGCGTGTGACTCGACTCTCCACCGGTGAGGGCCGAGTGGCCTTTCATGTCCCGAAATCGCCGGTCTCGATTCACACCGTCGCCGACGGCGCCACGCGCGTGGGCGTGTACGACCCGTACATCATGGGCGCCGGGTACTTCGGCGTCGGAGGTTCGGGTCAGCCTCTGCGTCGATTCACGGCGCCGTGCCCGCCCGGTACCTCGCCAGACCCTCCTGCCCTCGACTGCACGCGGTATCCGCTATCGATGAGCGCCGACGGCGCCCACGTGGCCTTCAAGGCGGGCTGGGTCTCCACGACCGACACTCTCGCCCACTACGCACCGATGGTCGGCGACGTCTCCGCGGAGCGTTCCACCGCCCTTGCCATCGACCACGCCGACCTGTCGGCCGACATCCACCCTCCACTGCCCTGGCGCGACGTGAAGATGAGCGGCGATGGCGACTGGGTCGGCTGCACGGGCCGCACCCGTGCGGGCCACGAGCCGAGAGCCGTACTGGTGCACCGCACCTCCGGACGAGCGATCGTCGTCGCGGAGGCCCTGGGGAGAACCTACTTCCACGACGTCAGTGACGACGGGCGCGCGATCCTCCTCACCGGGGACTATTCCCCGGCGAGCGGCCAACCGCTGCGCGTGGTCGACCGGCTCACCGGCCTGGTGTGGAACGTCCTCGACCCACTGGACGTGCCCCTGGGGCGGTACCGGGTGCTCTCGGCTCACCTGAGCGGTGATGGCCGCACGATCGTGGCCACGCTCGGTGACGGCGCGTCGTCGGATTCCACACCACGCCGCACCTTCATCGCCCGCCTGAAGGACATGCCTGACGCGGATGCGGACGGCATGGACGACCGCTGGGAAACGACCTTCGGGCTCGACCCCTCGAGTGCCACCGACGCGGGCCTCGATCCCGACAACGATGGACGCACCTCCGCGCAGGAGTATGCCGATGGCACGCACCCCCGTGGCACGCCGGTGCGCTACTTCGCCGAAGGCGCCAGCGGCGCGTTCTTCGCCACGAGCCTCGCGCTCTTCAATCCGACGGATGCGACGGTGACGGCCAACGTCCGTTTCCTCGGCGCCGACGGCGCCGCGGCGGCGATGCCCGTGTCGGTGCCCGCGCACGGCCCCGCCTACCTGGACGCCGACGAGGCACAGCTGCCATTCACGGAGTTCTCGATCGTCGTCGAGAGCCCGGTGCCGATCGTGGCCGAGCGCCGCGTGACGTGGGACCGCACGCGGCGGTACGGCAGTCACGCCTCGAGCGGCGTGCCAGCCCCATCGGTGACCTGGCATTTCGCGGAGGGAGCCACCATCGCCGGCATGCAGACCTTCTTCCTCCTGCACAACCCCGGCGCGACGCCGGCCACGGTGTCCATGCGGTACCTGCTGTCGAGCGGCGCCGTCGAACGCCGACTCCACGTCGTTCCACCGGAGTCTCGCCGCACGGTCTGGGTCAACCGCGAGGGCGGCCCCCTCGGAGGCGCGGAGTTTGCCACGATCGCGGAGGCGGACGTCCCGATCGTCGCCGAGCGCGCGCTGTACCGTGATGCGCCCGGCGAACTGTTCGCGGCCGGGAGCGCCGCGGCCGGGACGCCGGCGCCGGCGCGGTCATTCCTCTTTGCGGAGGGCGCGACGGGGCCGTTGTTCGACACCTACTTACTGGTCTCGAACCCGGGCGACACGCCGGCCGACGTGACCGTCGTCTACCAGCGGCCGTTCAGCCCGAACACCTGGACGCCGCCGATCGTGCGCGGACACGTCGTCGCGCCGCACAGCCGACTCACCATCTGGGTGGCGCACGAAGCGCCGGAACTGCGGAACACGGCCGTGAGTGCCTGGGTGTCGTCGATGGAACCGACCGTGGCGGAACGCGCCATGTGGTGGCCCGGGCCGACGGAGGGCACGTGGGCCGGGAGCCACGCAGAGCTCGGGGCGACCCGGGCGGCCTTCACCTGGGTCGCCGCGGACCTGAGCGTGGCCGATGCCCCCGAATCGACCGACGCGTTCCTGCTGCTCTCGACGCTCGGCAGCCCGGCGCAACCGTGGGTCGTCGTGTCGCTCTCGTGCGCCGACGGCACCCGGGCCTCGCGGCAGTACGTCCTGCCGTGGACCGCTGCCGACTGGCGCACCACGCTGTGGCTTCGACCGGAGTTCCCGGAGCTGACGGGCCGGCGCTGTGCCGCCGTGGTCGAGTCGTTGCCCGTCGATCACAACGAGGGCTACCCGGGCACGACGGTGCGCTACCCGGTCTACCTCGTGGTGGAGAGCGCCGTGTACGGCGGACACGTCACGAGCGGAACCGCCGCGCTGGCCACACCTCTGCCCTAGGCACAAGCCGGCCTGACACTGCGTTCGTCCTTCTGCGTTCGGCCTTCTGCGTTCGCCTTGTCCGTTCTGCGTTCGGCGTTCGGCGTTCTGCGTTCGCAGGTGCCGTTCTATACTTTCCCGGCCGTACGTGACCGATTCTCCGCTTCCTTCGCACGCTCCCCACGAACTGCCCCGCACGCCTCCGGCCGAATGGTCGCGCCGGGGACTGCTGCGCTTGATCGCCATCCTCGTGGTGGCGGTGGCGCTGCCGCTGCTGTGGCACCCGGTCATGGCTCGCCTGTCCACGCGGGCCGTCGAACCCAGCTACCTGCCGGCGCTCGAAGCCTCGCGCGAGCGCATTGCGTTCCGCCCCGGGCCCATCCAGGACCTGCAACGCCTGAAGCCCTCGTACGTCTTCATCGGCGACTCGATGCTCGGCACGCGCATCGACGCGGGCTATCTGGCCGGGCTGCTCGGTGAGGACGTCGCGATGCTCGCCCGCGCGGGCACCGGCTCGGCGTACTGGTACCTGAGCTTCAAGAACTACCTGATTGCCAGCGGCGAACGACCGAAGGTCACGTTCTTCTTCTTCCGTGACCTCAACATGACCGATCCCCTGTTCCGCCTCACCGGTCCGTTCCGCTGGTCGCTGGACGAGGTTGCGCAGGAGGAGGAACCGGCCCTCGACGAGGTCATCGCCGCGCGGATGCGCGGCCCCTGGTTCCGCGTCCACAACACCGTGAACGCGATCTACGGCGTGGAGCGCGCCAACGCCTGGGTCGAACGGCAGTTGTACGACTGGCCCACGCGCCTGTGGACGTCCGACGAAGCGGGCCGGCGCGGGTGGCTCGACACCCTCAACTTCGGGATCATGGGCCTCGAGCGTCTGCGTCCGATGGACGCCGCCGACCTGCAGGCGGCCGAGGACGCCGAGGCCGACTTCGCGCGCACGATGCCCGCCTCGGTGCTGCCGCTCATCGTGGATCTGGCGAAGCAGCACGACCTGAAGGTCTGCTTCGTGCGCGTGCAGCGTCGGCCCGTGGGCAACAAGCCGCCCACGCAGTCACCGCGGCTGCAGGCCTACATGCGCGACTTCCGCGCCTATGCGGAACGCGAAGGCATGTACTTCCACGACGACACCGGCGACCCGATGCAGACGCTGGCCATGTACGAGGACGGCGACCACATCGCACGCGCGCACCGCCAGCGCTACACGCGCCAGTTCCGCGCGAACCTGAACCGGCTGTTCCGATGACCTTCCACAGCCTCGACTTCGTCGCCTTCTTCCTGGTCGTGACGGTCGTGTACTGGCGGCTGTCGCACGGCGCGCAGAACTGGTTCCTGCTGGGCGCGAGCTACCTGTTCTACGGGTGGATTCATCCCTGGTTCTGCCTGCTGCTCGGCGCGACGACGGTCGTGGACTGGTGGGTGGCGGCGCGGATGCAGGACACGCCACCCGACGCCACCCCGCGCCGCCGCACCTGGCTCCTGGTCAGCCTGGTCTCGAACCTGGCGATGCTCGGGTTCTTCAAGTACTACAACTTCTTCGCCGAGAACGTGCACCAGGCGCTCGACACGATCGGGCTCGCGCTGCCCCTCCCCGTGCTGAACGTGGTGCTCCCGGTCGGCATCTCGTTCTACACGTTCCAGAGCCTCAGCTACACCATCGACGTCTACCGCGGACGGCTCGCGGCCACGTCGTCGCTGCGCGACTTCGCGCTGTTCGTCTCGTTCTTCCCGCAGTTGGTCGCAGGCCCGATCGAACGTGCCGAGGCGCTCCTGCCGCGCGTGCAGCGGCCACGGGTCTTCAACCTGGTCGTGGCGCGCGATGCCCTCGTCCTCATGGCCTGGGGCTTCTTCAAGAAGCTCGTGATTGCCGACAACGTCGGCGTCATCGCCAATCGCGTGTTCGCCATGAAGGATCCCGGCTTCGAGATGCTGTGGGCGGGCGTGTTCGCCTTCGGCATCCAGATCTACGCCGACTTCTCGGCCTACACCGACATCGCGCGCGGGTCGGCCCGGTGGCTCGGGTTCGACCTCATGAAGAACTTCGACCACCCGTACCTCGCGGTGTCGCCGTCGGACTTCTGGCGCCGGTGGCACATCTCGCTCTCGTCCTGGTTCCGCGACTACCTGTACATCCCGCTCGGCGGATCGCGGCACGGCCTGCCGCGCACGCTGGTGAACGTCATGGTCACGTTCGTCGTGTCGGGCCTCTGGCACGGCGCGGCCTGGAACTTCGTGATGTGGGGCGCCTATCACGGCCTGTTGCTCGTGATCGAACGCGTCTGGGGTGCGATCCGCCATGGCCGACACCATGCCGGACGGCACCGGGCGCGCGGGCGGCTGCCGCTGTGGCGTGCCGTGCCGCAGTGGGCGCTCATGCTGGTGCTGGTCCACATCGGCTGGCTGATGTTCCGCGAGGGCGACACGGCCATGCTGCTGCGCGACCTGACACTGGTGCCGGGCGTCGCGCCCCTCGAGGAACGTCGCGCGGGTCTCTACCTGTTCCTGGTGGCGTTCACGCTCTCCATCCCGCTGTGGCTGCACAGCCTGTGGACCGCCTGGCAGGGCCGCTCCTACACCGACCGCCCGGTCGTCCGCGAGAGCGAGGTACCGACGCGCACGATCGCATGGCAGGCCGTTGCCGTGGGCGCCATGCTGGCGACGATCCTCGTGCTCCGCAGCCGCACCACGCTCGACTTCATCTATTTCGCCTTCTGACGGCGAGGGGCTGCGGGCGGCAGGTAGCTGTAGGCCGTAGGCCGTAGGCTGTAGGCTGTAAGCCACGTGCCCGACCCTTCGCTGCCCTTCGCGCCACTCGTGCTCGAGGCGCTCGCCGGCCATGGCCTGCGCCCGCGAGCCGACACGCCGGTGGACCTGCTGCGCGGGCAGGTGAACGACCTCTACCGCTACGAGATTCGGCAGTTGCGCGGCCGCCTGCTCGCAGGAGACGTGCCGAAAGCCGCGTATGCCGACGCGGTGCGGGCCCTGCGCCTCCGGTACCTGCTGCTGTCGCTACCGCGCGATCAGTGGCGCCGTGCGATAGAATCCTGAGTTCGTATGGGTGGATGGAGCGAGTTTCAAGGGCTCAATGCCGGGTACGTCCTCGAACTCTACGAACGGTACCGGCAGGATCCGGCCGCGGTAGACGCGCAGACGCGTGCCTACTTCGAGCAATGGACACCCCCTGATCTCGTGTCCGCGCCTGCGGATCGGGAGTCCGCCGTGGACGTCGTCGCCGTCGTCGGCGCGGCGACACTGGCCGAAGCCATTCGACGCTACGGTCACCTGGCGGCTCAGATCGACCCGCTTGGGTCGCGTCCGACCGGCGACCCCGCGCTCGCACCCGAGGCCCACGGCCTCACCGAGGACGCCCTGCGCCAGTTGCCCGCGCGCGTGGTGAGCGGACCGGTCGCCGAGGGCAAGTCCACGGCCGCCGATGCGATCGCCGCGTTGCGCGCGGCCTACTGCGGCCGCAGCGGCTTCGATTTCGCGCAGGTCTTCGTGCCCGAGGAGCGGGAATGGCTCCGCCTGGCCGTCGAGAGCGGCCGGTTCCGGCCCCCCGTCGCGCCCGTGGACGTCGAGGCCCTGCTGGACCGGATCACGGAGGTCGAGACGTTCGAGCGGTTCCTGCACCGCACGTTCCCGGGCAAGACGCGCTTCTCGGTCGAAGGCCTCGACATGCTCGTGCCGATCCTCGACACGGTCATCGACGGCGCCGAGGACGCGGGCCTGCAGCACGTGCTGATCGGCATGGCCCACCGCGGGCGGCTCAACGTGCTCGCGCACGTGCTCGGCAAGCCATACGAGCAGATCCTGGCCGAGTTCAAGGATCCAGCGCAGACGCGCACCGGCTATCGCATCGACCTCGGGTGGACGGGCGACGTCAAGTATCACGCCGGCGCGCTCCGCAAGGTCGGCAGCCACCTGCACGTGGAGATGGCGCCCAACCCGAGCCACCTCGAGTTCGTGAACCCCGTGGTGGCCGGCATGGCGCGCGCGGCCGGCACACAGGCCAACGCCCCCGGCCGCCCAATCTTCGACGCCGAACGCACGCTGCCCGTGCTGATTCACGGCGACGCGGCGTTCCCCGGGCAGGGCATCGTGGCCGAGACGCTCAACCTGTCGCGACTCGACGGCTACACGACCGGCGGAACGATCCACGTCATCGCGAACAACCAGCTCGGATTCACGGCCGTGCCCGCCGAGTCCTACTCGACGTCGTACGCCAGCGGCCTCGCGCGCGGGTTCAAGATTCCGATCATCCACGTCAACGCCGACGACCCGATCGCCTGCATCGAGGCGGCGCGGATGGCCTGGGCGTACCGCGCGCGCTTCCAGAAGGACTTCATCATCGACCTGGTGGGCTACCGGCGCTACGGCCACAACGAAGGCGACGAGCCGGCCTTCACGCAGCCGCTGATGTACCAGAAGATCGCGGCCCATCCGACGGTCCGCGAGCAGTGGGCGGCGCACGTCGAAGCCGCGACGGGTCGCACGGGCATCGCGCAGCCCATGGTCGAGGCGCGGATGCGCACCCTCGAGCAGGTCTACGCCCAGCTCAAGCCCGAAGAAGCCATCGTCAACCCGATTCCCGAGCCACCGCCGGCTGGTGCGGCGCGGCACGTGCGCACCGCCGTGCCGCTCGACCAGCTCGCCGCCCTCAACGACGCGCTGCTGACGCGCCCCGAGGGCTTCACCGGTCACCGGAAGCTCGATCGCGGCCGCGAACGCCGCAAGGCCGTGTTCGACGCGGCCGATCAGCCGACGGTGGACTGGGCCACGGCCGAGGAGCTGGCGTACGCGAGCATCCTGGCCGACGGCATCCCGATCCGCCTCACCGGCGAGGACGTGCAACGCGGCACGTTCAGCCACCGGCACGCCGCGTTCCGCGACGTGGAGACCGGCGCCATCGACATCCCGCTGCAGCGGCTGCCGCAGGCCCGCGCGAGCTTCGAGATCCACAACAGCCCGCTCTCGGAGAACGCGACGATTGGCTTCGAGTACGGCTACAACGTGCAGGCGCCCGATCGGATGGTGATCTGGGAGGCGCAGTACGGCGACTTCATCAACGGCGCGCAGGTGATGCTCGACCAGTTCGTCACGTCGGCCCGCGCCAAGTGGGGTCAGACGCCGTCGCTCGTGCTCCTGCTGCCGCATGGTTACGAGGGGCAGGGCCCCGAGCACTCGAGCGCGCGTCCCGAGCGATTCCTGGCCGCTGCGGCCGACATCAACCTTCGCCTGGCCAACTGCACGACCGCGGCGCAGCTGTTCCACCTGCTCCGGCGTCAGGCGCTGCTGCTCACCACCGACCCGCTCCCGCTCGTGGTCCTCACACCGAAGAGCCTGTTGCGCCACCCGTTGGTGGCCTCGCCGCCGCGCGAACTCGCCGAGGGCGCGTGGCGACCGGTGATCGACGACAGCGACGCGCAGGCGCGGGCCCGCGAGGTCCGCCGTGTCATCTTCTGCAGTGGCAAGGTGTACGTCGATCTCGTGTCGGCCGAGCAACGGCAGGCCGACCGGCAGATTGCGATCTGCCGTATCGAGCAGTTGTACCCGTTCCCGTCCGAGGAGGTCGCGGCCGTCCTGCGGGGCTATCCGAACGCCGACGACATCGTGTGGCTCCAGGAGGAGCCGCTGAACATGGGCGCGTGGGACTTCTTCCGCCCCTGTTTCGAGGAGATCCTCGACGGACGGGCGCCCATCCGCTACGTGGGCCGACCGCGCAGCGCCAGCCCGTCGGAGGGCTCGCTCGCGTGGCACCTCATCAACCAGAAGATGCTGGTGGCCGAGGCGTACGCCCCCACCGCGCCGGAGCCGCGTGCGTCGCGCGCCCGGGTCAAGGCAAAGGCATAGAGAGCGCACATGGCCGCACAGGTAGTGGTCCCCCAGCTCGGCGAGTCCGTGGTCGAGGCGCGCGTGGCGCGCTGGCTCAAGAAGGAAGGCGAGGCGGTGGCCGTGGGCGACCCCCTCGTCGAGCTCGAGACCGAGAAGATCGACCTCGAAGTGAATGCCGACCAGGCCGGTGTCCTGTCGAAGATCCTCCGACAGGAGGGCGAGGACGTGAAGGTCGGCGAGCAGCTCGGCCTCATCGAGGCCGGTGACGGCGCGCCCGCGTCCGCGCCCACGGATGGACCGGCCGACGCCACGCCGGCGCCGCCGGAGGCCATCACGCCGCCAGTCGCCGCCGCGCCAGCCGGCGCGGCCGAGGCTCCGAAGAGCACCCCCGCCGCCCGCAAGGCCGCCGAGGTCCACCAGGTGGACGTCGGGCAGGTGCAGGGCAGCGGCGAGGCCGGACGCGTGATGCGACGCGACGTCGAGGCGGCCGCGGCGCAGGCCGCTCCGGCGGCGCCCGCAGCCGCCGCCCGCCCGGCCACCCCGCCGCCCGCCCCGGCCCCGCCACGACCGGCCATCGTGCCGGGCAGCCGCACCGAGGAACGCGTGCGGATGTCGAAGCGCCGGCTGACCATCGCCCGCAACCTCGTCGAGGCCCAGCGCACCGCCGCCATGCTCACCACCTTCAACGAGGTGGACATGACCGAGGTGATGGCGCTGCGGGCCCGGCACAAGGAGACCTTCGCCAAGCGCCACGGGGTGGGTATCGGGATCGCCTCGTTCTTCGTCAAGGCGTCGGTGGCCGCCCTCAAGGCCTTCCCCCGTCTCAACGCCGAGATCCAGGGCGAGGAGATGGTGCTGAAGCACTACTACGACGTCGGAATCGCCGTCGGTGCCGAGCAGGGCCTCGTCGTCCCCGTGATTCGGTCGGCCGAGCAGCTCACGTTCGCCGGCATCGAGCAGGCCATCCGCGATTTCGCGACGCGCGCGAAGAACAACACGCTCACGCTCGAGGACCTCAAGGGCGGGTCGTTCACCATCACCAACGGCGGTGTGTTCGGGTCGCTGCTGAGTACCCCGATCCTGAACCCGCCACAGGTCGGCATCCTCGGGTTGCACAAGATCGAGGACCGGCCGGTTGCCGTGAAGGGCCAGGTCGTCGTGCGGCCGATGATGTATCTCGCCCTCTCCTACGATCACCGCATCGTCGATGGCCTCGAAGCGGTGCAGTTCCTCGTGAAGGTGAAGGAGTACATCGAGGATCCGGGTCAGTTGCTGCTCGAGTCGTGACTTCTCACAGGGTGAGGATGGAACCCCGGCCTGTGGCGAGCGAGACTGGCGCCAGAACGGTTGGCTGCGAACAACCATCGCCGATGCGGAGGCGTCTTATGGATATGCCGCCGACCCGACCGTTCATCGCCACGGTCCTGCTGCTGGGTGTGGTTGGCGCCTCCCCCGCCCTTGCCCAGCGGCCGGCGGCTGCCGGCCAGCCCGACCTGGAGGCGATTCGGCGGCAGTTGTCACAGCCAGCCACCGAATCGAAGCTGCTCGGCCCGGTGCGGGCCGACTACGTGGTCCGGGTCGAGGAAGACGAAGACGAGTTCGACACGCGCTTCGGGTGGCTGTACGACCAGACCACGATGACGCCGGGGTACGTGCGGCCGTGGTACCCGATCCACCACTTCGACATGCTGTCGATGACGGTGCCCGTGGAGCACCGGGCGCAGTTGTACCCAGCCGCCGTCCGGTCGGATGCGCTGTTCGGAGGCATCAAGGACGCCGTCCGCAAGCGCCGCGAGCGTCAGGCCAAGGCCCAGGTCGAGGCCGAGCTGAAGGCCATCCAGAAGAACCAGTAGTCCGGCGCGCGACGGGTCAGGCGGCGCTGCGCGCCGGGAACAGGAACTCGAGGATGCCCTCGACCCGCGCAGCCCACGCCCACTCGCTGTGCGGCGCCTCGTGGGCCTCCAGGTAGTGCAGGTCGGCCCCGTTCTTCCATCCCTTCGCCAGCAGCAGTCCCCTCAGGGCCCGTGCGTTGCGCACGGTGTCGCGTCCCTCGGCCGTGCCCACGTCGAGCCAGATGCGCCACGGCAGCCGGTGGTCGAGCGCCTCGACACGATCGAGGACCTCGCGTCGATCCCACCAGATGGACGGCGACAGCACGGCAAGCGCCCCGAACGTCTCCGGATACCGCAACCCGATGTGCAGCGTCACCAGTCCACCGAGCGACGACCCGCCGATGGCGGTCCGTTCGGCGGCGGTGTCGGTGCGGAACGTCCTGTCGATGTACGGTTTCAGCTCCTCGACGACGAAGCGGGCGTAGAGATCGGCCTGCCCGCCCGCCTTGCGGTGCACGTCGTGAGTCGGCGCGAACTCGTCGGCCCGCCCCGCGCCCGCGTGGTTGATGGCCACCACGATGAGCGGCGCGATGCGTCCGGCGTGAACGAGCCGCTCGGCCGTCTCGTCCACGCCCCACTCCACGCCGGCGAAGGACGTGGACGTGTCGAAGACGTTCTGTCCGTCGTGCAGGTAGAGCACGGGATACCGGCGCGGGGCGTCGGCGTCGTACCCCGGGGGCAGGTAGACGTGGACGTCACGCCAGTTGTCGAGCGCGTCGGAGCGGAACGCCTCGAGCAACCGGATGTCGCCCGCGAGGCTCCGGCCATCCCGCGGCGCAGGGACGCAACGCGAAGGACCAGGCGACACGGCTACGCGTGACACCGGGACGGATGGACCGGACGAGACATCTGACTTAGTGTAACCGGGCTGTGACGCCGCAGCAGTTGGCAGCCCTCCCTGGAGACTGTAGCCTGTACCCGACATGGCCTTGATCGAACCCGGCACCAAGGCGCCCGCCTTCGCCCTTCCCGACCAGCACGGCACGACCCACTCGCTCTCCGACTACGAGGGGCGTCCGGTGGTGCTCTACTTCTACCCCAAGGACGACACCCCGGGGTGCACCAAGGAAGCGTGCAGCTTCCAGGAGGCGCTGCCCGACTTCGGCCAGCTCGACGCCGTCGTCCTCGGCGTCAGCGTGCTCGACAGCAAGAGCAAGAAGAAGTTCGCCGCCAGGCACGACCTCACGTTCCCGCTGCTTGCCGACGAGGACAACGCGGTGGCCGAGCGATATGGCGTGTGGCAGGAGAAGAGCATGTACGGGCGCACGTACATGGGCGTCGCCCGGGTGACGTACCTGATCGACCGTACGGGCACCGTCGTGCGGCGATGGGACGCCGTGAAGGTGGATGGACACGCGGCCGATGTCCTCTCCGCCGTGGAAGCGCTTGGTCGGTGACGGCGACCCGCATGCGTCCCCGACGACTCCTCCTCGCGCTGGCGTGCGTCGCGTGGCCCTTGATGGGGGCCGCCCAGACCTCCGAACCGTTCAACCTCGAGATCGGCGATCCGGCCCGGAAGGGCACGCAGTTCACCCTGGCCGTCGACCAGATCGTCGACACGGCGCGTGGAGCAGACGTGTCACCCGACGAGATCGCCACGGCGCTCTCCGACGCGGGCATCGTGCTGGTCGGCGAGAGCCATACGTCGGTCGAATCCCACCGGGTGCAGGTCCAGGTGATCGCGGCACTCCAGCGGGCGGGCCGGCGCGTGATCCTCGGCCTCGAGATGTTCCCGGCCGAGGCGCCGACGGCCCCGTTCGATCGCTGGCTGCGTGGAGGCCTCGACGAGGCCGGATTGCTGCGCGAGTCGGGCTGGTACGACTATTGGGGCTACCCCTGGGGCTACTATCGCGACATCTTCCTGCTGGCCCGGCAGCATCGCCTGCCCATTCGCGGCGTCAATGCACCGCGGGCCCTGGTGTCGAGCGTCGGACGTCGCGGCCTGAGCGGCCTGAGCCCGGCCGACCGTGCGCAGTTGCCGGCCACGATCGACACGACCAGTGAGGAGCATCGGCAGATGTTCGTGGCCTACGTGGGCGGGGGCAGCGCCACCCACGGCGCCGGCATGCCGCCCGAGATGCTCCAGCGCATGGTGGACGCGCAGGCGACGTGGGACGCCGCCATGGGTTACCACGCTGCGCAACTGCTCAAGGAAGCCACCGATCCCCGGAGCGTGGTCGTCGTGCTCGTCGGGAGCGGCCACGTGGCCTACGGACTCGGCATCGCCAGGCAGGCGAAGGCGTACACCGACCGGCGCGTCGCCACGGTGCTGCCGATCGCGACCGCGCCCGACAAGCCCGTCCAGATTCGCGCATCGGTGGCCGACATCGTCTGGGGTGTGCCGACCGAGACCTATCCGATGTACCCGACGCTCGGCGTCTCGTTCCGCAGCAGCGGGGACCAGCCGACGACGGTGCTGATGGTGTCGCCGGGATCGGCGGCCGAGGCCATGGGCATCAAGGCCGGCGACCAACTGGTGACACTCGACGAGACCCCCATCCGCAAGGACGTGGACGTGCGTGCCCTGCTCGACCGCAAGCAGTGGGGCGACGCCATCCGCGCGACGGTGAAGCGCGGCAGCGACACGCTCACGCTCGACGGCCGGTTGCGTCGCCGGTAGACCGAGGCAGGGCGCGCGGCGTGGCCATCCGGCTCCATGGGAGGTAGGGACGGCCGTCCCGGCCGTCCGCTGTGGGAGGGCCCGCGCCAGGCGGACGGCTCGGAGAGCCGTCCCTGCCTCAGTTCCCTGCCTCAGTTCCCTGCCTCAGTTCCCTGCCTCAGAGACGCACGGTGGCGGTGACCGGGAAGTGATCCGAGGGATAGCGGTTGTCACGCGCGGTGCGCACGATGGCGGCGTCCACGACCTGCCACTCCTGCGTCGCGAACACGTAGTCGATCTTCTCTCCGCCGACCTGGCCGTGCTTGAAGCCGGTGAACGTGCCGACAGGTGTTGCAGAGGGGTGCTTCTCGCGAAACGTGTCGCGTAACAGCCCTCCCTCACGCATCGCCGTGACGGCCGGATTCGATTCGCCGGCGTTGAAGTCGCCGGTGACCAGGACCGGTGCCTTCGGATCGCGCGCGTCGATGCGCGCCCGCAGCAGGCCCACCGATCGTTCCCGCGACGGCTGCGACTGGTGATCGAGGTGCACGTTGTAGACGTAGAAGGGACGTCCATCCGGGAGGGTGCACTGGGCCCACGTGCAGATGCGCGTGATCGAGTTGCCCCACGACTTCGAGGCGACGCGCTCCGGTGTGTCGGAGAACCAGAACGTGTCGCTGCGGCTCACCGACACCGCCGCGGTGCGATACAGGATCGATGCGTACTCCCCTGCCCGTACGCCATCGTCGCGCCCCACGCCCACCATCGCGTAGCCGGGCAGGGCTTCGAGGATGTACGCCAGCTGCGGATGGAGCGCCTCCTGGACGCCGAGGATGTCCGGCGCCTCGCTGCGCAGCACGTCCACGAGGAACGCCTTGCGCCGATCCCAGTGGTTCTCGCCGTCGTTGGCCGTGCCGTACCGGATGTTGAACGACATCACGCGGAGCGGTGCGGCCCCACCGGCCTGCACGGCGCGCGCGGGTGAATCGAGCAGGGTGGCGACGGCAACCGACACGCCGCCGGCAATCATCGTCCGGCGAGTGACGCCCGCGCGCGGCGCGGCCGTGGTGTGACTGTGCGATCTCATGCTGGCCATTGACGGTCTGCCCAGTGTGCCCTGAGGAAGTCCACGACGTTGCGCCATCGGAAGCCCTCGAGGTCGTCGTCGGTGAACCCGCGCGCGGCGAGTGCGTCGCAGAGGCGATGCAGGTCGGCAATCGTGTCGAGATCGCTCGGCGTCTGCTCGGTGCCGAACGCGCCGTCGAGGTCGGAGCCGATGCACACGTGACGCGTCGATCCGGCCAGCGTGCAGATGTGCACGACGTGGTCGGCGAGGCGATCGAACGTGCATCCGGTGGATTGAGGCGTGGACGAGCCGCGCACCCAGCCGGGCACGATCATCCACGCGTCGCACGACGCGCCGATGACGGCACCACGCTCGACGAGTGCGGCGATCTGTGCATCGGGCAGCTGCCGCTGGTCAGGCACCAGCGTGCGCGCGTTGTGATGGCTGGCCCAGATGGCCCCGCCGAAGAGATCGAGCGCCTGCCACAGGCTGTCGTCGCTGAGGTGCGTGACGTCGAGGATCACGCCGAGACGCTCCATGGCCGCGAGCAGGGCCGGGCCGTCGGGTTCGAGCGGCCCCGAGGTGTGCGTACCCGGCGCGTAGCGGCCCGGCCCGTAGTGCGCCGGACCGAGCGCCCGCAGGCCGTCGCGCACGGCCTGCTCGAGGTAGTCCACCGACACCAGCGAGTCGGCGCCCTCGAGACTCCGGACGTACCCGATCGGCGCATCGGTGGGCGGGTCCTGCCACAGGGCGAGGTGCGCGTCGAGCGAGGCGAGGTCGGTGATCGCCACCATCTCGCCCGCCTTCTCCATCTCGCGATACCAGGCGAGCTGGCCCTGCGTCTGCGCCCAGGCCTGTTCGGGCGAGTGCCAGCCCGGCAACGGGTTGCCTGGCGCGACATAGCGGGCAATCTGCGTCGCCACGACGAGGCCGACGCGCGCCCGTCGCAATTCCGGCAACGACACGGTGCCACGTCCGCGATCGGGCTTGTCGGTGAGACCGGCCTCGCGTGCCCGGATGTCGGCAACCTCGCATCGGAGATCGCGGTTCCACTCGAGCGCGTTCATCGCGAGGTCCAGGTGCGCGTCCACCAGGAACATCGCTAGGCGTCCTTCAGGCGGAACAGCGCCTCGATCTCGACCGGGATGTTTCCGGGCAGCGACCCCATGCCGACGGCGCTGCGCACACCGATGCCGAGGTCCTCGCCCCAGATGGCCGCGAACAGCTCGCTGCACCCGTTGATCACGTATGGGTGCCGGTCGAAGTCGGGCGTGGCCCACACCATGCCCAGCACCTTGACCACGCGCTGAATGCGGTCGAGCGACCCCACCGTGGCCTTGATGGTGGCAATCATCGACAGGCCGACCTGACGTGCCGCCAGCTTGCCGGCGTCGGCGTCGAGGTCCTGGCCGACCTTGCCGACGATCATGGAGCCATCGGACTTCATCGTGCCGTGCCCCGACACGTACAGGTACGCCCCTTCGATCAGCGCCGGCTTGTAGACGCCCATGGGCTTGGGCGCGGGCGGGAGTTCGAGGCCGAGTGCAGCAAAGCGTTCGTCAGCAGTCATGGCAGGAATCGGGTAGCGAGAATCGGGTAGCGGGTAGCGGAAGCGACACCATTGTAGCCGTCGACCTTCAGATCGACGGTCGACACGCTCAGATCCACACGTCGAGGACGAGCACACCAAGGAGTCCGACGAACGAGACGATGGTCTCCATCGCGGTCCACGTCCGCAGGGTCTCGCCCACCGACAGGTTGAAGTACTCCTTGTACATCCAGAAGGCGCCGTCGTTCACGTGCGAGAGCATGAGGCTGCCGGCACCGATGGCCAGCACCATCAGGTTCGGCTCGGCGGCCCCGCTGGCCACCAGCGGCGCCACGAGGCCGGCTGTCGTGAGGCCCGCGACCGTGGCCGACCCCACACACACGCGCACGACGGCGGTCATCGCCCAGGCGAGCACCAACGGCGGCGCGGGCACCTGCAGGATGACCTCGGCGATGGCCGCGCTCGCCCCGGCGTCGGTCAGCACCTGCTTGAACGCGCCCGCGCCGGCCACGACGAGCAGGATCATCGCGACGTCGGCAATCGCGCGCTCGCACCAGCCCATCACCTCGCGCAGCGTCCTGCCCCGTCGGAGTCCCAGCAGGCCGATCGCGACGAGCACGGCCGAGAGCATCGCGAGTGAGGGATCCGACAGAGCGCGGGCGACGCCCTGCGCCGGCCCATCGATGGCGGGCACCAGCAGCGCCCCGGCTGCCAGCATGGCGACGGGCAGGAGCGCGCTCAGGAGGCTGGCCCCGAGCGAAGGCAGGTCCGACTCGGGCAGCAGCGTCGGCGTGAACGTTGCGAGAGGGGGCCGGTCGATGTGTCGCACGAACCGCGCGTACCCCGGACCGGCGAGCAGGATCGCCGGAATCGCGATGACGATCCCATACAGCAGGGTGAGGCCCATGTCGGCGCTGAACTGCTGCACGAGGGCGGCCGGTGCGGGATGCGGCGGCAGGTAGCCGTGCGTCACCGACAGGGCCGCCAGCATCGGCAGGCCCACGAACACCGTCGGCAGTCGATACTGCGCCGCCACGCTGAAGATCAGCGGGACCACCAGCACGAATCCCACGGCATAGAACAACGGAAGACCGACGATGAAGCCGGTGACCATGAGGGCCCAATGGACCCACGCGGGCCCGCTGAGGCGCATCAGGCTCGTCGCGATGCGCTGCGCGGCACCGCTCTCGGCCACGATCTTGCCGAGCATCGCGCCGAGACCGATGACGATCGCCAGCGATCCGAGCGTGTCGCCGAGCCCCTTCTGAATCGAGGCCGAGACCTGCAGCGGTGAGAGGCCCGCCGCCAGGCCGAGCCCCATGCAGACGATCAGGAAGGCGAGGAAGGCGTTGAGCCGCGCAACGGCCAGCAGGAGGATGAGCGCGGCAATGCCGCCCACGGCGAGAGCGATGAGCATCGACGCGCCATGCTATCGCAGGCGCTGGGCAATGTCAGACTTGCGGCAATTGCAGAATTTCATCATCGCTGGCAACCGTCGAAGCGCTCCTCCGGCGGTGGTGGCGATGGTGCAATTCCGAGATCCTGAAATTCTCCAATTCTGAAATTCTGCAATTCCCTACGTGCCACCCAACTCCGCCACCCACACGTTACCCGTCCAGTAACCGCGTTCGTACACGATCCGGTCACCGGCCGGCGACCAGACGGGCCAACGGACGTACTCGGTCGGTCCCCCGTCCGGGGTGAGTCGCACGATGCGCCCGGTGGCGACCTCGACGGCCTCGAGGCGCCACCGACCCTGACGCATCGCGGCATGGACGATGAAGCGGTCGTCGGGCGACCAGTCGTTGGGCCACGCGTGGTCCGCGTCAGCCACCAGCGTGCGCGGAGCGGCGTCGCCGGGGCGCAGGATCGCCACCGACGTCCGCCAGTCGCGGAACTGCTGCACGGCGAGCGCGCGACCGTCGGACGACCACGTCCCGAAGCTGACGTCGTGCGCCAACAAGCGGGGACGGCCGTCGAGCTCTTCGCCGGCGAGCCACACGCCGAGGCGCCCTGCCTCCTCGCCCGTGAAGAACAGCCGCTGCCCGTCGGGAGCCAGCCGTAACGTGAACACCCGTCGCGCGCCGTCGGGCGCACGCGCCCAGGACTCGAGCCGCGCGAGCGGCTCGATCCGTCCCGTGAGCACGTCCACGCCCTGCAGCACGAACGGGGCGGCCGGATCGATGAGTGCCAGTCGCCGGCCATCCGGGAGCCAGGCCTTCACGAAGCCGGCCACCGGCGTGGCGATCGGCTGCGACACGTTCGTGCCGAGGTCGTGTACCCAGGGCTCGGGGCGATCCCCGAGGCGCGACGTGGTGTAGGCCAGCCGCTGACCGTCGGGCGAGAAGGCGAACTCGCTGTACCGCGGGCGCCGCTCGGCCAGGAGCACCACCGGCGCGCGAGCCGCACCGATACCTTCCGGCGGAATCGGCACCGTCCACGCTTCGCTCGTACGCTCGGCATCCGAGTACGCCAGGGCCGAGCCGTCGAGCGACACGGTCACGTCGGTGATGCTCGCGGCGCGCGGGAGGCGCGTGACCCGTGCGGCCGTGATGTCGGGGCGGCCGCCCGTTCCCACCGGCGCCAGCCACAGCTCGCCTGCCTTGGCGCCCCGAACGACCCCCACCCACGTCTGCCCCCCTCGGCGAAAGGCGAAGGGACGGCACGTCGCGTGGCAGCCGCCGAGCCTGACCGGCGCCTGTCCCGGTGTGACCTGCCACACGTCGGCGGCCGGCACGCGCACCGAGACGAACACGATGGCGTCGTGTCCGGGAAGCCACACGGGGCTGCCGTGGAAGCCTGAGGGACTGCCGGGCTGGGTCAGCGAACGGACCGCACCCGTCGCCACGTCGACGATGGCCAGCGTGGAGGGCGATCCCCCGGCGCCGCCCAGGACGTCGGCCTCCCCCGCCGTCTGGTACACGAGCGACCGCCCGTCGGGCGACCACCCCGGCGACGACCCTTCGGTCGTCACCTGGCGCGGAGGCCCTCCCCCTGACGGCACGACCCAGACACCGCCGAAGCGACGGGAGTGGTAGGCGATCCACTGCGCGTCGGGCGACCAGGTCGGATCGACGTTGTCGCCCCCGTTGCTCGTCAGCGCGCGCGCCTGTCCGGCCGCCACGCGTGACCGCACCACGATCTCCAGCGCCCCGGAGGCATCGGAGGCGTACGCGAGTTGCGAACCATCTGGCGACAACGCCGGGTCGGCGTCGAGCCCACGCGATGTCGTCATCTGCACCGCCTGATGCGTGGCGGCGGCCAGCATCATCGCGCCGAGGTCAGGCGGCGGATTGGCCGCCAGCGTGCTGCGTCGCACGAGCGACGAGCTGATGGCCGCGGCGAGGAGACCTGCCAGGACCAGCACGCCCGCCCAGCGCCAGCGCACGCCGCGCCTGTCGTGGCGAGGCGCGGGTGCGCCGCGAACGGCGTCCCCGGCCCGCTCCGGCGGCACCGCATCGGCGCCTCGCCCGCGCTCGGCAGCCGGCGCGTCCTCCAACCGGCCGATGAACCGATAACCTCGCGTCGGCACCGTCTCCACGAACCGCGGCGCCCGGATGTCGTCGCCGAGCGCCCGGCGCACCTGCGTGATCGCGCGGGCCAGCGACGCGTCGGTCACGTGCACGTCGGCCCACACGTCCTTCAGGAGGCGGCGCTTGTCGACCACACGGCCCGCCTCGGCCAGCAGGAGCAGGAGTACGTCGAGGGCCTTGGGTTCGAGCGGCACGCGCTCCCCGGCCCGTCGCACTTCGCGTCCTGCGGCATCCACTTCGACCTCGCCGAAGCGGTAGATCGCCTCCGTCATCAGAAACCTCAGGATTCCGTCACATCGCTCAGGAAAGCGTGTCGTCTCCGCCGGCATCCGCCCCACGGAGGTGAAGCGCATGGCGACGTGGATGTTCCTGCTGTTGACGATCCTCACGCCCCCCGGAGTTCCCTGGCCCGGGTTGCCCGACGAGACGATGTTCGAGAGTCCCCTGCGGGTGAGTGACGGCGGGGTGCCGCTGGTCGCCGTCGAGCTGGCGCCGGGGCACCGTGCGTGGTTCGCGGTGGACACGGGCGCGACCGGCACCACGCTGGCCAGCGACATGGCCGCGACGCTCGGCCTCGTCCCCACCGGACAGGCCCGCCTCACGACACTCGAGGGGGGTGCGACCACGTCGACCGTGCGGGTGCCGGCCCTGAAGCTGGACGGCGTCCCCGTCACGCACGAGGTCGACGCCGCGGTCCACGACCTCGCCCTCGTGCGGCGGGTGGCTCCGCAGGCCGACGGGATCCTTGGCCAGGACGTGCTCGCGCGGTACGACTACCTGCTCGACCTGGCGCGGAAGCGTCTCCGGGTCGGCCGATTCGGCCCTCCTGCCGCGGGGGTGCGGCTGCCGCTTTCCTGGAGCGCCGGGCGCCCCGTGCTCGGCATTGCCGCCAGGGGGCAGGCGTACGGCCTCGTGCTCGACTCGGGCGCCGACGCCCTGCTCATGGAGGAGACCGCAGCCGGGGCCACGGTCGGCAATCCCCTACCCGCCGCTCGCTCGCGGGCCGTGCTCGAAACCCACGTCGGACGACGGACGGTCGACGTCGAACACCACGACTCGCTCCGCCTCGACGTCCTCGATCTGCCGGCCGTGCCGCTGGTCCGCCTGTCGCGTGAGGCCTGGCCGATGTCGCCGGAGGTCGGCCTGCTCCCGGCCTCGCTGTTCAGCCGGGTGTACGTGTCGGGGCGGACGGGGGTGGTGGTGGTGTGGAGGAAGTAATGCCGAGAATGCTGGGAATGCCGGGAATGCTGCGATGAGGCGTCTCACCTCGGGGTGAGGACGTGTTCGAGCACCCAGGGCTCGCGGCGGGGATAGCCGGCCGTCCACGCGAGGTGGCGGCCGTCGGGGCTCACGGCGAGATCGCGCATGCCTTCGGCCTGCACGCCCAGAGGCTCCGGCGGCCCACCGCCCGCCGGCACGCGCCATAGCGACGCCATGCGATCGGCGCCGTTGCGGCGGGTGTACAGCAGCGACCGCCCGTCGGGCATCCAGGCGAGCGACAGGAGGGGGCCTGCCTCGCCCGGTGCGACGGTCACCAGCTCGCGCACCACCCCGTGCGGATCGCGCACCATGAGCGCATGGCCCCGACCGCGTAGCCCGATCAATGCGACCCGGTCGTCGGTCGGTGCGGCGGCGAGTGCGACGACGCGGGTGAGGCCGTCGATGTCGAACCAGCGGGTGTCCTCGCCGTCCGATACGGTGACGCGCCGCACGGTCGCCGCGCCCCGCACGTATGCGACGGTGCCTGACGGCGCAGCGAGCCATGTGAACGTCCCGAGTTCGGTCTCCTCATCCGAGGGGACCGTCACCAGAGGGGTTGCGGTCGCGGCGGCGAG
>VFQN01000301.1_pt1 | contig 99124 bp, 136 predicted proteins | sample 3512371 | NCBI WGS metagenome assembly VFQN01 (sample SAMN10412370, study PRJNA504923) | tailings metagenome | isolation source: Replicate 2 from Balatoc abandoned mine | place: Philippines: Itogon, Benguet | collected 2017-08-28 | reverse complement strand
TCAGGAAGAACGTGTCCTCCAGGGGAGCCCCCTGCTGCCGCAGCCACGACGCAAGGGGGATGCTGCCGGATTGCACTGCCAATGCAAGGGCGTAGGTCACGCGGGCAGCGAGCTGCTCCCCCTGCCCTGGCCCGTACCGCGCGCGCCGGTGCTCAACGAGAAACTGCACCGCCTCCAGGTCACCCTTACACGCGGCAGCGTTGGTTGGATCTGCCTTATCCGCTTCCTGCAGCGTCGCCCCCCCGTCCACCAACCACCGCAGCTTGGTCACGCTCTCACGGTCCGAAACGGCAGCCGCCACGGCGCACGCAGGGCTGCGCCACACTTCCGCGTCCGCTGGTGGCAGGAGGGGCCAGCGCGGCCCTGGCCAGTACCCCGCCCCATAGCCGTCCGGATCCACATCCCCGCCCCGCTCCTCGGCCTCTCTGTCCTCCTCCATGCGCTGAATAAATGCCAGGTCCGCGTGCTCCAGAACAGTCTGTGGGACCTTGTTATCCCACCAGGGGAACCCGTGCTTGTGCAGCCACCGCACCCGGGCCATGTCGCCCCTGGACACGGCTGCCCCGCACACGTGTTTCAGCCCGTCGTCCGCGTGGTTCCTCGCCTGGTAGCCCATCTCCTGCACACGCCCGGTCTCCATTACCCACTCCATCTTGGCCAGGGCGTCAGGGGTGGAGGACCGCACAGCTGCACCCAGCAGCCACACCCAGAAGTCGTGCAGGCTGTCGTTCCACTCTTGACGGTACCAGCGCGATCCCCTGTCCTCCACGTCAAGGTGCGTCGGCTCGAGGCTCCCGACCAGCCGCTGCTGGAGCAGCTCCCACGTGCCCTTCAACCCCGCCAGGTTGCCGTGCTGCGCTGCCGTGATCAGGGCGCCCTGCAGGTCCAGCAGCCCCGGGCAGCGCTGCTCCAGGAAGGGCAGCAGGTGGACTGCATCGGCCGCCACGGCTGCGGACCCCACGTCCCTTATGGCGTAACGAGAGAAGAAGTGGTATGCCTCGACCGAGCTGGACAGGCGTGCCAGCGTCGTCCTGTACCCTCGCAGCAATTCCCAATAGCGGTCGGTTTGCAGCAGCTCTGGGAGCACGTGCGGCTCCAGCAGCTGCCACGCGAGCTCCACGTTGACCTCGCAGCCGCTACCGGCCGCCCTGCTGAGCAGCAGCAGCTTGCGGACGAAGGGCAGCTCCCGCAGTGCGGCCTGCGCGCCCTCCACACACCACAAAGTGGTGACGGCGTGGCCCGGCAGCGGCTGGCTGGGGCAGGCGGTGCGCTGGGGCGGCTGGCTGAAGTGCTGCGCGGCGTCCTTGCAGGCGAGGCGGCCGCTGAGGGCTATCTCGTTGGGGGGCAGCAGGGATATGACGCGCAGGCGGAGTTCGGGGGGAAGGTGGGGCAAGGGCTTGGAGCTGGTGGTGGTCTCCATGGCTGCCCGTCGGGCGCTGAAGTACTGGATTCTTGGTGCCAACGCGGACAAGCAGTCAAGCGTTCATTGCCCAATCCGTTTCAGGGATCTGCGAGGTGGGTGGAGGTCATGAGGCGCTGAGTGTCCCCGATTACCGGCCTGAGCTCCCTTGTGTTCAAGGCGCTAAGGCACGGGACATGATCTGAGCTCGCACAGAGCTTGTACTTATGACTGCACATCAGGCTTGCAATTTGTGCATCACAAATATATGAGGGCAATGCTTTTGTCGTCTCTGGCAGCTTTGGCAAGTTACGCGGGAACAAACAATGGCGCAGTGCGAGTCTCACCTGGCGGGTTTGGTCTGCAGCATGTGACTGTCTATATAAAATGGTTGTGTTGGCCAGGAGCGTTCGGGAAAGGTTTGCCGCGAAGTGTACTGACACCGCTATTGCAATATGTGGCGATGTCTGGCAAAGAGGAACACTTAAGCTTCAGCAACAGAACAATCGTGAGGCCTACTTTGTCAGTGTAGGCGATGTGCTCTCCTCAAGGCAGCAGGGTGGTACGACCAGGTGGAGGTCTCCCCTGGTGGAGGTGGTACGACCAGTGGTACGACCAGGTGGAGGTGGTACGACCAGGTGGAGGTGGTACGACCAGGTGAGACGCCAACCTACCTCCACGCAAGCCCACCAAGGTCCAAGGGGGACTCGCCTGGACGCCTGCTTAGGCCTGCTCAAACGCAGTGCAGTGTGAACCCGCCTGAGCCCTGTAGCTCCCGGCCCTGCACATGAGCACGGCTGAACAATGTCCCCACTTCACCATTCTGCATCCTTCAATGCATCAGGTAAGCCAGGGTAAGCAAGCTGTACTTGCCTTGCCTGGGGCTTTTACAGGATGGGTGGTGCATACCATAACTGTATACCGGTGGACGTGGATACCGGTTGCTGCTAACGTCCGGTATGGCGCTGTAACCCGCCGCACGACCTTGTGCCCAATCTGCCCCGTTGGTACGTACAGCTACGCTCGCCCTGTGCATAGTGGCGGCAAATTTACACAAGCCCGTTCCCCGTTCGGCTACGCTGTCGCATGGCCCAAGAGCCTGCATTGCTGGCACCGACGCAGACCAGAACACCATCATGCACGCGGGTAGCCTTACACGTGCCGCACTCCCAGCCCATGGACCCAGTGCGGCCTATTCCCACCAACACGGCAGCACCAACTGGCACGACATGTTATAAAGGACATTGGATGTCAAAATACTAAACATCAAATTCAGCGGACTCTGACACCAAGCGGTGCCCCTACAGTTACGCAACCACAGGTTTCCATAGCACATTATCGCACACTGTCTGTAAGGCAACCGGTATCAGCCGTCCAGGCCACCCGCTCTCCGTCCTACCCAAGACAGCGTCGTGTGTGCTACGGCACAGGTCAGCCTCATACGGTACCACCCCAAGCCCTTGGCAAACGGCACACCTGACTTGCTTCCTGATACGGCGGCGCTCTACGCCTAAACGTGCCTTGGCTTCTCCACTCTGCGCATGCCGCACGACATGACTAGACAGCCAAAGCCACATCAGGGCCAGCGGCGTTATGACCCACAAAACGCACGGGCGCGCAACATCATGCCTTCCGCCGCAGCCGCGCTACGCGCTCCTGGTGCAACCCTTGCCTGCTGACGCCCCCGCCACCCTAAGCCTAGCTGCTGCCCACCATGCCGCCTACACCCACACCTCCCATCCGCCCCCGCAGCCACGCCTCCAGTCCAGCCCGCTGCCGGCAGTCCATGTCAGAATGCAGTGACATGTCCTCCATGCCCGACAGCAGCTCTTGCGCCTCAGGCCCGCCCAGCTGCGCCCCCTGCCCCTCCAGCCACCCCAGCGAGGCCAGGGGAGACCCCTCTCTCACAGCCGCCGCCATGGCCCCCTCGCCCAGCGGCACCCCCAGCCGCAGCAGGCACTCCAACGTGCCCCGGTCGCCGTTCCCGGCTGCAAGAGCGTACATGGCTGCCGCCTGCTCCGGCCTGATCCCCTCTAACGCGCCCAGCCCCGCCAGTGCCTCCAGCGTCGCCTGGGAACCTGCACGAGCAGCCCAGATCGCTGCTCGCCGGAGCACCTCCCGTGCACCAGCGGGCAGCAGCTCCCGCAGCGCACACCACACGGAGTACGGCTGACCTCCGTACGCCGCCAGCACCAACGGGTGCCCTCCTACCTCCTCCCCTTCCCCGACCGCCGGCCACCCCGCCGCCTCCAGCAGCCGCACCGCCTCCAGCAGCCGCTGGCCGTCAGCGGTGCACCCAATGGGCCACACGCGCACAACCTGGCCCAGGGTGCCAGCGCCCCGGCGGCATCCGGCGATCAGCAGCCACCGCACCATGGGCACGTCCCCCTGGCGGGCAGCTGTCATGAAGAACGTGTCCTCCAGAGGAGCCCCCTGCTGCCGCAGCCACGACGCAATGGGGATGCTGCCTGACTTGACTGCCTTGCCCAGGGCAAAGCCAAGCACGGGCGCGTTCGGAACTTCCTGGTCAGGCCTCATGCCCATGCGCCGGCGCTCCAGCAAGAACTGCACCGCCTCCAGGTTGCCGGCACCCGCAGCTGCCTCCACCGGCTGCATCGACTCCCAGTACTCTAGCGGCGATCCCCGGTCCGCCAGCCACCGCAGCTTGGCCATAGCGTCCTTGCGGGACGCAGCAGCTGCGCACGCGCACTCCTCCCTGTGCCAGGAGGGGCAGACTGCGGGGTGCAGGTAGCTGCCTGCCTCCATTTCTATGGCCTTGATGAATGCCAGGTCTGCGTGCTCCAGGACGACTTCCTGCAGCTTGTCCGCCCACAAGGAATGCCTGTAGTTGCGCAGCCACCGCACCCGGGCCATGTCGCCCGTGGACACGGCCGCCGCGCACACGTCCAAGGAGCCGTCCAGGGGATCGCGGCTCCAATCGGAGCTGACTTCGTGTTGGCGCCTGGTCTCGAACACCCAGTCCATTTTTGCAATGGCGCCATGGGTGGTGGAGCGTGCAGCTGCCGCGAGCACCTCCAGCCAGGCGGTGCGCAGGTTGTTCCCCCAAGCCTCCTCGTAAGACTCGGATTCCATGTCCTCCGGGTCGACAAATAAGGGCTTCGTGCTGCTGCGCAGGCGCTCATCCAGCAGCTCCCATGCCGCCTTCAGCCCCGGCAAGTTGCAGTGCTGTGCTGCCGGAGCGAGGGTGTTTGCCGGGAGCATGAGCCCCGGGCACCGCTGCTCCAGGGAGGGCAGCAGGCGAGCCAGGCCAGACTCTGCCGCCGCGGCGCCAACGTCCGTTGGGATATAGCGGTTGAACTGGATGTAGTACACGCGCTGCCGCAGCAACAGCGCAAGGTCTCTGCTCTTTGCAAGCAGCAAGGCACCGTAACGGTCTGTTTGCAGCAGCTCTGGGAGCACGTGCGGCTGCAGCAGCTGCCACGCGAGCTCCACGCTGGCCTCGCAGCCGCTGGCAGCCGCCCTGCTGAGCAGCAGCAGCTTGCGGACGAAGGGCAGCTCCCGCAGTGCGGCCTGCGCGCCCTCCACACACCACAAAGTGGTGACGGCGTGGCCCGGCAGCGGCTGGCTGGGGCAGGCGGTGCGCTGGGGCGGCTGGCTGAAGTGCTGCGCGGCGTCCTTACAGGCAAGGCGGCCGCTGAGGGCCATCTCGTTGGGGGGCAGCAGGGACAGGATGCGCAGGCGGAGTTCGGGGGGCAGGTGGGGCAAGGGCTCGCGGCTGCTGCTACTGCCTTCCATGACCGCCGCTCTATGCGCTCGCCCCCTGGACACCGGCTCGCTGCAAAGGTGACGAGTGGGTGTCCAAGAACTTTCGCTCCGTTGCAGGGTTCTGCAGGAGGGCGTGGGAGCCACGGCGTTCACTGATGATCCTCTGCCCAAAGCTCCAACGTTCTTCCGGTTGCAAGCAGACGTATAAGACTTTATCCTTGGGTAAAACTAGCTCACATCCCCATCTAGTAGCTGAGACGACGTGCCTACAGCGCTGCAGACAGTGCTCAGACATTTTCGCGGGAACAGAACGCAGCTACGCAAAGCCGCACAAAAGCTTTCCAACCTACCAAAAGCATTTTCAGTCGTGACGCGGAACGGGTCTGGCTGTGACAGGTCAGGGGCGTCCCGCGATTAAGAATGCGAGCTGTATATCCGTCCGTTGCTGCCAGGGCTGTTTTGCTGTGCTTAAACTTGCCGTATACACAAGGAAAATGCCCGAGCAACTAGGCGTCAAGGCATTTGCCGAGGCTGTACGACTCTCATGAGACCAGCAGCCAGGGTCCTTTCAATCGTTGGCAGTCGTTGCCCCAAATGCCTACCAAAACGCTCGGGTCCCACATGGACAAGACGTGACTTAAGACACAGCTATGCCGGGCACGCACACCGCTGTGACTGATTGGTCAAACGCCGACAACGCGGCCGCACGAGCTTGTGCCCCGGCAGTATGCAGACACGTTACGCCAGATCACATGGGCCTCCACACGTTGCCCATGTACATGTTCCCTTGCTGCTGCTGCTGCCCCTGCCCCTGCGGAACCATGCCGCCTATCGGACCCTGTGCCACCATCATCCCGCCAGGCCCCATCCCCATGCCCGAGACCATCGGGCCTCCACCCATGCCCATCCCCACACCTTGCGGTGGGGGAACCGTGGCCATGCCCATACCTTGCGACGGACCCATCCCCATCCCCATGCCCATGCCCATGCCCATGCCTGGCATAGGTGCACCCACTCCCACTCCCATTCCCTGGATAGGCGGCCGTATTCCCATCCCTACGCCCATCCCCACGCCATGTGGGGGCCCCATCCCCATGTTGACCCCTTGCGGCGCGCCGCCCATTCCCATTCCCAATCCCATCCCCTGTTGCGATGGGCCCATGCCTTGCGGCGGGAAGCCCATGCCCATCCCCACACCTATCCCTTGGGGCCGCATCATGCCTGGGTGCGGCGCCATGCCGTGTGTTGGGCCCATGGGCAGGGGATGCAACAGGCCCTGGGGCGACACAGCGCCCAGCTGCTCCTGGGACGGCAGCAGCAGGCCGCCCAGGGCCGGTAGCTGCACGGGGCGGGGCGGCTGGTCGTAGTCCTGGCCCTCCTGCTGCTGTGCCCCCTGCTGCAGCAGCTGCCCCCGTTGCTGCTGTGTGGAGTCGCTCTGATGAAGTGGAGGCTGCGGCTGCGGCTGGGACTGGGCCGGGTACAGCGACAACTGCACCTGTGTCCCTGACTGGGAGGTCCGTCGCTGCGGCTGCGGTTGCGGCTCGGGGTGCGGCGGAGGCGGGGGCGGACGCAGCGGCGGGGGCGGCGGCTGCGGCAGTTGCTGCCCCACCGGCGGCGGCGGCACACGTGCGGTCTGCGCCCCCGCCGCTGGCGGCAGCGGCGGCTGCGGCCCGCCGCCGCTTTCCGACCACCGTCCGTCGGCTGGCGGCGGCGGCTGCAGCGACGGCGAGCCGGGGGGCAGCGGAGGTGGCGGCGACGCCGCCGCCGCCGCCGCCACGGCGTCGGGATCCCGATGAAGCTCCGGAACCACGTGTGGCGGGGCGGGCGCTGCGCCCGGAGCAGGGGGCGGCATGGCTACGGAGTGTGTGGGGGACGGGGCGGCGGCGCCCTGGTTGCTGGCGGAGGCGGACGCGGACGCGGCGGCGGCGGCGGAGGCGCTGAGCTCGCTGGGCAGGAGCGCTGCCGGCGGCGGGGGGAAGGGCGCGGGGGCGGTGAGGGGCACGGGGGACGGCGTTTGTGCTCGCTGCTCCTGGAGCTGCTGCTGCTGCTGCTGCAGGCTCTCCTGCAGGAGCTGCTTTTCGAGGGCCTCCTCCTCCAGCCGCATCCGCTTGCTGCGCTCCTCCTTGGGGTTGAAGAACTGCGGGGCACACGGGGCAGGCCACAACAACGCGTCAGCGTCGCAAAGCACCACCGCAGCACCTCCTTAGCTGCCCTAAACGGCGTGCCGTTGCAGATACACTCTGCAGAACTGCGCACAACCAGCCGTAACTTTGCATCCCATCAAGACGTACCGTACACGCAGCCCCTGGCCCTTCCCATAATCAACTGCAGCCACACACTCGTTGGTGTTGCAGCGCTCATTTATGAACCGTGCCCCCACCACCCAACTGCACCCCTGAACCACACCTGCAGCCGCAGCCAAACCCGTACACACCCACGCACACACGGTACACGCCACGCCCTGTCACCCTGCGCTGCTGCGCCACCACCTGCAGACCCCTCGACCTCCCCACTCTCAACACCCAGCTGCACACTATGGCTGCACGCCTCTCGCCGCCAATACCCACACGCGTAATCATACCCGTGCCCACGCTGCCCGCGCCCACGTCCGCACCTGCAGCCACGCCCGCGCCTCCCTGCGCTGCTGCGCCACCACCTGCAGTGCGCGCGGCAGGCCCAGCTCCGGCAGCAGCACCTCGTGGAAGCCCTCGGAGGGGTCGGGCAGGCTGAAGCTGCCTGCAGGGGGCAAGGACAAGGAACACGTCAGGTGGGGTGTCCCCCCGAGGGGTCGGGCAGGCTGAAGCTGCCTGCAGGGGAAGAGGAGAGCAGCGTAAAAAAGCGTGAAGTGCGCCAAACGCAGTAGTTGGGTTGACCCGGTACGAGGATCGCAGCGCGCATGTGACTGACACCATGCTGTGTCCAAACCGTGCGCCCCTAGCTCACGGCGCCCATCAACCCACGCGTCTTAGCCCACCCCGCAGGTGCGCCATGACCTCGTCCGGCACCACCTTGCCCTCCGCCTCGAACGCCACCCTTAACCCACACCACCTCCTAACCCACACCACTCCCTAACCCACCCCACAGATGCGCCATGACCTCGTCCGGCACCACCTTGCCCTCCGCCCTCATCCCACCCCTAACCCACACCACCTCCTAACCCACACCACTCCCTAACCCACCCCGCGGGTGCGCCATGACCTCGTCCGGTACCACCTTGCCCTCCGCCCTCATCCCACCCCTAACCCACACCACCTCCTAACCCACAGGACCCCTTAACCCACCCCGCAGGTGCGCCATGACCTCATCCGGCACCACCTTGCCCTCCGCCTCGAACGCCGCCTTCTGCCGCGCGAACAGCTCCCGCTCGCCCACCACCAGACCCACAGCCACGCAGCGGAACCCCGCGGCGCGGAAGGGGGCCACGCAGCGACTGCGAGCCTCGGCCTTGACGCTGGGGGCGGAGGGCAGGGGAGGGGCAAGCATTGTTGCTATAAGACGGATCTCAGGCCGACACGATGCTAAATGGGGCCACGCAGCGGCTGCGAGCCTCGCTCTTGACGCTGGGGCGACAGGGGCACGAGGGCAACGGAGAGGGGCATTATTGGACACGTGTGATAGGGCCGCCCAGGCTAGCTGACACGTGTGGCGCCGCGCAGGTGCTGCCAAAGTGCTTATGCCCATCATACGAACTTGGTTTATAATTGGGATTTGATGGCTGTTGTCGCGGGTTTGAGCCACCTGAAAGTGTAGGGCGGTGTTGGGGCGTGGAGACCAATTAGAAAGAGGTAGACGGCTGAGACCTCGCGTGGAGATTGACGCTTAAGCCCTGTCGTCTGTCACCTAGTTATCGAACTTCATTATTCGTCCTTATGGCCCCCTGGCTCTCCGGACGCGCCCTACTGGGCCTGTAACTGTAACTGGTAGTGCACTTGCTTGAGGGCACGAGTCACAGCTGCTGGGAGGCAGAACGGGGCTGGATGTTTCCCCTTGGATCTTCGCCCATTAACGCAGGCCGCACATTCCGGGCCGCGCTATGCTGAGTTGGAATAGGACTGGTGTTACCAGTCCTTGCAGGGAACGTTCCCCTTCACATTGTTTTGCAATGCACGTCTCCCAAACACACATCCGCCCATCCCCTCTGCCTTGCTCACTGCGTCTGGTCCAGTATGTAGTTCCGCGGTACGGCCGGCGCCCTGGCCAGCTGCCTCCCCAGCGTGTCCGCCGCCAGGGCAAACACCTCCTCGGGCTCCCCGGGGTAGTGGAAGCGGTGCGTGCGGGGGCACTGCAGCTGCGGGAGGGGATGGGATCGGGGGGCATAGTGCACGGGGATGAGGGTAATCCAGTGGAAGCGGTGCGTGCGGGGGCACTGCAGCTGCAGGGGGTAGAGGGGGATAGGGCCCACAGCAGGGAGGGGTGGGAAGGGAGGTGGGAGCGGTGCGTGCGGGGGCACTGCAGCTGCGGGGGGGATGGGAACGGGGAGCAAGCGGAAAGGTTAGGAGGTGGAGGCAGTGGGTACATGGGCACTGCAGCTGCGGGAGGGTGCGGAGCACAACAGGGAGGGTGGGAAGGGTTCGGGTGAGAGCGGTGGGTGCGCGGGCGTTGGAGCTGCGGGGCCCAATGGTGGCGCAGATGCACCGCGGGACAGCCAGGGGACCACGGTATGGGCTATGTGAACAAGGTCGCTGCGGGACGTGTGTACCCCACGTTCGCCTCCTTCCCCTGGACATGTGTTCCTGCTCCTCCCTCCCTCACCCTCATCTGCTGCAGCACCAGCGCCGGCCCCGGTGCACGGAGTGTGCACAGAGGAGAGAGCACAGCAGTGGTATCATGACCATGCAGCCACTTGTGCGCGGGTGCAAAAACCACGTGGGAGGACATTGCGGCCTGTGCAAAGCTACCAAGACCTGCTTCACCACGTACCCTCATCTGCTGCAGCACCAGCGCTGGCCCCAGTACGACGTAGCGCTTGGCGGGGTGGGCCGTGGCGTGGCGGCGGGCCCACGTGGTCTTGCCGCTGCCGGGCAGGCCTAGGGGGTGAGGCGGGGTACGTAACTGAGTGAGGGAGTCACATGTCCGCGGCCAGGTTTGCTGCGACCAAGTTTGCTAATGCCGCTGCCGGGCAGACCTTCGGGAAGGTAAATGTGCGAACCAACTGAATGCATATGGTAGTTTTGCAGTGCAGCTGCGAGGGGATGCGCCAAAGGGATGCTCCGCTGGCTTGGCTCCAGCCCCCATTGGGGGAAGGCGGGGAGGCAAGACGGGCGGAGAGGGGAGGCAGGCGCCAAGATGATCTGCAGGGGGTCGATATCCGGCGTGTACAGGGACCAGAAGAGGCAGGAACGCTACATGGCGTTGACCGCGGAAAGCAGCACAGCCTCGGATGCGACGTACCGGTACCGTGCTGATGCGCTGGATCCTGCACAATTGCGTCCCTGCCTTTCGTTACGTCCCATCCCACCTGTTATAACCAGCACCTCCTATGATGACGTGAGCGGCCCCAAGCCTTCTAGCTGACATGTGCCCCCGTGCCAGAAGCCCCGTGCCCCGGCCGCTACCACAACTGTCATGACGAGCACCTCGCACCTCTGCCCCCTGTCCCAGGTGCCTTATAACCCGGGCCGCTAGCCCACGTGTCATCCCACCCGACCTGCCAGCCCCGTGCCCCGGCCGCTACCCCACCTGTCATGACCAGCACCTCGCAGGAGGAGGTGGGCGGCAGGCTGGCGGGGGGCATGGTGCTGACGCAGTCGGGGGTGGTCAGGGGGGCCATCTGGGCGTGCAGGCGGGCGCGTGGGCGAAACAGCAAAGCCGTTGATAGCGCAGGGAGGCAGGCGGTCAAGGGTAGCAAGGAGGCAGGATCTCTTGGTGGGATGAAGCGGAACACTAGGTAGTCATTTGTGCCTGCAGCTGAACGCCACAGTGCTTTGGATACGGAGCAAGCGCATGCCACGGAGCGGAAACCTCTTCAGTCAACGTGCGGCCAGGCGTTCCGTGGTATTGCCGGTGAACGAGCGCATGCGCGAGGCGGCACGACAGGACTCCACGCCCCTCACCTGCCACGGCTTGTACTTCTCGTCGCGGACCTTGGCGGGTATGGGGCGGGAGGGGTCCGCCGCCGCGCGCTCCATACACACGAAGTCCACCGTGGCCGCCACGTTCTTGAGCAGGATGTGCGGGAAGTAGGCCTGGGGCGAAGGGCAAACAGTCGACGGAAGATACCGATTACGTTAGGGAAGGGCCAGGCAGACAGGCAGGGCAAGTACACGGTAGCCGCCACGCTCTTGAGCAGGATGTGCGGGAAGTAGGCCTGGGACGGAGGGCATGATCATAAAAGACTGAACGTTATAGATACTCATGAGGTATGGGGGTAGGCAGACTGGCAGGGCGGAAGCCTTCACACCCAACGCTTCAGCACCCATGACACGCCCATGGCTCGTTGCCTCGCCCCCGCCACCCTGTCCCGCCCACCAGTGGGCCACCACCCAGCACCCACCATCTGCGGCGCGTGCGCTGCCGGCAGCTCGAACAGCCGCACCATCTCCCCTCCGTTGACGCTAACCCACATGGCCCCCCGGTCCTTGTCCGACGAGGTGACCTCCACCGCGACCGTCACCGTGTCCCCGGGGCCGAACGGGGGAGCGGCACGCGGCTCCACCACCACACCACCGCCCTCCTCGTCCTCCTCCCCCTCGCCCCCGCCGCCGCCGCCGCCGCCGCCATCTGCGTCGCCGCCGCCGCCACCGCCGTCGCTGTTACGGCCGTCCTCCCCTGCCGTGCCGTTGGCGGTAGCTGCCCCTGTGGCTGAGTAGCACATCTTGCTGCCGGTGCTGCAGTAGGCCCAGGAGTGGGGCACCTGCAGGAGGAGCACCCGACAGGCAGCAACGTCTCGCCACGTGGCACACTGGCAAGGCAATGTCACCGTAGCTGTCAGCGGGGACGTGATGTCGTCTAGTGCGATGAGCAAGCCGTGCCTGTGGCCAAGCACCTTCGTCAGTGGCTGCACAAGGTGCTTGGCTGCATGCCACCATCCGCCTGTGCTGCATGCATGCCATCACGTACCCCCGCCGCCCTCAGCCACAGCATACCCCTGCGCCAAGAGCGTCTACGGCCCCCCTTCGCGAGCTGTTATGCATTCTAGCTAGCGGTGTCACAGAGCACAGCGTTGGCTCGGGAGCTGTCCGACACCTGCGGCCCACGTTGCGGCGTGCCCGTGGCTGGCGCCCGCGTGGCGCGGCCCCCACAGACATTTTTTACTGCTGCCACACGGCCGTAGGTACCGTATTCCAACCACCAGTGGCGCTGCAGCCCTACCGCTGAGACGGCTGCTCCACCCGCCGCACACCAAGCCTCGCATGCGTGCATGTGCCATCCACTCGGACCACTGTGCATCAACGCTTGTACACCCTGGTCCGCCGCCGCCTCCTCACCTCCCCCAGCTGCTCCACGGCCATGGTGTATCGCGACACGCCCACACGTGCCGTTCACCACGACCGCTGTGTATTAACGCTAATACACCCGGTATACCGCCGGCCCCTCACCTCCCCTAGCTGCTCCACGGCCGTGGTGTACCGTGACACGCCCACACGTGCCGCGAAGCACGTGGACAGCGCGTCGGTGTTGGCCACGCCTACCGGCAGCGGAGAGCCCAACGTCATGCTGAAGTAGAACTTGCCTGGGGCCAAAGTGGGGTCGGGGGAGTGGTCGGGGGGAAGAGGTCCCTAGAATGTTCGGTTTTCCTGACACACTGCATGTAAGTACTATACCACCGTGGGGGCAGGGGAAGGGGGAAGGGTAAGGTCAAGTATTGCTGAAGTAAAGTGGAGTAGGACTTGCCTGGGACAAATGGAAGGGGGCAGGCAGGAGGGCAGGCAGGGGGCAGGTAGGGGGCAGGCAGGGGGCAGGGGCAGGGGTAAGTTCAAGGCTAGAGAGAGGCACCACGGAGGTGGTGGTATTTAGCGGGGGGCGTGTGTGGGGCTGGACGTGCGCTTGACACCAAGGTACCCCTTGCCCTCCCGCCTCCCCTGCTTAACCCTTCAGGCGCGGATCCTTCCCCCTGCCTTCCCCTTTGCCCCGTTCAACCGGGATCTTGCCGCCCGCAGTGCTGTTGCCTGTCTCTGCTTTCTTGGTCCTTGCCACCCTGCGCTGCGCCTCACCTCGGAAAATGCCCAGGTTGGCGCGTGCGCCGGCCCAGCAGTAAGCGCAACCCGCCTCGCTCAGCGTATGTGCGTGTTTGAGATTATCGTCCAGTATAAGATTGAGATTGCAGTCCAGAGGGTTGATTGAAACGCGGTACATGCCCGAGGTCGCCATTGCGCCCCTTGCGGTCTGACGACCGACAGAGCTGCGACTGACACAGAAGCTAAATTACTCGCATTGTAAGAGATCTACGCTCTAGATAGATGATAGCAAGCTCAGGTACGCAGCGGTCGGTGACGCGGTATGTAATCATCGCGCATCCAGCTGTGTATGTAGTACAATGTAACATAGCAGCAGCAGGCGAGGGTCAGGCGAGGAGCGGGCGAGTGGGCGCAGTCTGGCTGCATTCCTGGTGGTCCATGGGACGGCACGCAATACCGTAGGCCAGATGCAGCATGTTACAGAGTGGGCAGCAGGGTGAGCAGTATGTTGAATGGAGCAGGTGACTATCAATTCTTGGCAGTGGATTAGTGGCTAATGCAGTCCAGGGGCATGCGCTGTGTAGTGACAAGCAGGTCCAGGCGGTCCAGCTACTCAAAGGGGCGGCATAGGAGCACTGCAGCAGCGTGGCCGCTTTGGCCCCTGCCGCTTGTGGGTTGTTGCTACGTCTCCTCTGGTCTCCCCTGGTCGCCAGCCACAGGGCTCAACGATTCTACAGCCCTATTAGACGTCGCGTGGGCGTAATCCCGGCGGCAGCTGCCGTACGGCGCCAGACCACCTGCACGCACGTAGGGGCGGGAGGTGCAGGCGTTTCACTTGCGGCGACACCAGCCAGGAGAGCCAGGAGAGTCTCGGTGTCGTCCACCCATGGTCCACCGTCACCCACAGGGAAGCCCTGATCATCCATGCATCCGTGCTGCAGTGTCATCCCATGCCGCCTAGCCCCAAAACCCCACATGCTAGTGGTGCTACACAAACGCCGACGCGCAGGGAACGACTGCCACCGTTCCACGCCTGCTCGCACCACAGGGAGGCCAAGGTAGGCGTACCGGGAAAGTTAGTATCCTTGGCGGGGAAAGGCCTCGTGTCCCTTAAAGCCCTGGGCATGATCAGGCAACTGAGCGTGACCTAGCAAGGCTCCTATCTTCCTGAGGAAAAACTCATATTTTTCGTTTAGAGCAACTTTGACCGCCTTGACCAGGCCCTTAATTAATTCACCTGAAGGTGCAAGTGTGTGCAATGTGCTGTTCTCATTGTGCTGCACCTATTGGTGCATCTCCCGTCCCCAAACTACCTCCCCATCGTAAGATAAGCCCAGCCACCTAGGGCTGTTTTTCGAAAAAATGAAATAAGATAGGAGCCTTGTGACCTAGCCTACGAAAGACAGCGGCGGTTGTTGTAACGCAATGCCAACATGATCGTGGTAGCACCATCAAGGAGAGGTACACGGGCTGTGTGCGTTTGGGGTATGGCCTCGTCGACGGTTACGGCAGGATCGGGGCTGCTGATGACACGGCACCCATGTGCGTACTCCGGGAGCACCTTGGGACCCGTGAAGGCACAGCTAGAACAACACAAGCGAGGCGGTTGCTTGCGTCAAAAACAAGTAACCCAAATCTGCATCAGCATTGATACCGGTAAATGCCTCGTTGGTAGCGCACGCAGATGCGCACCGCGACTCACGACACCACAATTACGTGCCCTCCGAAAAACAGCTTGCAGATGCCGCAGCTTGATTGAGGCCGCAGCAGTAGGTAAGCAGCAGGCAACAAGCACGGCGGGGTTCCGCAACGCGCAAAAACAGCAACTGTCGCCAGCTGAGTGCTGACCCGCGGGTCGGTGCCATGTGTCAGGGTGCCACATTGCCGTAGGGCGCTCGCCGCTGCAGTTTTCCTGCATTTACCGTGGGTTTGTCATAGCAGCGATACTGCAACACGCGTCCGTGGACCCTGGCCCTGGTGATTACGCTTTGGGCGGTTCAACGTGTGCCTCACCCCACGCCCGTGCCCCTGCGCCCCTCCAACAGCAGGGACCCGGCAGTAACGAGTAACCTGCCGTGCGTTCAGCCTGGGAGGACCCCAACTAGAGCCGACCAACATGGACGGTGAAGACGCTGCGTGTGATAGGGACAACTTCAGCATTGTAGAGCCAGCCTGCAGCAGCACGGTGGACGAGAGCCGGCTGTTGGAGCTGGGGCTAGCCAACGGCGACCTGATGGAGTACGTCAGGAGCCGCCGACTGGACAGCAGCAAGGTAGGTCTGTCAAGAGCTCAAGACAAGGCTGGGTGAAACTCCCTTGCGACATGCCAATTATGTTGCTTGGTGTAGCCCGCCCATGCATGGTTTCATGTTTCCTTGCTTGGACTCTGCCTGCCGCATGCTGCCGCCCGCGCCCGGGCACACCCGCTTTCCTTGCCCCTGGCCACAGCAGGAACCATATAAGGGCCCTGCTTCACATTTGACCCGTGCTATGAATTGCTGTAGCCCCTGACCCACATGTCCGTACAATTACCGTACGACACAGGCCGTTGGCGATTGCCTGGTCATGGTGACGCGGCTGGTTGTTGACAGCAGCCCGGAAGCGGTGTCATCAGCTTCCTCCGCCGCTCGCGGGCTGGAGCAGCTGTTGGCGGACGAGCACCTCTCCACCATGGTGGAACGGCGCCGCGTGCTCGATGCCATGGAGGAGGCCGTGCGAAGGGTCCTGCGGCGCGCAAGCGCTGCCGCCAGCGCTACAGCAGCTGCTGCTGCCACATCAGCCCCAGGCTTGAGGATAATGCTGCACGTTTTGCTTCAGGCGGTAAGTTGTTTTGCTACTTGGAGATATAACCGTCAGTCGTTGCTGCAGCTGGTACAGCTGGATGTTGCAGCAGGATGATTGGCGGGATCATGCACTCTGATTCAGAGTACAGCCAGAGCCCAAGACCTGTCTTAGCTCTATTAGTACATATTATGAAGATGAATCCACTGCATGCGCTCAGTCCATGCACGTTGGGGCCAATTGAATTGGGCGGCGAGCGCGCCGGACCTAGCGGCATGCAGTCTCTGGGCAACACAACAACTACCAATACCAGTACAAATTCCTATCGCACAGGGTTTGGAGTCGGAGTGCGCCAGCCACTATGCAGAGCAGGTCAACGGGGTATGCGCCCAGTGCGTCGAGTTCGTGGTCGCCGGGGGGTCGTTCTCACCCTCCGCGGACCCGCACAGCCCCCCCAGCAATGCCCACCTCGCGCCACTCTCCCTGGCCGCCCTGACCGCCCTGCGCGAGCCCCGTCTGTCGGTGCTGGAGCAGCTACAGCCGCAGAAGCGCGCACAGCTGGCAGCGAGCGTGGCAGCCATGCTACAGCAGCTGCATCGGGAGCTGCTGCTGGCGCCAACACCGCACGGCCTTGCGGAAGCTCCTGCCGGTGAGGACGCGTCTGATCAAATAGCAGTTGTGCCTCTGCCTTCTGCAGAAACTCAGGTGGCTGGCCGGGGCGACCTGCTGGCCTGCATGGAGGTGTTGGCGCGCCTGCTGCAAGTTGGCGCACAGACGACGGAGAAAGCAGCTCATGGCGGAACAGCCGCAGCAGCCGTGCGGACTCCGGGCTTCATAGCAGCCCTGGCAGCGCTGCTGGGGCCCAGGGTTGACGTTGGAGGCGGTAGCTTGGGGACTGCGACAGGGCTGACGCCGCTGCAGGACTTGGCGTTGGCCTGCCTGGAGGGCGTTACGCGTGCACCAGCAGGGGCAGGGGCAGCAGCCGAGGTGTCCAGCCAGGCCTGTGGTCAGGCTGTGGAGGCCGGGGCGGTGGAGGCGCTGGTGCCGCTGCTGCGCATCGCCAGGGAGCCTCAGCGGGTGCTGCGGCTGCTGCTAAGCCTGGCACAAGGAGCTGGTGGGGCAGCATAGCAGCAGGGGGGCGGGGAGGCGGAGAACAGGGCCGTGCACGCCTTGGCCGCCGCGTGCGCGGGCTGTGGGCAGACCCATCGGCATTTCCTAGCCGCTGCCGCAGCGCTTCTTGGGGAGGGCGCCTCTGAGTCAGCGCCTGCACCGCCAGGGGCTGCTGAAGCACCCAACCACCGGCTGCTGCTGCTGGAGGCGGGTGCGGCCGTGCTGCGGGCCCGGCCCGAGGCGGCCCCCTCGCTGCACGGCCACCCGCTGGAGGGGCACGCGGTGGGGTGCCTGGCGGGGGAGCCGGGAGACGCAGCAGCGGGGGGGCCGTTGCCCGCGGAGCAGCGTACGGCCCTGCGGCTGCTGCACCCGCTGCTGTGCAGCTACCCCCAGGGCAGGCCGCTGCCGGTGGGCGACCCTGGGCCCCTGCTGAGGGGCCTGGTGCGGCAGGCGGCGGCTGGCGGCGGCGACTGCTGCGACGACAACAGCAACGGTATTGGCGAGAACAACAGTGGCGCAGCTTCCGGCAGCTGCTCGCGGGCGCTGGGCTGTCTGTACCACTGCCTGCGCCTCATGGGGCGCAACGAGGCACAGCAGCACCTGGTGTCGGGCCTGGGCAGGTGGGCAGGGAACTTAGGCAGGGGACACTCGTTGCTGCGGGTACTACAGTTTCTCCGCCCGTGCTGGTAGTGTTCACCATGACGGTAAACTGCGGCCCACACCAAACCCCGGCACTTGCACAGACAGAATGCCTTGCTGGAGTGACTGAAGCTTGTAGGCCGAACCTAGTGCAAACAGACGGTGCGCGCAATCCTGCCGTTTCCGTCTCCCTTTTACGTCGTTGTAGGGTCGCTTTGAGCAACCTGGCAGAAACCCTGTCGGCAGCTCTCAGCAGTGTGCCACCGCAGCAGCAGGCCCAGCCATTGCCTGTCAACGACCCAGGCGCCGTGCCACCCTCTAGCTTTTCAGCCAACATTCTGCCGCTGCTGCAGCTGGCCGCCTGTGTGCTGGAGGCCGGCTGCGAGCTAGCCCAGCAGCAACATGCCGACCTCGCGCCATTCATCCGCCTGGCTGAAGCGGTCGCCCTGTCCCCAGCGTCCACAGCGCTGCTGCCGTCCCTAATGCCTAACAGCACTGCTGCCCCACGGAGCAGCTGCATGCCCTGCTGGCTGCCGTACGACGGAGCGGTTGGGGTGGAGTCCGGCGGCGGCGGCACTGGTACCCCGGCCTGCTCCCCGGGCCTCCTGGCTCTGTGGGTGCTGCGTGCAGCGGTTTCCCTGGTGGCGGCGGGTGCAACGCAGCAGCAGCAGCAGCAGCAGCATTCCATGGCAGGAGCGCTCTTGCCCGCCGTTGCCCCCCTGCTGCGGCTGCCACAGCGCGAGGGGGGCGCCTGGGCGCTGCAGCTGCTCCTGATGACAGGGGTGATGCTAGGGGACGAGGAGCAGCACGGGGGTGACAATGCGGGTTCGAAGTCCGTGCTGGCAAGGGCGGTAGCGGTGGAGGCTTGCCACTTCCCGGAGCTGTGGCGGGGGGTGTTGCCGGCAGCTAGCGCCTTGCTGCAGCAGCTGGTGGCACCAGGATGTGAGGGGGCAGGCCAGGAGCCGCGAGAGGCGATCCAACCCGCCGCAGCTCGGCGCCTTTCTGGCAGCCTGTCGGACCGCTGCTGCTTGGGTGCGCTCCGCCGCCGGGCCCCTGCCGCCGTAGCCCAGTTGCTACACGCCTGCGCAACGCTGCAGGTGGCGGGGGGGTCGGGTGAGGGTGAGAGCGAGGGCGAGGCGGCGCAGGCGGCCCTGCTGGACCCCGCACTGGCCCCCGGCGTGGTGGCGGCAGCACTGCGTGTGCTGCAGGGCGGGAGGGAAGGTGCCAACGGGTCAGAGAACAGGCAGCTCCTGGCGGCTGCGCTGGCTGTGCTGGGGCCGCTGGCGCCACGGCTGCCCCGGGCCCAGGCGATGGAGCTGCTGGCGGGCCTGGCGGAGCGGGTCGGGGCTGGTGACGACGCCGGCGCAGGCGCGGGATCAGGAGCGGGCCAGCTGGCGGGTGGTGGTTCGGGCAGCGAGCGGGCGGCTCCTCGGTGGTCGGCACACGCTGACCCTATCCTGCTGTGTGCTGCGGGGTGTCCGGACAACCCCGACCTGCAGCAGGAGGACTGGCAGGGCCTGAGGCTCAGGCGCGTGGGGAGGTGCTTCCTGTGATAGCAGTGTAGCAGAAAAGGCGCTGATAGGGCATGAAATGCGGAGGCTTGTACGTGCAGTAGTCCTTGCGAATTGCCACCACTAAGGGCAACACGAGCGTGCCTGGGCTCGACGCATCGGGGCCAGCTACCGTAGGTGGCTTCTTCGTAGAGGTGTATTATGTGCTAGCGCAGCACGCAATCACACGCTCTGCATCCAGTGGCTGTGCACTGCCTGCGCTGTAGGGCTGTTGAAGCGCTCTGCGGTACGGTGGCGGCTCGCCTGCTGGCAGCGCGCGCCCAGCCGGACGGGGCAGGGGAGGCAGCTGGTGCACACGCACCGCTGCAGGCTGCAGAAGTGCGTGCTCTGCTTCGGCTGGCCTGCCACCTGCTCTGCATCACGCGGAGCAACATGCCAGACAGTGCGGCGGGCAACGACGGCAGCGGCGGCGGTGAGTCGCTGCTGGTGGCTCTGGCGGAGGCTTCCATGCAATCCGCAATGCGCCTACTGCACCAGGAGCCTGCGCCGCGGCCAAAGCCTGCGCTGCCGCATGAGCAGGACCGCCAGCCCGTAGCGGAAAGCCGTCAGGAGGAGTGCCAACACGGTACGAGCGACGCGCCCTCCCCGTCAACCCTGGCTGCTTCTGCAGCAGCCTGGCCATCTGCGTCCCTGCCACCGGGCGCAACAGACCCCAGCTTACTGGCCCTGGCGGACTGCACGCTGGCCGCCGTTGGTACACTGGAACGCGAGCACGTGATTACATCGCTGAGGGCGGGGCCTTTTAGCAGCGCCTTGGACATCGGCGGTGGCAGCGCAAGTAGCGGGGATGGAGCGGCCATTGCTGATCACCCTGCCGGCGAGCAAAGGCGTGGTGGAGAGCTCCCAGCGGACCTGGTGGTGCTGGTATGCCACGCTGCGGCGCTTCTGGCCAGCCGCCTGCAGAAAATGGAGCAGCAGCAGCAGCAGCAGCAGCAGCAGCAGGGTGCGCACAAGGGCGCTCGTCATGGCGCCGAGGCTGAGGCCCACCGGCTGGTACTGGCCGCGGTGGCAGCTGCCACGCGGCTGCATGCAGGGGTGCTGCCACGTGTCCAGGGCCAAACGGCCGTGCTTATGGCTTCCGATGCGTGGTTACATTGTGCGCTGGAGGAGGCGCGGACGCAGATGCGGCGGGTGGAGGCAGCCGAGAGGGCTGATCATAAGGAGCAGGTGCGTCGTGCATGAGCGTGGGCGTGGGCGTGGGCCGCTAGGCGACTGTTATCGTCAGTCTGTGCGGACGTGCCGAGGCACTGAGTGGACATGCAGTTACACATACACACTAGAGCATTACATTCATGCCTACAGCAGCGGATCGTGCATGGTACGCAATACAGGGGAGCTCCCCTGGTAAGGGCCTTGTAATTTTCCATAGGACTTCTTGCGGTACTGCAACGCGCATGGCCCCTGCGAACGCATGTCAGCGAGTTACATACCGGCGCCACGATTCCCCAGCATACGATCCTAACCTGGCGTACCTTCCTATGGGCTTTGTGCTTCGTGACATTTGTACAGGTCCTGCACGCTGCGTGGGCGGGCGGCCTGGGGGTGCTGGCGACGGTCATCATCATCTTACTCGTCCTCATTATGGCAGCACACCGCTAGAGATCGCCACGAGATGCAAGGCGAGGTGTGCTTTCAAGGCGACAGACGAGCTCTTGCGTTGCAGAGAGCTGCGAATGAAGTTGATAGACGGGCGGGATGGTTCTTGCCTGCCCTCTGCGGCCCTCTGCTGCTGGTGCTGGATCGTTCCAAGCCAGGTCCTGCTGGGGACCTGCTGCCAGGGTCTCGAGCTGCAGGAACGTATCCAGCGAGAGAGCTAGGAGGGCTATGACTGAGACTTGATGGGCCATGCAGGTACTGCCGCAGGCACAGGCCCATAGACTGAGCGCGTCCGGCAGCGTCCGGAGGGCCAGTGGCTGCCGGGCGATTTACGGTGCATGGTTTAGCGGGCGGCAGCAAGGGCACGCATGCAAACGAGGTCGTGCATGTGGGATAGGTGTCGCCCTGCGCACGGCAATTGGTGTTGCATCTTTGGAGTTGTTTGCTGGTAACATATGCATGACTGATTACGAGCGCAACTGCTGCGACGTGCTGAACACCGCTTGCAGCACTTGGTGGGTTAACCAGACGCGACGCGACACGTGCACAACCGTTGAGTGGATAATCGTGTTCACGTCTCGGTCTGCTTATATGCAACGTGCAGCTGCCAGGCTTTTCAGGCCCTTTGACCATCGTTGTACTTTCACCTGTTCTTTGCCTGACGGTAGCGTTACAGCCGTGACGTTTCGGGTGCGGACTGTTACATGACTGGTGGCTCCTGGACCTCCCCCTGCACCTCGCACCTCACACGGCACGGTTTTATGTCCCTGGCCAAGCCCCTGAGGCCCCATGCACGTGCACCGTATGCCGCACGCACACCCCCTGTACCTGTGCTACACTGGCGCCTAGGTGCAGGCTAAGGCACGGGGCAAGGGGTACCATGAGGCACAATCCAGAGACATGAATCACCCTCTTGCAACCACCACGACGGATTGGGGAGAGACCGGACGCGGGAGGCTTACAGGGGCCCCCAGCCTCACACCCCTGCACCCCTGTGGCCCCTGTACCCGCCCCGGGTCCACACCTGCCGTGCGCGCCTTGAGCGGAACTGTGAACAAGTTGTGCTGTCACGTGAACATAGCCACCACCGCCACTGCCACCACCAGGTCACGGGGTACGGCAGAAACCATGCCACGGCGCCTGCCACGGCGTACGACAAGTGTGACATGGGGAGCGGCGCTTGGACTGGCGGGTTGCGGCGCCGGCGGCCAAGGGCCGACTGGGCGGACTTACCTGCCCATGGGACCTCTGGTTGCGGCACTGGCGGCGTCTACTCAGGTCTAGAACTACGCGGCCTGGGTGGGATGGATTGGGTGTAAACGCACAGCGGCCGAGCGAAGCCTGCCGAGAGGGATGTCACATACACCGGCCCAGCGAGCAAAGGGGAGTACATGGTACGTATTACAGTGCACACTAGGCGTACGCATTTACCGGAAGGGCGGCGAAGTTAGCTGGAACTGAGAGGCTGTGTGGTTGGGGTGGGGGTGCGCCAGTCACGCGGCGGCAGAGGCGTCCACTCAGCCGGGACGTTGTTGGTTGGGAGTGGCAGCAGGTGGCTGCCAGGTCGGTGTGGGCAGCGGCCAGGACCCCAGGGGTGGGACAGGGATGGGCGCGCACACGGACGGACACGGCGGCGGCAGGCAGGCATGTGCCTGCCATGCCGGCGGGGTGCTGATATGCATGGCTGCGATGGTGCTGTTGGTGCTGCTGGTGGTGTGGCACGTGCTGTGGAGCCTCTGAAGTTCCCGAGGAGGTTGCGACAGCTGCGGCTCAGGGGCTCTCCCCTGCTTTGACCGCTCAACCGGCAAGAGATCCCGATCGATGCTTAGCAGCCCGATGAAGGTATCCGTTAAAGAGGCGTATTACCGATAAACTGCACCCATGTAGTGTAGCTTGCAGCTGTAAGCTGAGACGCGCTCAGAGAAGCGCTGGAAGCGCTGCGCTCCAGCTGCGCGCGCTGTGAGCTCTGCGCAATGGCGTCAGGATGCAATCCAACGCTTCTTTCCCTTGGGCCTGACCTCCTGGAGCGAATCGCCAGCTTTGTGCCACACAACGATATCGCTGCTGGGCTGAGGCCTGCCTGCAAGGCTTTCACACAGACGTACCGAGGGAGATATGCAAAAGTACTCTTATCAGAGCCTATCTCGCACCAACTTTTCGAGGAGCGCTGGGGTTCGCCCGAGGCTTGGCGTGGCGTGCCTCATAATCAGCGCGTGCGACTGGTGTCCAAGGTTGCAGCCAGCGGCGTGGTCGAGAACCTCAAGCTTGCAGTACAGCGGGCGCACTGCAAACTGGGCTACGAGCCCCTGAAGTCAGCCGCAAGGGCGGGTCGCCTGGAGTCATGCCGTTGGCTCCTTGCCAACATGCACGCCGGCGAGCCGCTGGACCTGCCGGCGGTGCTCGACTCCGCGGTGTCGGGGGGAAGCATCGACATATGCAAGCTGTTCCTGGACGCCGCGAATGCCGGCGGCACTGCGGACGGGCCTGTCCTGGACGCGTCGCTTGCGGGATCGGGTGTGCTGCCGTCTGCGGCAGCAGCTGGCCGCAAAGAGCTCGCGGCCTGGCTGTGGGACAACGGCGCAACCTGGAACCCAGCAGCTCCTGGGTTCGCAGCGCGTAACGGACACTGGGAGCTCGCGGAGTGGCTGCTAGAGCTGCACAAGGAGAGCCCAGCAACCTGGCCCGTTTGCTATGAGCAGCTGACCTACGGAGCCGCTGCCGGCTGCGACCTGTCCGCTCTCCAGCGCGCACTCGCCCTCGAGCTCGCCAACGCGCCCCCGCTACCGGATGACGAGGTGGCCGATTTCATCGATGACCCGAAGGACGCCGTGGGCGACATGTTGGCCTGGATGTACAACCCTGTCACCGCTGCTGCCACCTCCATGACGCCCGACTGGCAGGCCAAGGTCATATGGCTCACCTCCCCTGCGCCCGACGGAGCGGGCCTGGAGCCCGTGTGCGATGACAGCGTGTGGTACCGGCTGCCCGAGTACGAGGCGCTGGACCGGGTGCAGTGGCTGCTCGCCTCCGCCTGTGTCAAGGTGTCGCCCTCTTGCCACACAGCTGAGAGGTGTGCGGCACAGGGGAGTACGGCCTGCCTGCAGAAGCTGGCCGAGCTTGGGGTGCCTTTCCGCGAGGGGGCTGCACTGCGTGCGGTGGAGAGTGGCCACATCGCAGTGCTGCAGCTGCTGAAGGAGCACGGCTGCCCCATGCCTCCCCGGTGGCTGATGTGCGAGGCAGCGCGGGCGGGCCAGCTGGGCGTGCTGCAGTGGCTGGTGGGGGCGCTGGGGCCAGAGGGGCTGCTGCCATGGGGCGAGGGTGAGGGGGTGCTGGGGAGGGCCTTCGGGGGCCGCGGGAGCTACGCCGGGAAGGCCCCGGCCCGGAACCTGGTGGAGGTGGCGGTGGCGGCGGGGCACTTGACCGTGGCGGAGTGGCTGGTGCAGGCGGTGGAGGGGCAGCTGCGTGCGCAGCAGCAGCAGGCAGCTGCTGGCGGGGAGGGAGGGCAGCAGGTGCTGTCGACACAGGGGCAGGAGGGAGGGGATAGCGTGGAGATCTCGCAGCATCTGATGACGGGGGCGGCGCTGAGCGGGCGGCTGGACGTGGTGTGCTGGCTGCACGGCCGGGGCTGTGCGCTGGATGGAGGTGTTGCGGTGCGGGCCGGCAACGTCGAGCTGGTCGAGTGGCTGGCAAGCCAGGGGTGCCTCATGTCGGTGAGTGGGCCATGGGGTGGACGCAGGTCAACGGTAGCTCGCAATAAGTGTGGTGGGCAGTCAGGCTGGTATTGGAGTGAATTGCAGCCTAGGTTGCAGCTGCCTGTGCATCCTGCTTGGCTGGAAGGGTGCATACGTCGCCACGTGTGCCTTGCGACACCAGCAACCAGTAACCAAACCACAGCCCAACACTGGCTGTCCATGGGGGCTGTATATCCGGTTTAGCGCCTGATGTCAGGATGGAAGCATCACTCGTGCGCTGACGCCCTCGTGCCTCCCGCACCGCACCGCTGATCCATCAGCTGCAAGGCGGCATAGTCCAGGAGGTTGTGCTGCATGGCGACAGGGCCACACTGGTGGCCCTGGCAAGGCTGCGTCTCCTCCTGTGAAACGCCAGGCCAACGCTAGAACGGGTAGGTCGAGGGCAACGCAGTGTGTGCCGCATGGCCGCGCAGCAGCAGCATTCGTAGGTCCTGTGGCACTGTGTGGGACTGGGTGTGTTGTGTTGAGGGCAAACGGAAGGCACGCACGTGGCACTATTTGGGATTGGTGCCGTGGACTGCTGCTTCGGTGCGCTGCATTGCGGTCTTAAACGGCTGAATGTGCGGTTGTGGGGCGAGCGGCGCCGCGGCGCCGCGGGGCAGGGTGTCTGTGTTCCTGGAGCACAGTTGCCGGTGCGCGGCCCGCACCGGCGCGGCTGCGTTGCTGCGCGATAGACGCGAGGTATCACTAAAGCATCAGGCACGGCTGCGCGTTAGACGCGAGGTGTGGACAAGGGCTGAAGACCCGGTGCTTTCGTTCGCCTTGTTGCACGCAGGTGCGCTCTTCTCCTTCATCTACCCGGCGTGCGTAATTGAGTGGATCGAGGCTGCTGCTGAGGAGTAGCGGCGTGGTAGCAGCAGCAGCAAAAGCGGCAGCGGTAGCAGGGGTCAGCGTGGTTGTCAGCGCAGGCGACGCAGAACGCTCGGCGACACGCATTGGCGGTCACGGCATAACGGGACTGTGCAGTAATTACAGAATTAACTCGGCTTCTCATACCGAGCCTCTCGGCGTTGCAACTGTGTACGGTGGTTGCACGGCCTCCGCAGGAGCTGTGCGTTGCTGCAGCAGACGTGGGCTTGCAGCTGCGGGCGCAAACATGCGCGCCTTTGTTGGTGTGGGCTGGGAAATGAGCATTGAAACGCACTCATATACTTGTTGGTGCAGCTGTTACCCCTGTTGTTCGGCGATCGGGTGGACTGTTGCGTCCCTTATTACGTAGGCTTTTAGGCGGTTGGCGGTGTGAGGATCTGAAGCTGTTGGGTCTACCGAACACATATATAGGTGGAGCTGAGTGGCCTGCCTGAGCTCTCGTGACAAGTGTTTGGTGTTATGGTCGGAGCAATTTCGCCGACCCGTCAATATATTAACGTAGCAGGCATGGTTCTGAACGCAGATCACCATATGACACACGTGCGAAGCGTTGCGGAACTGTACTGCCATTGCTCTATTGGTAGCGTGCACGACTGTGGGTCTGGGGCAACACCAAACTTGATCCAGTGTAATCAGCCGCCGGCCCGCCGCATGGGTTGTTCGTCCCAGTGGCCCCTGGTGGGTACGCGGGACCAGGCTGGACTGCAGCGTGTATCGTGTCTTAATGGTAGACTCTGCATACCGCATAGTCGTCGGACCGATGTGCCCTTTGTCTGCTGTATCCAGCTTTGGCTGCCCAGCAACAGTGCCTATGCTTACATAGTTGCAACGGCTGAAGATACAGCAACGCAACGCCAGCTACTTGCGTCCTGGGTCCCAAGCCGTGGACCCGCAGGGAGACCGGCCCCCGGCTGCCTTTTCAAAACTCCACGGCAAGTTCGGCACCCTGTTAAATCGTCAACTGCACCAAGGCCCTCGAATGGCTGCTACTCGTTACCTACGTGACCAAATTCATGTCAACAGCGTAACTCCAGCATGCAGTACAGCACTCCTTTCGCGTAAGCAGCCGTGCGTGGTGCAGGCCCACAACCCTCTGCCAAAACACGGAGCGTCAGCGCTCTTGCCCTTCTGCCTGTCAACGCCCTCAGTGCCTCCTTACTACGGCATGCTGTCGGCAGAACCATTGGGCTGGCTCACATGCACGCCCCCCTCACGAGTTGCAGCATGGCATCGCTGAGAAGGTGGTACTGCTGGTCATTTCCATGCCACCAGAGCGGAATAATGACGCCAGGGGCTGGTGGCCGTCACGATAACACCAGGGCAGATGGTAGCCGTGCCAAAAGCTCCTGGACACCTCACGCTTGCTATCGACGTGTGCCGGCATGCACTCAGTAGGCGCCCTTTACCTCCCGCAGCAGGTACTCCACATTAATGTGCTCCGCCTTCTTGGCCATCTGCCGCGGCGTGCGGCCTTTCTGCAAGCAACTCAAGCGAGGGGGGCGACAGGGAGGCAGCGTGCAGGATGGGGTACCGTAGCTATGTGGGCTGTACTGCGTTGCGTTCTGTACTACTGCGTTTCGTTCTGAATCGAAGAACGCGTGGGCTGACGCAGCATCAGCTAGCGCACAGGGCATCACAGCAGCGTGGTGCAGAGTGGGGTTGCCCAGCCCGACTGCGCTGGTTTGCAGGATCTAGGCACATGGTTGTGTGTCTTACGTCGTTGGTCGCCTTCTTGTTGGCCCCGGCCCTCAGCAGCATCTCGACCACGTCCGCGAAGCCGCCAAACGCCGCCCTGTGCAGAGCGGTGTCGCCGTTCTGCGTGTGACAACGGGAAGCAGTGCAGAATGTCGCTAATTTCTCTAATATCTCTAGTGCGCTCCGGCCAGCCCAGAAGAGGCGTCCGGGTGCAGCGGTACCTCCACAACCAAGCTGGAAAGTCTGCAAGTCTGAAAAAGCATGGCGCGCCACACCGCTTGACAACACTGCCTACGTACCCATACTTGCTGCCCAGTGGTATCCTCTTGGCCTCAAAAACTCGCTAGCATGCAATTTAGATAGCTGCTTCACACGCCCGACTCACCTTGTTGCCCGACGACTTGTTGGCCCCTGCCGCCAGCAGCACGGCCGTAACGCCCGCGTGCCCCCGCTCCGCCGCCAGCAGCAGCGGCGTGTTGCCTTTCTGCGCACGTGGCACACAAAGCACATAGCGCACTGCATAACGCACCAGGCAATACCTCCGCCGTGGACAGCAGCTGACCGCAATCATCTCACTGTCGGCACGTGCGTGCAAGCAACGGCTGGCTGCCATTCACCCAGGGGCCCCTGTTTTCGCCAGAGCATGCATGTCGGTTTAGCAAACCTCAGCAGGCGTGCGTGCTATTGCCCTCCTTCAGCGAGGTGTGCTCGCACGCACCGATTCGAACGCTTCCTTGTTGGCCCCCGCCGCCAGCAGCACCCGGGCCACGTCCTTGAAGTCGTGGCACGCCGCCACCATGAGCGGTGTCATGCCGGCCTGCGTTCGTCATAAGTGCAGAGGAAGGTGTCGTAGGATGAGATGCAGTAATGTGCAAAGCAAGAAACAAGGCAAAGTGACAAGGGGGTAAGAGCAAGGATGGTTACAGCGTAGCGTGTGTGCTGGGTTGTGGTGCAACGCCTGGCGTCCAGCCTCCGCACATGCCCGTGCGACGGTCTACACCGCGCTGCCTGAGAGTTTCTGATAGCTTTTGCTGTAAGCACCAGCCGTTATATGCCACGCGTGCGTTTCCACATAGGCGCCCCAAAGGAAGCCCATTGACGACAAGCAGCACGCGGCAACACGGCCCCAGCAGATGCACTTGCCATCGACCCAATAACACTGCTTGAAACACTGCGCCATTGTTGTCTCTTTTATCTGTTACCGTGTTTGGGGCCTCCGTATCTGCGCCAGCCTCCAGCAGGGCCATCACCACATCCAGCTTGTTGGCATTGGCTGCTAGGTACAGCGCCGTCTTGCCGAGCTGCGCGCAAATGAATGAGGGCATAACCAATGCCGACAGCCGCGTGGATGCAATTTGTGTACGACTCTGTGCTCCCAAGCAGCACATATTTGGAGTTCCACAGCAAGAACCCACCGGCAGTATGCATGGACGCCGGTACGAGCTACGACGCGCTTGCCGTACAACAGATGCACCACTCAAGGTCACCAGGACCGTCAAGTACAAGTCCCAGCACGTGGGCCCCTCACACTGTCTCACCCGTACCCGTACCCGCCCTTCTATAGCGCAGGCCCTGGCCCTGCAGGACACCAACTCACGTTGTTTTGCGTGTTTGGGCTGAGGCCAGGCGTCTCGTTCAGCATCCGGCGAACCGCGCTGCCGCCAGCGTCCCTGTCCGTGCAGGCCCGCAGCAGGCCCAGCTGCCGCCATGTGCAGGGAGTAAGGGGCACAGTCCACACTAGGGTTGTCACATGCCCATGCACTCAACGACACAATCACATAGGTTTCCGGCCTCGGCCGCCGGGAGCAAAGGCGTGCATATGCCACACGGAGTATCAACGCGTCCGTACATTCGCCATACATCTTGGGAATTTGCCGGCCTCAACGGAAGTGGTGCTGGAAACGCCGCCGGTCTTACCTCGGCGTCAGTGGATGCTGTCACACAAGGCTGCCGTTGGCGGGGTAACGCCAGCTGGCGGCGGGCCTCCGCCGCCTCGACACGTGCCGCCGCAAGGTGGCGCTCTAGGCGCGCGCTTGTAGCCTGCAGGCCCTGCATGTGCATAAGGAGAGTACGGTTGGCACAAAATGCATCGGCCACGCTTTGGGCCGTGTACGGCAGTGCACGGAGCACAGCAGAGCGCTAGAGAGGCTTGTGTCCCCTGCTGGCACCTATGCAGGCAAGCATACGGCAGGGTCAGTGCAACAGTAGAACGCACCGTAAGGCGTTCCTGCAGCTGCGCTGCCTCAGCCTGTGCGTCCTGCTCTGTGCGCTGCACCTGCGCCCTTCCCTCCTCCTTTGCACGCTGCAGCTGCGCCCTTCCCTCCTCGACCGCGCGCTGCACCTGCGCCTTCCCCTCCTCTTCTGCACGCTGCACCTGCGCCCACGCAGCCACCAGCTCCTTATGCATGGCCGCCGTGGCCCAGGCCTGCAGCCTCGTGGCAGCTGCCACAGCGGCAAGCAGGCTAGGTCTCTCCTTGGCGCTCGCCGCCTCACCCTCCCCAGCGACCTCAACACTGTCCTGTGCACCCAGCTGCTGCAGCTGCTGCAGGCGGCCGGACAGCGCTGCAGTGGCCTGGCCTACCAGCACCACCACCTCCACCAGCAGCTGACCATGTGCAGCCGTTGTGGTGAGGCTTTGAGCCAGGCTGCTGCTGCCAGAACCGCCGCTGCCGTCCGCCAGTCTGCCTGTACCTGCCGCCGCCACCGCCCCCGACGCCATGCTCGTGTCCCCCTCCACCGTGTGGACGGCGGCCAGTAGGCAGTCAGCCAGGTCGTACCACATCAGGCAGGAGATATCCGGCCAAGGGACCAGAGGTGGCGCGGGCTGCTGCGTGAGGCTGAGCGCAGCTCGCAGGGAGGCCCTCGCCAGGCAGAGTAGCGGCACACGTGCCTCATCCCCGGCCATGGGAGCCGGCAGGTCCTCGCTGTCCCCCTTGCTGCAGCCAAGGCGGAGCAGGTGGCAGGCCAGGCACAGCAAGGACCGCACATCTACAAGCGGCGGCGGTGGGTTCTCCTCCGCAGTCAGCGGGACGTCGGTGGGCTGGTTGCCCTCCTCCAGGTGCATCGTCACGGCGCCGCAGAACGCATACAGCGACCTGCGCATTCGGTATGACTGTTAGGGGCCTTGCGACAGACTTGGCATGGCTTGCGTGCCTTTGCTTGCTTGCACCCTGCCGCCAAACTCGTTACCTATTTGCCCGGTCATGCCTTGCGTTGACGCCACATAACTACCACAGAGCTGTTTCGGCACGTGCTCACGGCCTCTTTCCCCGCAGGTAGATCCCTCCTTCACGCCACGCACCTTAGCCCCAGCGCCTGCCAGTCGTCCGCCTGCAAAGTGTGGTTGTCCTGGCACGCCGCCAGGCACAGCAGCACCGCTGGGTGCCCTGCTCCTCCTGCTCCGGCCTCAACCCCAGCCCGTTCCGCCAGTGCCGTCAGCAGCTCCGCCGCCTGGTCACGGGGCAGCTGAGGCGCCAGCGGCCGCAGCACCGCCAGCGCAGAGGCCTGCAGCTGCTCGCCCTCCGGCCCCTCGGCACCCTCGACTCCACCCTGCAGCACGCGCAGTGCTGTTGCCACCACGCCGGGAGCGACGGCGGGGCCCAGTAGCGCCGCCTGCGCCGCCTTGCCCTCGCCGTCAGGCCCATTCAACAGGGTGGCGCAGGCGTGCAGCAGCTGGACCGTGGCGGCAGGGGTCCGGCGGTGGCGCACGCCAAGACAGCAGCGGTCGGCCGGGTCGCCCTCCCCGTCTCCACGCAAGGACCCCTGCCCCAAGCCCGACATGTCCCCACCCGGTGCCGCCAGCTGCTGCAGCAGTGCGCTGGATGCAGGCAGAACGCGCCGCCACAGGCCCGAGCAGTGGCCAGCCTCCGCCGCTACGGCCCTGGCCAGCGGGCAGCCCGAGCCCGTCCCGATTGCCCCGTGCTGGTCCGCCTCCTCCTCCAGCACCACCCCAAACATCAGCAGCAGCTGCAGAGCCCAGGCGCCCCCCTCGCGCTCAGGCAGCCGCAGGAGCGGCGCAACGGCAGGCATGAGCACGTCGGCCAGGGCACTGCACCACTCCGCCGTCTGGTGCTGCTGCGTTGCGAGGCAAACAGCAGCACGCACAGCCCAGAGCGCCAGGAGTCCCGGGGTGGATCCGCCTTTGGATGAGCCGCCGTACGGCAGCCAGCAGGGCGTGTTGCTGTCTGGTACAGCGGATCGGGCTTCGTGCATGAGGGACGGCAGCAACGCCGTAACCGCCGGGGACAGGGCCACCGCCGCAGCCAGGCGGCTAAAGGGCGCGAGGTCGGCTTGTGGGTCCCGGGCTAGCTCACAGCCGGCCTCCAGCACGCAGGCGGCCAACTGCAGCAGCGGCAGGGGCAGGGCGCTGCAGCACGTGGTAGCGGAGGAAGCGGCGTTAGGACAGCTGGCCTGCTGCTGCTGCTGGACGGTGGCGATGGCGCCGGAGAGGGAGTGCACCAACTGGGCCATGACGTCACTGCATGGGAGGCAAATGGGTCATACGGTGGACTGGTGTCAACTGCCGGCGAAGCAACCCCTTTACTACAGGTAAAGGTACAGGTACGCAGAAGTGAAGCAAAATTATGTGCGAAGCCCCTACACAGGCGCATAACTGGCGACGAGCGACCAGTACTGAGCGATGACACTAACCCACCTGCCCAAGCCCAACAGGTGCTGCTGCGCCACAGTGGCACCCATAAGGCGCAGGCAGTGGTACAGGCAGCCCAACGCCCGCGTGCAGCTGCCGCAAGCTGCGCCACTGTTGTTGCCGTCACTTCCGTCACCATTACCAGCCGCCGCCTGCCGCGCCAGGCCCCTCAGCAGGGGCCCTGGTTCGCCCACCGGCAGCGGCCTGCCCTGGGGGTAGCTGCACAGCAGCGGGTGCAGCAGCCGCAGGGCCGTACGCTGCTCCGCGGGCAACGGCCCCCCCGCTGCTGCGTCTCCCGGCTCCCCCGCCAGGCACCCCACCGCGTGCCCCTCCAGCGGGTGGCCGTGCAGCGAGGGGGCCGCCTCGGGCCGGGCCAGCAGCAGGGCCGCACCCACCTCCAGCAGCAGCAGCAGCCGGTGGTTGGGTGCGTCACTAGCCCCTGGCGGTGCAGCGTCCGCCTGCCGAATGGCAGAAGCCGCAGCTGCCAGGAACCGTGTCTGAGTCTCCCCACAAGCCGCGCACGCCTCCGCCAAGGCCCTCACCACGCGCTGCGTCCCAGGGTAGCTGTGGCTGTTGACCTGCTGTTTCCTTGCCAGCGTCAGCAGCAGCTGCAGCACGCGCTCGGGATCCCCAGCGGTACGCAGCAGCTTGACAAGGGTCTCCCCTGCCCCGGCCTCAATCGCCTGCTCACGTGCCAGGACGCACGCCTCGGGCGCTGCCTCCGCCGCACCGCTGCTGACCGTGCAACTGAAGCAGTTTAGGGCGAGTTGCTGCAGGGACGTCAGCCCGGTCGCTGCAGCCCAGTCAGATGCAGGCCGCAGCAGGGCCGCCAGGGCCCCCATGAAGCCCGGCGTCCCCACCGCTGCTGCCACGGCTGCCCCGTGCACGGCATGTCCCAGGGCCCCGTACGCACGCAGGAGGTCTGCCAGCACCTCCAGGCATGCCTCCAGGTCGCTGTGAGCACTACCACCATGGCAAGCTGCTGCCCCATGCGGCCCTGCTCCAGCTGCCTCCTGCCTCTCAAGCTGTGAAACACCAAGGGAGTCCCCATCTGGGTTTTGCGCTGGTGATGGTGCCTGCAGCAGCAGGTCCTGGTGCAGGCGCACCAGTAGTGCAGCCACGGCAGCTGCCAGGTCTGGGCGCTTGCCAGGCTGCTGCTGCAACAGCACTGCAAGGCCCGGCTCACGCAGGGTGCTCAAGGCGGCCAGGGAGAGCGGCATAGGAGGGGCATTGGCGTTCTCAAGGCGGTCTGGGAGGCAGTGGGACTCATCGGGGATGGGCGGCGCTGGTGAAGCCCCGGCGAGGACGAGGTCCGCGCAGAGAAGGCGCACACTGTTGACTTGGTCCGCGTAGCGACTGGCGCACTCGGAGTCCAGAGCCTGGGCATTATACGTTCAGCACAGAGCAGGTATTGTCAATGCAGCGGTATCGGAAGCATGTCTTTGTTCTGCGGCTATTCGGCCAAGAGAACGTTTCGGGCGTTTGCTACTGAGGGCCCGAGAGTGAAGAGAATATGAATGGAAGTCAGTTTGATTCAAGTCGTGTAGAATGCAAGGGCAGGTGCTTCTGCAGAAATGTGGCTGCAACGGCACTGGCTCCGGAGCTGCGAGTGTTGCTCAACGGGATTGGCCTAGCACACATGCCTTCTTGTTTCACCAAATGAGTTCCCCCACAGCCCACAGCATAGGGTGCACATGCAATGGCACCCGGCTGAACAGGCAGGGAGTCACCGCAAGATCCTTGCCGCCACCACGCACCAACAAAGCCCCTACGCAGCACACTGTTCACGGATGACTCTCGCTCACCGCTTTCAGCAGCACGCGCAGCATGACCCTCAGCCCTGCAGCCAGCGGCACATTCTCCGTTCCCACGCCCTGCACAGGAGGCTGCTGCTGCTGCCTGATCAACCTCCTGACGCCCTCCTCCAACACGTCTACCACACGCCGCCGCTCCACCAGCGCCCCCAGCTGTGGGTCAGCCATCAGCTGCTCCAGGCCCCCAGCGGCAGAGGCGGCGCAGGACACGGCCGTGTGGCTGCCATCGCGCAGCAGCTGGGTGAGTTGTAGCAAGCAGTAGTTAACGGCCTAGGGAACGGGGTTTACGGTGCACGGGGGTCATTAGCTTATTACGGGCCGTTGGTAGGCAAGGCTGTGGCTGGTCGTACACCGCAGGACTCCCCGGCGGTGCATAAGAAGGCGGGGGGCCAAGTGGGTAGTTGCGCGGAATGTGTATAAGGTCTGCTTGGAGTCATCCAGTTGCAGTAGCGCATGCTGACATGCCTGGCCGCCGCGGCTGCAGCGGCAGTTGACATGAACAACAGGCGCATGTGAGCAACAGTTGGGCATGCGTAAGGCACAGATGGCGATTGAGAGGTCACAAGCCCGCCAGGAGCCGCTCTACAGATGGCCTCATAGGGTGGCAGCGAGAGGCGCAAGACAGCTATCGGGGCCGTGTTGGGGCAGCTACCGGCTTGCGCACTGCTGTCGTTCCCACCCTGCTGATGTCCAGTCGGCCGTCCCGGACGTAGTCAAGCAGTGTGCCGTTAGCAAGCCCTAGCTCGAGGAGCCGATGGTCATCCACTGTGCTGCTGCCACGATGCTGAAGTCGTCGGAGTACAGTTCTTCCTGCCATGCCATGGTGACTCGCACGCTTGGGCACCGACGAATAAAGCGGCGTCCGCGCAAGGCCTCCTGCGCACTAGCACATATTTTACAGCTGCGTGCTGTACGCTGTCAAATGTGAGACTTGATTTGCAATAAAAACAGGTTTGTAACACCTCAAGGATGTTGGGGCCAGCTGTAAAGACGGTACCTGAGATTTCGCTTGCGGGTGTTTCGATGCGTCACAGCTGGCGTCACGGGTCTGGTCACGGGTATCGTCCCGGAAGGGCAGGCAGGTCTGCGCAGGTGAAATTGCTGAGTCCTCACGCCCACAGTTGATGTAATACTTGGAACGAGAGCGGCTGGCGACCGCATGACGTAAAAGGGAGATGCGCAGATGCTTCTGCGATGTGGTTTCGGAGGTGCCCCGGACTCCCCGTTCGCTGTCCCAGCAGTCTGCTGCCTACCTTCCAGCTTCGTACTTCAACACCCGTCACCTGGAGCTAATTACGCGTGCTCGTGGCCGTGCCCACTTCAATACCACGTGTACATAGGCTGCGTAGTGGCCGCAAGAGCTGCCAGAAGCATACGGTAGCGGTGGGCACCTGGGGGCAGCGCACGTGTCATTCGTGGTGTGCAGACACGGCAGGTGGTACCCATGGCAGTAGGCAATAATAAGCTATGAAGGTAGGGGAAGGGAACTTCATCTGCATGGTCCCTTTTTAGGGAAAGGTTTACAGGTAATAAGGAGACGGGAAGGGACAGGCCAGCGGGAGTCCAAAGCCCAACCAGCACAGGCAAGCACCAGCACCAAAAGCCCAAATTGGTAGGAAAACGGTTAACGATGTTGAAGCGTTACACATGGCTGCAATTTTGTTGACGTAGTGCACTACTTGTGATGAAGCCAGTGAAATAGCAGGCAACCTTGTACTTGTGACTAAGCGGGCCAACGTATCTGGGGCTACTTCGGTTGGGCGCATAACACAGCGTGGATATCCAAGCTAGAGACATCAACGCTGACAACGCAGCTGCTGGACCTGATGTTACGTACGAAGCAATCCTGACCTGCTGGCTACAGGTGCATCGCTTTCTTCCGATATGGAGACGGAACGCAAGCTGTTTTCTTGCTTGGGCTGGGTGTCGAAACAGACCCTGTAGGCTTGTTCTGCCACCGGCACACGATTAGCAAGGGAACGCAGTTTAGCACAGCAGTGTCCCCGCCACTACTGCCGTTCAGCACCCCAACTCCTCTTGAAGCGGTATCGGCGCCACGTTGGCCGTAGCGCCGGCTGAGTTGCGTGCGCGGCTCCGACCGATTGTGAAGTGTTCACAACTGTCCGTAAGTTCGGGTGGCTGTCGATGGCCACGCAGAGCCTTTACAGTTCGCACGGCAGGCGTCACAAAACTGTTTTCTGGAGCCAGCGGGACAAGGAAAGGCGTCGCCGATATTTGTAACACGGTTGCATGCAATGCCGCTAGCTACGCAAAGCACCTGCATAACGCTCGGTGGGCTTCCTGCTTGCGCGGGCAGGGACTGACCCGTGGGTCTGTGTCCAGGGGAGAGCCCCTGGCCAACGCGTTGCCCATGGAAGCTGACTTTGCCATACAACTACGTAACGGGCTTATGTACATGTTACATGGCATTTGCGCAGGTCAAAAAATTACCGTTACAATGGCTGGTGAAGATGACGCCCTTTCCGACAGCTACAGCTTACTGGAAGCTGTGAGCAGCGCCGTTGACGACAGGGGAGCTCCCATGGTTGACGAGGTTCGCCTCCTGGACCAAGGCCTGAAGCATGGCAGCCTGTTGGAGCACGTGAGGGACGGCCGGCTGGACATCGTTAGGGTGGGTGCCGGTCGCTACCCGTACGGGACACCGATATCTATGGTACTGGTAGGTACGGTATGATACCGGTTGAGTCATACGTGCCTACTGGTACCAGCATCCGGTGTATTCTGCCCGTTGTGGCAGTTGCCATGGAAGTTACGCAGAGTCCCAGCTCTGCCCGATAGAGGTTCCGCTTTAGCCCGTTCTGTGGCATGGCACGGTGGCAGGCACCAGAGCACATGCAAAAAGAACGCTGCATTGAAACTTGTCAGTTGAACAGTTGGGGTCCATGCACGGCTACTTGGCTGGCTTAATTTCTGCGGGGTTGCTGCCTCACTGCCCTTTCCTGCAGTCCTACTGCCAACCTGTGCCAACCTGTGCGTGCCCACCCTCTGGCCTGTAGGCCGTCAATTATTGCCTCCTCCAGATCACTCGCCTTCTAGTGGACGGCAGCCAGGAGTGTGTAAGCCGCGCCATCTCGGCCGCTGGCGGGCTGGAGCAGCTGCTATCAGATGTGCAGCTGAGCCCCCTTGTGGACCGGGCTCGGCTCATGGACGTGCTGGAGCGGGCTGTTGACATGGCCCCGGTGCTCTCGGCGGCCGTCCTCCAGACCACGCTCAGGGTGCTGCTAGCGGTGGTAAGCGTCAGCAGCGTGCCGTGGGCCGCTATGACAGTTAGGGCACCGGAAAACGGTTGCCTCGCAACGTGCCAAAGCCTCAGCGCGGGTATGATGCAGAGTTTTGTTGGTCTTTGTTAAATGCGTTCCCAAGAGCTGTCACGCGTTGTCCTGGTTTAAACTTTCGTGGCTGTCGACCGGGACTTGCAGCATCCTCCCTTTCAACGGTTGTCCACGACGTTGTATCACTTCAAGTTTGACATGAATTGCATACTTCCTGATTACGTGCGGATGACAGCAGAGTAGTCAGGGTCATCGATTGCCAGTCATGCATTTCTCGCACGCTCACCTGCGCCGCGCAAGACGACAACTGCAACACAGCCGTGCTGTCAAATGCTCCCTTCTCGCAGACATCCGACCCCAGGAGTGCGAGCCGCTACGCCGACCAGCTGGCCCGGGTCCGCCAGCTCTGCCTGCAGCTGGTCACCGCGGGCGCGTCAGCGGCCGCCGAGCCGGGCAGCTGCCCTGACCTACACAACCGGGGCAACAGCCATCCAGTTACACTTGCCCTGGCAGCTCTAAGGGCCGTGCGCGAGCCTGGTCTGCTGGTTTTCGACCAGCTGCAGCCCCAGCAGAGGCGGGAGCTGGCGTCGGGTGCCGCCGCCCTGGCTCGGCAGCTGCATCAGGACCTGCAAGCACCTGCCACCCCCAGTGCAACCACGGCACCAGAGCAGGCGTCAGGCGAAGCGCCTGTCCAGGGCGGCCAGCAGGAGCTTGCAGCACGTGAGGGTGCCAGCCGTGACCTCGTGCTCTGCATGGACGTGCTGACGAGCCTGCTAAGGCTAGACGCTCAAAGTGTGAGTGCTACAGAGGAGGGATGCCAGGCTGCAGTAGTACGAACGCCCGGCTTCATTCCGACCGCGACGGCCATGCTGCAGCCTCAGCCGGATGCCATAGGCAGGGGCGGTGAAACGGACGCGCCTGCTGGGCTGACACCGCTGCAGGGCCTCGCCCTGGAGTGCCTCGAGTGCCTAACCCACGCCATCGCCCCAGCAGCAGCAGCAGCAACAGCAGCAGCAGCATCTGAGGTCGTTACCCTTGCATGCGAGCAGGCTGTGGGGTCTGGCGCTGTCGAGGCCCTGGTGCTGCTGCTCAGCGCTGTCAGAGAGCCTTCTCGCGTGCTGCAGGTGCTGCTGCGCCTGGCGCGGGGAGTTGATCAAGCGGGGCAGCAGCAAGGACATAGCCACGCGGAGCAGCGGGTCGTGCGCGCACTGGTGGACATGTGCGCTGCAAGCGGGCAAGCACAGGGGCACTTCCTAGCGGCCGCTGAAGCAGTTCTACGCACACCAGCAGCAGTAACAGTGGAGAGCGACCACCGGCTGCTGCTAGAGGCAGCAGCGGCGCTGCTTGAGGCCCGGCCCGAGGCAGCCTCTTCGCTGCAGGGCCACCCGCTGCTGGAATGCACACTGTGCTGCCTGGCAGCAGCACCGGCAGACGCAGTGGAGAGGCAAGGGCCAGCTGGCGGCTGCTTGCGGCATGCGGCGCTGCGGCTGCTGCACCCGCTGCTGTGCAGCTACCCCCAGGGCAGGCCGCTGCCGATGGGTGACCCTGGGCCCCTGCTGAGGGGCCTGGTGCGGCAGGCGGCGGCTGGCGGCGGCGACGGAAGTGACGGCAACGGCGGTGGCGCTGCTTGTGACAGCTGCACGCTGGCGCTGGACTGCCTGTTCCATTGCCTGCGTGTCCTGGGGACCAACAACGCACAGCAGTGCCTGGTCTCCGGCCTGGGCAGGTGGGCAGGGAACGTGGGCAACTGGTGATTCAAGGGAAACAATTGTATGGTTATCGCCCACGTGAGGAGCACCTTCGGGTAGACGTTGGTGGTCACGCCGACGTCCTACCAACGTGTGCATGGAAGGAATGGGACTTTCAAGGCGCTTCACACCTGCTCTCGACTGACATGATGCCTACTTGCACATGCGTCGCACCTAGTCCATGCCGGTCCACCGTCAGGCAGGCTAGGGTGTGCGTGTCTCTGCCACTGCCCAGGCTTGCTAGTGTGTGCTACACAATGGTACCGTGTCAGACTCCCGTGCCCTCACCCTTTGTCCACAGTGACGCCATGTGCCAGCTGGCGGACACCCTTCAAGTGGTCATCTGCAACCAGCAACAGACACTGTCGCAGCCGCAGCAGGGCGCTCCATGCGGCCCTGGCGCCGTGCCGTCCTCCAGCTTGCCGGATGGCAGCCTGCCCCTGCCGCTGCTGCAGCTTGCCGCCTGTGTGCTGGAGGCCGGCTGCCAGCTGGCCCAGCACCCACAGGGCGACCTGGCGCCCTTCACCCGCCTGGCTGCGGCGGTGGCCCTGTCCCCGGCTGTCACAGCGCTGCTGCCGTCCCTCATGTACGATCCCCAGGTTGCTGTACCAGACAGCAACACGCCCTGCTGGCTGCCGTACGGCGGCGGACCGTGCTCCCCGGGCCTCCTGGCGCTACGGGCCCTGTACGCGGCCGTGGCGATAGAGGCGTTCTGCGTACCGATATCGCAGGCCGCTACCTGCCGCAAGGACCCTGTTCCCCATGTGCGCGCTTCCAGAGACGGCGAGCGGCAGCGTGACCAGCAGCCTGCAAGGGCTGCAAGCGCAGCAGGAAAACCGTATGCAGCTCTGGTCGACGTGCTCCTGCGCGCTGTTGCACCCCTGCCTCGGCTGCCAGAGCGCGAGGGGGGCGCCTGGGCCCTGCAGCTGCTGCTGGTGGCGGGGACGCTGATGGAGGAGCGTAAGGGAGCTGGCGGGGCTGGCTCGGGCGGCCTGCTGGCCAGGGCCGTAGCGGCGGAGGCCGGCAGCTGCCCGGGGCTGTGGTGGGGCGTGCTGCCTGCGGCCAGTGCCCTGCTGCAGCAGCTGGCGGCACCAGGCAAGGCAACACCAGGCCTGGGACAGGCCACATTGGCGGATGGCAGCGGCGGTCCGTCGGACCGCTGCTGCCTCAGCGCGCTCCGCCGTCGGGCCCCGGCCGCCACGGTTCAGTTGCTGCACGCCTGCGCCGCCCTGCTGACAGGGGTTGCCGGCGAGGGCGAGGCGGCGCAGGCGGCCTTGTTGGACCCAGCCCTGGCCCCCGGCGTGGTAGAGGCAGCACTGCGCGTGCTGCAGGGCACTAAGGGGCACACAGGCGCTCAGCTGCTGGTGGCTGCACTGGCGTTGCTGCAGCCACTGGCGCCGCAGGTGCCCCGCAAGCAGGCTGCGGCGCTGCTAGCTGCCTTGGCAGACCTCACTGGGAGTGGAGGTACAGCGGCATCGGACACAGCGGCAGGTGCGGTGCAGGTGGACAGGCGTGTGCAGGCGGAGCACAGGGGCAGCGGTGTGGCAGTTCCGCCGCCAACGCACATTGGTACGGTCCTGCGGTGTGCCTGGACAACCCCGCCCTGAAGCAGGAGGACTGGCAGGCGCTGGGCACAAGGTGGGTGGGGTAGGGCACGTGGCGCCTAAATGGCATGGTTGCAATGGGTTGAGGCAACATGACCAGCAGGCACTCACACCTTCAGTGGTACTGCGCTAAGCGCGGGGCAACGGAATTTCAGTGGCTGGCATGTAGTGCGTGGGGCAGTGTGCGGGTAGTGGGCAGGGTATGGGGCGGGATGGAAGGCGGGATTCGACGCGACGAGCACGTTGTGAAGATTAAGGTCGAGGGAAACCACCTACCCCTCTTTCCCTCCTTCCGTGCAGGCGTTTGCAGAGTCTGGTACGCGCTATGGTGGTCCGCCTGCAGCCCGCGCCCGTTGGTACTCCGGCGATGGGCACCGGGCCCACACAGCTACCGGCACGGGACATGCGGACCCTGTTGCCGCTGGCCTGCCATCTGCTGCACCTTGGGCATACCGGCGCGATGACTGCGGAGGGCGACGGCACAGCAGGCGCACCTGTGCTGTTCAGCCTGGCAGAGGCGTGTCTGCAGGCTGCTCTGGGCCTCATCCAGCAGGGCCCCCCGCAGCCGCACCTGCCCCACCCGTCCAGCAGCGCTACCACTGACATTCTGGGGCTGGCTGACTGCCTGATGGCTGCTGTGGGCATTCTGGAGTGTGTGGGGCCACGCGACCGGACGCCCATCAGCAACGCCGCCGGTGGCAGCGCGCCTCAGCACTCAGCCACACCGCCTGCAGAGTGGGTGCAGCTGGAGCTGTGCGCACTCACCATCCAGGCAGTGGCGCTGCTGTCGCGGCGCCTGGACTACCTGCAGCAGCAGCAGCAGCAGCAAACGGAGGCTGGCAGTGCCGGCGGCGCTCGGTCTGCCGCGGATGAGCCCCGCAAGCTCCTGGCCGCTGTCGCGACCGCCACGGAGCTCCAAGCCCGTGTGCTGAGTACGGCGCGCTTGCAGCAGCTGAAAGCGGAGACGGCAACCCTCCTGGAGCAGGCAAAGCACAACGACGAGAGCATGAAGGTGTGCAGAGGACTGGCGTCAAGTGCGCAAATGCAACGCGTGGAAACCTGTCATGTAGCAAAACTAACCTTCGTTACGGTCGCGGTGGAGACCAGAACACGTGTGGGCTGGTGGGTCGCAGTTGCCCATGCGGCAGCGTTGGGGTGCCCCTCATGTTGCAGCGGTTGCAACAGTTGCTTGCTACCTACAGGAGCTGAACACTGCCAACTCGCGCCTGGAGATAGACCTGGCGGCGGCCCGGGCCGAGACGCAGCGGCAGGCGCGTCGCCAGGCTGCGTACGACAAGCTGTTCCCGCGGGAGCCAGCAAGGACTATTGCGCAGGTGCGATCGATGGTCGTCTGCAACCCAAAGGCCAGGTGCCACGAAACTCCTTGACAGCTCCTTCCACGGAGCCGCTGTTGAATTCTGCCGGCGCCCTACTGCAAACACTCTAACCCGCGGCACGTGCTCGCCCATGCACCATTGGTACAACAAGACTCAACGCGCGTTTTTGACCTACCGCAGATGAACTTGCTTGGGGCCTGCACGGGTAAGGGCGACACCGCTCCGCTGGTGCGCAAGCTGCTGGCGGAAACACCCGGTCTCAGCCCCAACACGCAGAACAGCGTGAGTGCGCGGGCCGAACGGCTAGGTGGCGGTGGCCCTCATACAGCAGTACGACTACATTACGGTACCTGCTTTCGTCTGCTTCCTTGCTTCTCCTACCTTCGCTCGGTGGCCGCACATGCCTGTCGTCAGCGCAGTTTTCGTCTGTCTGCTGGCTGGTGGAGTGGCAAGTCAGCATATTAGGGTGGCAGCCCGTGTACGCATCCATGCACCTGTTTAAGACCGCCTGCACTTTGTGAGCGTGCTGAAGTCACGTGTGCCTTGCTCCTACGTGCCGCCGTACATCGTAGGCGGGCTACACAGCTCTGCACCGTGCATCCTACAGCGGCAAGGCGGAGGTGGTTGCAGCCCTGCTCGGTGCAGGCGCCGACGTCGAGGCAACAACCCCGGTAAGGCTGTTCATGTAATCGGCATGTTCCTCAATGCGCTGTGCCCCTTGCACCGAGACATGAGCTTGCTGTCCTGCATAACCAAATGCAGCTGTTGTATGGACGTGGGTACAGTACTTGGTCACGTGCCCCTGCTAGGTGTGTACGGCGCTCCCTGCACACCCAGGCCTGCTGTGTGTGTGTACGGCGCTCCCTGCACACCCAGGCCTGCTGTGCGTGGGGTACTGTGCGCAGAGGTGATTGGCGGGTGGTACTTGAAGTATGCCGCACTCTGTGATGGCTGTACAAGGCAACCTGTACACCTGACGTGGTCCTGGTCCGGCATTGCAGGGGGGCCATCGACCGCTGCACATCGCAGCCCAGCGTGGGCTTGCAGCGGTGGTGCAGCTGCTGCTGGAGGCGGGTGCCGACAAGGAGGCGGAAGGCAAGGTAGGTGTGGCGGAAACGGAAAGAGTGCACGTAACTGAGCCATGACACACCGTACCGGTAAGGCATATGTCTGTGCCCATGCCCAAGCGGTAATCCCGTCGCTCACCTTGCGGATTTATGGTAGGTACCGTACGTCGTTGTACTGCTGCTAGTCCTGCCAAGGCTGTATCGGTGCAGGATGCAAATAAGCCTTACCATTCATGTGCCGGGAGGCTTACTCGCTAGCTTTTCCATGTACATGTTTAGGACCGCAACACGGCGCTGCACGTGGCGAGCCAAGCGGGCCACGTGGTGGTGGTGGAGGTGCTGCTGCGCAACGGGGCCAACAAGGAGGCAACCACCAAGGTGAACAATATATGCATGTTCTTTGGGGCTGTCGGTGATCACCAACGACCTGTCGTACGAGTTATGTAATGCAGCACTGCACAATACGCTTCAGCAGCAAACGCATGGGCAACATAAGTACCATTCAGCAAAGCACCTGGACAGACCTGGTTCTGTACATGGGCCATGCACGGTGCCGGTGCACGTGCCCTACTTCTTGCCATGACGATGGTTGCTGCCTTGCACGCAGTGCTGCTCCACGCCGCTTGTGGTAGCGGCAGCCATGGGGCGGATGGAGGTGGTGCATGTGCTGCTGGAGGCGGGGGCCGACCTCGAGGCTGCGCTGCAGGTGGCCAGGCGGAACAACTACCCTGAGGCAGTGAAAACACTGCAGGCAGCGGCTACCGGCAGGGCCCTCCGCACCTGAGCTTGCGTGTGGGTCACAAGCGCATGAGGCTTGAACCAACAGCGCTGATTGTATCAGTACGACAGAGTACGAAGACCTCACAAATGCTGCTGTGGGCTCATGGGAGGTGGTGATTGTGCCTGCTGAGGGTGGAGACTGCGGCCGGTTTACAAGCAAGCTGAGCCAACGCTCAGCGCTTTTACAGTCTGTTGCCCTGCGCTGGAGCAAAGCAGCTGCTACATGCAAGCATGATGCTGCGCCATCTGTGTTTTTTTTCTGTTTCACCAAAGTGCGTGCATTTGGCTTGGAGGGCTTGTCCCGTTCCCTGGACTTGAATAAGCCTTCCTTGTTAGTCCTAGAAGCAGCAACGAACTAGTTGTTTGTCGATAGCTGGCAACGGCACTGCAAGTACAGGCAGATAGAGATGTTGTTGCTTGTTGGGTTTATTGACTTGTCGGCCAGCACCATGTACGTACCCCTGGTCCCCTAGCAAAGGTTTGAGACGATGTTCTGTTGGGGCATGTGGTGACCGTTCACACATGCAAATGCCGGACCCGCTGCAAAATGCCAGGATGCAAGTCTCAGGGGTGCCTGCCACAGATCTGGTCATCCTGAAATGCCAACGTCCCAACGACGCAGCGGTGTCGTCCGCCAAATGGCAAGATGGTGACACTTCTCTCCATCCAGCAACTGCCAGCGTGTTCTGTCGTGCCTTCAGGAGCCACGGTGCAACACACATCACTCAGGTACGCCTCCTTGAACGCTCACCCCGGCATAGCCAGGCATAGCCCAGCGGGCTCATCTGTTCTATGACAGCCAGTCAGCCCACCACTGCTACGTGGCGAGGGGCTCGGTCCTGTGCAACTCTTTATTTGGTGACCAGCGGCGACGCACATATACCGGTACGTTGGCACAGGTTGAAAGTACCGATAGCCCATGCAAATCGCACCCTCACACCTGTCACAGAAGGTCTGTCAACTCTCTCATGCTCTCGCCCACGCCGCCAGCAGCCACGCCCCCAGCGCACTGCTGCACGCCGCCGCCAGGGCGTTCACGCCGTCATTGCTCAGCAGCGCCACACCGCACACGTGCCTGACGCCCGGCCCCGGCGCCTGCACCACCCGCCCCGTGGCCTCATGCACCCCCGAGTACTGCACCGTGGCGCCCAATAAGGAGTCCAGCAAGGACCCAGCCAGACCGCACACCAACCCCACAGCCGCCACCGGCAGTAACCCCGCCGGGCCCCAGCTGCCCAGCTGCTGCACCACATATGCGCCCCATCCCTGCCGCTCCACGGCGCCTGCTGCCGCGAGTTGCGTTACGGCTGTGGCGCATATGCTTCCACCAGTCGGCACGGGACCCCATGCGCACGCCGCTGCCCCTGACAAGGCGAACACGACGGCTACGGCTAGGCCTCCGGCGGCGCTGCAGGCGAAGCCCGCAGGCGACACGCCGCCGTTCGTGCCGGGCGGCACGTGTCGCCACGTGGTGAGCAGGCGCGGCGGGCGGCTGCTGAGGATGCCCACTTCCGAGGCCCACGTGTCGGCGCAACAGCAGGCGTAGTGGCCCTGTTAAACGGAACATGGCAAGGGTAACAGGGCGGTTGGCAGCTGGAAAATCATAGGCATCAAGCCCTATGCGATGGCACGTGCACGTAGGAAGGCAGGACGGCTAAGAGCGGGGCGCAAGGGCCAGCTGCCACTGGTGCCTGTGACGCTGTGCGTGCACGTCATTGTCGCTAGTATCACCACGGGCTGAACATGTGGACGCCCACGGGGAGACTCCAGAGCCACTGTGACCTTATCTTGTGGCCCATGCAGCCTACCAGACCCACCAGGAATGCCCCAGACAGCAGTACCGGCAGCAGGCCGTGTCCCGGGCCTGCACCACTTAGCTGTCTCGCCGCTAGGATGGCAGCAGCAGCTGCGAACACGCAGGCGGCGAGGCTGTTCGCCATAACCTGGCATTACAGAGGATACAACCACGGGTACCGATACTGAGGGGGATGTTGAGCAGGCTACAAACAGCATGTTGTGTGCAGAGCACAAGTAGCCAGCTGTAGGTGTTCAGCGCTCATGCCATAGATGGTAAAGGCTGGGTACGGCTAGGTGTTCAAACTGCTTGCAGGAGATCTCAGAGGCGATGCATGCCGGGAACATCGTGACTCCTTGTGAGTACATCTCCGGTAGGAACAACCTACCTGTGTGGCGCTCCGCTTCCCGCCTTCCTTATGCTCCTCCTCCAGCAGGGCCTTTCGCTTGGAACCCAGCCGTGTCAGCTGCACATGGGCAGTATCACACAGCAGCCAGTTGGGTCAACCAATGCGTCACAGCAGCAGGTCTGCAATTGCAGCCGGGATTGCGCAGATGCACGGCAGTATGGCGAGTGGCGCTTGGTGCAGGCCGGGCTTAGCAGAAGAAGGTCTGCCGAGCCAGCAACGGCCCATGGGTCGCTGCTACTCGCAGCAAAAGGACAGAGATTTACACCTTACTACTGGACAGGTAGAAGAAGATGAGTGTTAGGCCGGGTTGCAGCCCACATGATAGGTGTATGGTTCCCACGGCAAAGGCTGCTAGGGCACCTGCATGGGCAGCAGGTGAGCAGGTGGAGGCAGCTACCCGCTTGGACAGGGTTGACGTCGCAGTAGACAACCGCTCCCATGAGGTCACTGCTTGACTTTAATTTTAGATGTTGCACACGTTATGTTCTGCGTTCGCGCGCGTACCTGACCCACTCAGACTGCCTTTCCGGTACCCTCGCCTCGCCATGAGCAAGGCCAACAAGCCTGCCGCAAACGACCAGCCTAACAGATGCAGCATGCTTAGATCTTTGTAGACAAGCTTCGTTCCCTTTGAGGCTGTGAGCAAGAGTGTTCAGCATACGGAGCCTTAGTGCTTCAGCCTTCTTACAGGGCTCTTCCAAGGTTTTCAACTGACTGCAAGTGAGGCACATTAGCATGCGGTGATGCATGAGTAAGAAGGCAGCTGGGCACAGGAAGCGGGACGAATGTTTGCCTGTGCGCCAAAATGTCGTTGCGGTCGTTGGCGGTTTTCTTCCGACAAGTCAGCGCGTCACGCTAACCTTGACTTGCAGTGGAGAGCCTTCAATTTTATACGGGCGTATTACTCTTTAGAGCTGCTGTGCCTAAGCGCCCGCCGTGGGCAAGTCGACAGCCTGCTCAAGCAGCAAACCTGTAGCACCTAAACACCAGTAACAGAAATCCTATCGTAGAAAACAGCATACGATGTCCGAACCAACTGAGGAAAAGCTTATTGCGCGGCTGCGCGAGCTCCTGGCCGAGAGTGACTTGGAAACGACAACAGAGAAAATGCTCCGCAAGAAGCTGGAGGAGGAGTATGGCGTCGAGTTGACAGACCGGAAAGCTCTCATTCGCAAGGAGGTGCGGGGCCGTCCCCTACAAGGACTTAGCCGTATTCCGCAAGCCTTGCGGCCACCACTCCCAGTAGCCGCCGTCCCACCGACAACCCATACCCACCCGCAATCGCCTCTCCAGGTCGAGAAGTACCTAGAAGAGCAGCAGGGGGAAGATGACGATGGAGAGGAGGAGGTGGAGGAGGAAAAGCCGTGAGCTCTGGGGCAGGGGCGTGGGGGTGCGTTGCTGCCTACGGGGGCGATGCTGCCTTGCACTGCAAGACACAACGCAACGCCCCTCTGCCTGGGCATCCTTCTACCTGCCATGCCCTTATCTCCCTCTTCCGGCACGCAGAACCCTGTCATGCTAATGAGTGGACCTCTCTTGCTACCCCCACTACTACCAACGCGTGAACATGCAGCACCTTCCACCCACGCTATTGATACCCACAGAACACCAACCAAGAAGGCGCGCAATCAGCCCATGTGCTGTCTGAGCGAGGAGATGAGCAAGTTCATGAAAACGGACAGGCTGCCCCGCACCGAGGTGGTCAAGCGGCTGTGGGATTACATCAAGGCCAACAACCTGCAGGTGTGTTAGGTGTGTATTAAGGGGTGCCCCGGCCCACGCGTGATGCAAGGGGGCCGCTGTGGCGGTGCGGGGGTCGAGGTGCTGAGAGGGTACCCTGTCCCTTCGGGGAATGACGTGAAACATAGGCGCCACAGGGATGACACGGGCGCTGTGGGGTGGCCCGTCCTACTGGGGGATTTACAGGTTGCCTTGGAGGCCCTGCCATCCAGCCATGACGCATGGCGATAAGCGTGGTGCTACGCGCACGGACGTAAGCCTACTCCATGCACCACAGTGTCTGGTCAGCATGATGTGCCGGACCATGCACCTGTATCTGCTGCTGCCAGCCTGCACTGTGCGCCTCGGTATCGGGTTGCCACGTGTGGTCCTCAACTCCTCATGACGGTGAAACCAGGTGCGTCAGCCTCTGTCCGCCTCGTCAGGTCTTAGCCCCCCTGGTCTCGGGTTCGGCGCTTTTCTTTACGGGTCGGGTGCACGCACGCCGGGACTAGCCTACGCCTCCCCTTTACAACTCACGTACCCTCACCTACTCACTATTTCGACCATACTATCAGCGTTTCCCAGCTTCACAGCTCTGCACGCCGGCGCAGCGCAACCTACAGCAGCGGAGCCACATCGACTACTCTTCCGTGGCGGTCCGGTAACGGGATGGGCTGGGAATATATTTATAAGCGTCATCATCAACCATGTCGACTGGAGTACTTCGTCTGGCATCCTACCGCCTAACCCCCTGCCCTCCCCCGTCCTCCCCTGCCCTCCCTTGCACTCCCTTGCCCTCCCCTGCACTCCCCTGCACTCCCCTGCACTCCCCTGCACTCCCCTGCACTCCCTTGCCCTCCCCTGCACTCCCCTGCACTCCCCTGCACTCCCCTGCACTCCGTTGCACTACCCTGGCGCCCCCTGCCCTACCCTATGCAGGAGCCCAAGGACAAGCGGAAGATCATCGTGGATAAGGAGCTGGGCAAGCTCTTCACCTCGCCCCTCACCATGTTCTCAATCAACGCGCAAATATCAAAGCACGTCAAGCCGGCAGGTGCGCTGCTGGCAGGCCTGCTAGGCCAGGGCCAAAGTCTGGGGTCAGGACACGTGGCATACCCCGTTAGGATACGTGGCATACACGCCAAGGTAGGGCAGGGAATGCGCTTCCTGCCCCTTGCGAGACCCTGTTATTGCATGCGCGCCCGTGGGGACCTCATGGCGCTCAGTCAACTTGTCTTTCCTACCTGCTGGACAGTATGCCGTGATGTCCCCGCAACTGCATCGCTGCACGCTCGTCTTTCCTTGTAGACCAAGTGCACGGTGCTGACGACGACGGCGACGAGAAGCCCGAGAAGGGCGCCAAGCGGCCGGCGGAGAGCAAGCCCAAGGCTAAGGCAAAGCCCGCCAAGAAGGCTAAGGGGGACGACGGGGAGGGCGGCGATGGGGAGGCCAAGGCGAAGAAGCCGAGCAACTTCAGCAAGCCGGGTAGGATCTAAATTTAATCAACCGTACATGCTTGACCCCTTCTGGTCGGGTAGCAGCGGGTGTGGATTGGTGTAGCACGGTGCCTGCGGCAGCGGCGGGGTTACTGGTAGCTGAGTGCGCAAGACCATGGTATTTGGCATGCCCGTCGGGAACCTCCCACGAGCACGGGGTTCGAGGCTTGGCCGTATCCACAGCTTGTGGTTTACTCTGTGCCCGCATGCGGCGTGCCCCCCGGTCTCCCCCGCAGTGAAGCTGTCGCAGGAGATGGCTGACTTTGTGGGCAAGGCGGAGATCGGGCGGCCCGAGCTGACCAGCTTCTTCTGGAAGTATGTCAAGGACAAGGGCCTGCAGGTAATGAGTGTTGGGGGTGAAAAACTAAACGGGGCAGCCGCGAAACTGTTGTGCGGGTGTCCTTGACTACGTCAACTCCACCTGCAGTTCCTGATATGGCGCAACCAGGGGCGCAACCGCGGGGCCTTGCGGGGCAGCAGCAAACGTTGACGGTGGCGTGCAGGCCTTCCTGACAGATCATTAGGCGATTGCGTGGCCAACGGTGGAAGCGGATGTTAATTTGCTGCGTGTGTGCGTGTCGGACCGCCAAACTCCTGGCCGTGCACCAGGAAAGTACCGTACTGTCGCAGTGCGTCGCCCCTGACCCCTGGTTGTCCCTGTTGCGCCTGCTGCCACCTGCACTACCCACAGGACCCGTCGGACAAGCGCTTCATCAAGTGCGACGCCAAGTTGAAAGCGCTGTTCAAGGAGGACCGCATTTCGGGGTTCTCCTTCATGAAGTACGCAGCGCCCCACATGCTCAAGGACTGAGGCGGGGAAGGAGGCGGGGAAGGAGGCGTGCAAGGAGGCGTGGAAGGAGGCGGGGAGCGCAGGGAAACTGTGTTGGTGTCAGGGACGCTGACACCTGCGGACGAGGTGGGGGCCGACGGGGTTGGGTCTTGCATACAGGAGAACAAGACGGAAGGGGGGGAGAAGGAGGAGGATGGCCGGGGCAGGGGGGTGCTAGTGCCTTACATGGTGATTGCCTTGGAAAGCAGGGGCTGCTGCGCTGGCGATGGGTGGCAGCTAGGGCAATGCAGTGTGATTGAACGTAATTTCTTTACGAGTTAGGACAGTGGCGTGGGCGGAAGGGCTGGGCTAGCCTAGATACCGGCACGAGGAATAATGGCAAGGAGCAGCTGCAGTTGTGGGGCAGTGATCTGGACGTGAAACTTGGCTGCAGCAATGCAGATCGACGAGAGCAGACGGGTGCAATGGTCCAAATGCTCCGTTACAGCGGCACCAGATAGATGGCAAGGATCAGCAAGGATACATTCGCTTGCGGTGTGACTTGTGGTTGGTTGTCAGGTTGCGCGTTGCGGGGTGGGGAGGCAAGATGCAGCGAGGTACTTGGGTGACACGTGTCGTGGCATGTACCTGAACACGCGTGACTGGGGACCCGGAGAACATGCCGTGACAATGTTGGCTTGTTCAGGCTCATCCCACTGTCAGCAAGTGTAGTTGCTCTAAAATATATGTGGTGAAAGCCGGACATGTCAACACCTCCACCGAGACCAAGTTCCGCCCTACGACTTCAAGGCTTTGTGTTTAGCCGGGTTAATATGTGGTGAACGCCTGGCCCGCTGCACCAGTATCCTGTATCGGTGGGCACCAGGGGGCCTGGTGGGCACTGGTCCGTGCATGGGCAGACGTGCTGATCGTTATGGCCTTGGCCCTTGGGAAGGACAGGACAGTGGGAAGGACAGGACAGTGTTTCTAAGAATACAACAAGGTCTTCTGGTCAAAAAGAGGTCTTCTGGTCATAACCTTCCTCACAGGGTCACGACGCACACGGTGGTACGCGCAGTACGAACGGGATGCTGCTTTTGCGCTATGCACTTTTTCTCCCTTGGACTGCTACGGTAATGATGCTAGTCTCCTTTCAGTATCCGAGTAGATGGGATGAGTGAAAGATGCGATGGAGATGCTGCTGATGAAGCGGCTGTGCACGACAAAGGCGGGTCTCCCCAGGTTACCAAGGTCGCGTGGCTGCCCCACGTGCCTCCTGGCCATGATCCTGGCGCATTGGTCATGAAAGCTGTAACTGCCGAATCGCTTGTATCAGGGTATTGCATGCTACCGTTTTCTCACATTACTGTGGTGCGGAGGAAAAGTAGAAAAGACCCAACCTGCGCCCTTTAAAGCGGCCACCCTGACGCCTGACTGCACTGTAAAAAATCTGTGTTCGGTGTTGCAGTGATATCTGCCAGTCTTGTCGCAGCAGGTTTGGCAGGCAGCAGACGGAGAAGGGAGAACCGTCGGCCTAAAGCGCAACTACCCCAACGACCTTCGATTGCCGCAATAAAGGACACCGCCCCTGCGTCGTGCGATTTACATTATACCTTTGCGTTTACAACCTCAATACAAGCACTCCATCTGCCTTTTTTCTTTGACGCTTTCCACTTCGCCCCTGATGGCCAAAACGAGGGCGGCCGACGCGGCGGAGCAAAAGGTTAAGAAGAGCAAGGACACAGAGGACATGGAGGTGGACAAAAAGACTGCCAAGCGTAAGCAGCGTGAGGAAGAAGCAGCTGCAGCCGTCGACGACGCTCCTGCCAAGCCCAAAAAGAGCAAGAAGCAGGCTGTTGACGCCGACGACGACGGCACCGCCGCGCCAACGAAGAAGTCGAAGCGTGCCGCTAAGGAGCCTGAGTCAGAGGAGGATGGAAAGCCGCCAGCTTCCCCATCCGCGGCGGCGCCAATTACCGCTACGACCCCTGCGTCAGAGCTCGGTTTGGACCGCTTTCCGCTGTCGGAGCAGGTCAAGTCGATGCTGCGCAGCCAGGGCATCGAGTCGCTCTTCCCTATTCAGGCGATGACCCTTCAACCTGGCCTTGACGGGTTGGATGTTGTGGGCCGCGCGCGCACGGGCTGCGGCAAGACGCTGGCCTTTACGCTACCCCTGGTCGAGCGCATCATTGCGGAGCAAAAGAAGGGCGCAACGGCGGGCCGTGCGCACGGCCGCTTGCCTATCGCCATCGTGCTGGCGCCCACACGCGAGCTTGCCAAGCAGGTGCGCGCTCGGTGCCGCTATTCGGTATACGGCGCGAATCCATGGCCACGGCCGCTCACGTAGCACCTCTGTTGGCAAAACGCCAGCACGGCAAGGTGTGGAGGTCTCCCCCGTGTCGTCACTCCACGGCGGGGCGTCCCGCCAACAGCAGCACAGCACCCCACGGCCCCTGCGCCACACTTGCATCCCCGGACAGCGCCCGGCCGAACCAGTTTCAAGATTGCAAAGACAACCAACGCGGAAGCTTTCTTTGCGCAACCAACGACCTGCTAGCATCGCGCTGTCGCCCCACGCGCTCCCTACCACCATCCAGAACCCACATTCACTCTCCCCTCACTCCCTCTTGTCTCACTTCTTACTTCTTACCCGTCCAGGTTCAGGAGGTGTTCTGCAACATCGGCAAGGCCGCCAACCTGTTCACGCTGTGCGTGTACGGCGGCACGCCGTACGACGGGCAGGAGCAGGCGTTGTCCAAGGGGGTGGACGTGGTGGTGGGCACGCCGGGGCGCATCAAGGACCTGCTGGAGCGGGGCAGCCTCAAGCTCGGCGGCATCAGGTGGGTGTCTGTGTGGGCGGGTGTGAGCGAGTTGGGCCTTGAGCGAATGATATTTATGTGCGGGCCAAGATACATCAAAGTGGAAAGCATGGGTGTCAGCGAATTTCGGGGCCTTGAGCGAATGCGCCAAAAGACGAGCCGGTTCGCCCCCTGTGCGGGTCAAGATATCAGGTATGGTTCAGGCCTGCGTACAGGGCGGTGCAAGGGTTGCCACAGTTTGTGCGAGCCCCGCGCCTCGCGCTGGGTATTGACACGCGCACGTGCGCTGGCTGCCACGTGTGCCGCCGCCCCCAGGTTCCGCGTGCTGGACGAGGTGGACCAGATGTTGGCCATGGGCTTCATCGAGGACGTGGAGCTCATCCTCAAGGTGGGAAGGACCAGCAGTGGTCTGGGCCTGGGACGGAAGGGGGGACTAGCAGCGGCATGGAAAGGCTGGGGAATGCGCCCGGCACTTTTGCCCTTGCTGGCGTCGTCCTTGCTGGCAGCGGTCTTCTTGCTGCCGTCGTCCTTGCTGGCAGCGGTGTCCTTGCTGGCAGCGGCCTTGCTGGCAGCAGCGTACTGCCAGCAAGGACGATGCCAGCAAGGACACCGCTGCCAGCGAGGACGACGCCAGCAAGGACACCGCTGCCAGCAAGGACGACGCCAGCAAGGACACCGCTGAGTGCTGGCTCCTGGGGTCGCATTGGGGCCTTCGGGGATACCGGCTAACCCGAGGGAAACGCGAGATTAAAGGAGTCGGGTTGCGGACGGTAGTGGGGTGCGGAGGCGTGCGGCGCGGATGTCCTCATGGCAGGCGGGTTCAGGAGCACGTGTGTCGACAATAGGAGGGGAGGGCTCTGGAGCTGTGCGCCGTTTGGCAAACAGCTGCACGCCACGGCCACGGCAACCAGCCTCGTGGTCTGGAACACGGGCCTAGAGATCGAGTATCGCGGTTCACAAGGGCCCGCTGCCTTGGCCAATCCACACCTCCTGACCGTGTCCTTGTCGCCCTTCTTTGTTGGACCCGTGCGCGGTACCCGCAGGCCGGCGAGGAGCAGCGCGACCGCATCCAGACCTTCCTGTTCAGCGCCACGCTGCCCAAGTGGGTGCAGGGCCTCACCAAGCGCTTCCTGCGGGGGCCGGACGAGCACAAGTTCCTGGACCTGGTGGGGGACGACAAGATGCAGGTGGGTTACGAAAAAATCAGCGGAACGGATGGGTGGCGGTGGTCTGGGGCCACAAGTTGGGCGCGCGCCGCTGGAGCCGGATGTGGGTAGCCGGATGTGGGTGCGCCGGCAGCAGGCCGGGGCAGTGGCGGCGGCGGAGCTGGTGTGTCCCTGCACCTACCATGTCACGCGCCCTTGCCGTTTTATCCCCTCTCTCCCTCCCACACGTCTCATGCCCTCCCGCCCTACTCGCACCCTTTTGGCCCCTTCCCTGCCCGCAGGCCGCCGTCACGGTGAAGCACCTGATGCTGCCGTGCTCGTACCCGCAGCGCAACGGGCTGCTCAAGGACCTGATCACCTCGTTCGGCGCCGGCGGCCGCACCATCATCTTCACCGACAGCAAGAAGGACGCGGCGGAGCTGAGCGTGGTGCTGGGCGACACGCTGGGCGCGCAGGCGCTGCACGGGGACCTGGCGCAGAGCATGCGCGAGCAGACGCTGGACGGATTCCGCAAGGTGGGGGAGGGCGTGAGCTTGTTGGAAAGCAACCGTAACGAATGGGGGCAGGGTAGGGAAAAGGACCAGACACTGGACGGATTCTGCAAGGTGGGGATGGGAGGGAGGAGGAAGGAGCTTGGAGTCAAGGCTTTAAGGTCACCCATGGCGGGCGTTACTGGCGGGGAGGTCCCAACTACAGAGCCGATACGAAGGAGGGGCTAAAAGGGGGGAGGGGAGCGGATTCAGCCAGGCGGTATGAGCTGTTTTTTATTGCAATGGGGGTGCGTCAGCCTAGGACAAACCCTGGACAGCTTCCTTGAGGTGGGGTGGGTGCGGGACAACAGTGGGGCAGGGGGAGCATGCGTGGTGGCAGGGCAGGGAACGAAAGCAGTAGGGCGGGTTCAGGAAGCAGGGCTGGTAATCGGGCGGGGTGCGGGGTTGCACGACTTGGAGAGTGTAGACCACTCCCCCCCAGGGAGGCATCCGTAAGCCGCCAGGTCCTGTTGGGCAAGTGCTTACCTGCTCCTGCGCTGTCCGCTGCATGATGCTGACGCTGGGCCGCTGCTGGTGCTGTCCGCTCATGTTGGCTTGCTACACTCTTTACACTCCTTCATTATGGCGGTGCACTACTGTTGATCTCGTACGATACCATCCCATGCGCTCCCACTACAGGGCCGCTTCCCGGTGCTGATCGCCACGGACGTTGCGGCTCGCGGTCTGGACGTGACGGGCATCGAGCTGGTGCTCATGTGCGACCCGCCCGCCGACTGGGAGACGTACATCCACCGCAGCGGCCGCACGGGGCGGGCGGGCAGCAGCGGCACGTGCATCACGCTGGTGACCAAGAAGATGGAGTACATGGTGGGTTAGGCGAGGGGGTGGCAGGGGGCAGTGTGTGGGTTTGGGGTCCGTTTTGGGGTGGAACTGGTCAGGTGGGGTGTGACCGGGTGTAATTGAAGGCGGCAGTTGTACCGGAAGGAGATAGGGTAGACCGGGGCGGCCGTTCTATAGGTTCGTCTGACTAACGCTCAGAGGCGAGACATTGACCGACAGCCGTGGGTCCAACCTGACCTGGTTGCATTACGCCATCTTATGTCCTTCGCAATGGATGTTCACATTGGCGTACAATGTGCGGGCCCAACAGTGCGGGCAGTGCCAGCATCTAGTGGGGGCCTGACAGAGGGTGTAACCACGCCCATGGTTGCTCCTGCAACTCGCGAATGTGCCCACAATTGAGCAGCATACGGCCCTAGTTCCACCCTTGTCGTTTTACTCACCAAGTAAAGCGGCCTGATCCATATATGGCTGTGTGATATGCAGGTGCCTATCATCGAGAAGCGCGCGGGCATGAAGTTTGAGCGCATCGGCGCGCCCCAGCCTGCCGACATGGCACGCATCGCGGCGGAGCGCTCGCTGTCGCTGCTGGCGGAGGTGGACCCGGCGGTGGTGGAGCACTTCAGGTGGGGCTGGTGGCTGGGTGTGTGGGGCGTGTCGACGCAGCAGGCGCTTCGAATGCAAGCGGGTCGGGCTGAGGTGGGGCTGCAGTGCGAACGACAGCACACATCGGCAGACGATGAGGCATCGGCACTTGCTGCGTTTGTGCTGGGCTTGCCTCACGCCCAGCGAGAGCAAAGCCAGGAGTGACTGAGCCGCCAGGCAGGCGGTGTCTGAGGCGTCGTGGCCAAATCATGTCTTGGTCACGAGCTTGTGAAGGGCGTTTTTGCCGCCGGGGGCGATGGAGGGGAGGCTGCTGCTGGTGGTGCTGGTGGGGCCACACGCTGCAATGCCACTTGGTTGACACGTGGCGTCACCTTGCTTGGTCGGTACCCCTCAGGGAGGCGGCTGAGAAGTACCTGGCTGACCAGGAGGCGGATGGCCGGGCACCAGCGGAGGCCCTGGCGCGCGCTCTGGCCAAAATCACCGGATACAAGGTGAGGACTGGGTTGTGAGAAGCAATTAGAACCCGTCCAAAAAGGATGGGAGACAGGTGGGGTCAGGGACCTAAGGGTGCACAATGTGGCAACCGAGGAGGTCAGAAGCTGAGCCGCCCAACTGCGCTGTGTAGCCTGCTGTTGCCCAAGCGTAGCGATTTCTCCACCAAGCCTCCGCAATCAAACCCACCTACTTAGTACGCTTCCTGATCAATCAAAATCTAACGGTACTGTATGTCAACTCCTTGTCCTCGAGCAGGAGATGAAGGCTCGCTCGCTGTTGACTGCGCACGACGACTGCACAACGCTGTACTTCGAGTGCCACGACCACAGCGTGGAGTCCCCCGGCAGCGTGTGGGGGCACCTGCGCAAGACGTGCAAGGTGGACGAGGCGCTGCTGGACACGGTGCGTGTGGGGTAGCGTGTGGATGTCGGTTAAGGGGGCGTGGGTTAACAAGGGGCAGGCAGGATGGGCGTTTTGCGCTGCGCCACGCCGTGTTAACGAGGCGCTGCTGGACACGGTGCGTGTGGATTAGCGGGTCAGCTGCGTGTGGGTCAACACGGGGTCTCCGTTTGCTACGTTCTTGCAATGCGCTCACCTGCTTGTCCACGTGTGGTTACCGTGCCCCACAGGTGAAGCGCATGACGCTGACTGCGGACGGCAAGGGCGCGGTGTTCGACGTGCCCAGCGAGCACCTGCCCGCCTTCCTGGACGCAGCAGACGGCAAGCGGGGCATTTCCCTCACAGTGCCCTCGGCGCTGCCGGAGCTCAAGGCCCGGCCCGCCGAGCAGGGCGGCGGCGGCGGCTACGGCAACGGGTACGGTGGTTACGGCGGCGGCGGTGGCGGGTACGGTGGCGGCGGCCGCGGCGGTTACGGAGGAGGCCGGGGTGGGGGCTATGGTGGCAGGGGCGGAGGTTACGGAGGCCGGGGCGGGGGCGGCGGTCGGGGCGGGGGCTTTGGCGGGAGGGGAGGGAGCGGTGGGGGCCGGGGCGGGTTTGGCGGCCGCGGGCGGGGGCGCGGGTAAGGAGTAAAGGAGCGTTGGAGGGAGCAAGACAACAGCAGAGACGACGCTTGAGGGCTGGCCGAGTGGCATAAGGTGGCACTTTGTATGACGAGTGAGACTATGACCTTGAGAGGGGGGAGCGAGAGGAGAGAGAGAGAGCGCCTTGTGGGACACTGAATGACTGGGAGTGATGGACTTGACGAGAGGCTGACGTGTGGAGGTGGACTGCCACGTGTGAGTGGAATAGGTTGGAGTTAGATAGGATGGTGCGTTTAGCGTTACTTGATGGTCGGTATATGGATTGCACTTGATGTGGTGATGCTGCTGCTGCAGTTTGGTTTGGCATTATGGCTGCTGTGGAGGCCTTGGCTAGGCCGCGCCGGGCTGTGGTTTGTTGTGCCCGCCCCGGACACGCCTAGTCTCTAGTCTCCCAGGGAAGTTCCCCTTGCTAGCCTCCCGCGTTTGGTATAGCTCGGGGAGCCAGTAGCCACCTCGGGATCTACCTGAGCATGGCCTGAGTGATCCTTGAAGGTGCGGAAGTTCATATTGAGCATGTACGCACAGGTATGCGCTAGGTTTGTCGGGCTGTGATGGTTGATGGAGCATGGTGGTGCCAGGAGATGTGGTCCATGTGGAGTTGATTGGAGCTTTTTGGAGGTATGCTACCTGCGGCACAAACGCCTGGTGTCGAGGCGGGCCCGTGTGGATTAAGGTCAGATGGTGCATGGAGAGCGTTGTCGACGGTGCATCGCAACCTTGGCAACGATGTAAAGGGAAGACGAATCAGGCAATCGGCGCTGGACACCGTGTCTGCTCGGGGCATGGGTCGGCACCCGGAACCTGCGAAGGGGGGTACGGTACCCCTAAACCTCAGGGCACCTGTTGTGCGGGATAGACCCGGAACGAACTGCTGCCAACGCATTAAGATGTATGTCCAGCAGGTCCGGGTCATGAGCTAAAGTTTGAGAGACATTTTCTCTGCTCGTCGGTAAGGCGAGGACTCGCGGGGTTGCAAGGTGGGGACCACGGGACGTTTGGCCCCTTGCCCCGCTGCCCCCCACGTTCCAGGCTCCCAGCACGCTCCTACCCAACACAACGGCCAACGGCTTGTACCGAAACCGGTATGAGCAGTCTCGCAACCCCAATAGCTTGTTGCTCAACATAGTCATCAATTACTCCTTACTGACAGACGGGGACAGAATGGATTTTAGCGATCGTCTTAACCTCTTGCCCGACAACGTCCGGCGGAAAATCCTTGACTCCATATGCGGCATCCCAGCCGTTGCTGGTCCGGTGAACGCGGACAACGCTAGCAACAGTGTCCCAACCGCACCTGTGCAGTACAGCAGCGGACGCGTTGTCGGCAACGACTCGACGAAGCGGACCCATCTTAGTCCTGCCTTGCCCGACGTGAAGCTGGCCGCGGGGGCGTGCATCGTAGACAACTTTATTGAAGATTACGCTACACATGTGAGTCAGTGGACGCATGGCCCCATTGGGGTTGGGGCGGGAACAGCTATTCGCGTAGCTCCGGAGCCATGCAGACAGCTCTGTGGTTTACCCTACATGACATGACACTGCTTCTTCCGCGGCCCCCATAGCTTGGAAGCGCGACTGCAAGCGGTCCTTCACCGTGTTACGAAGAGGGACGCACGGCATCCCGACTTCTCTGTCAGCCCAACCCACGTGGATGCAACGTGCAGCACCCGGCATGCCGTTACCCTCCTGGCAAGGCGGGGTGCTGTATACTGGCCAGTCTACACGTCATCCGTGCCGCTGTTGTACGAAACATGGTCTTGTGCTCTGCCCCGTGTCTCGTCTCCGCCCCCGCCAGGCGGCCCTGGCATGCGCCAAGGAGGCGCTGGCGGAGCAGCAGCGCCCGGCCGCCATCGGCGGGGGCCTCCCCACCGCGGAGGGCCGAGCTGTGGAACAACAGGTGTGCGGGGAGGAACGAAGCTACCGCGCTAGTGGGTGGAGGAACGGAACTACCGTGCTAGTGGGTGACGCTTTGCAATGTATTACTTTCGTGCCTGGAGGCCCTCGGGGGTCGAGCTGTGGACCAGCAGGTGTGGGGGTACATACCTGCTTGCTCGCTCGTAATTGGAATGTGCCAATTGGCGGTTCGGCTTGCAATGACATGGCATCCGTACCGTCAAGGTGCCGACTGGATGCGGCAGCTGCGAGCTGCCCGGCTGTCCATTGCAGCACACCGCAGCCCGCACAATCCCCGGCTCCCTCACTCCTGTTCCGCCACTTTCCTCTTGCAGTCGCGGGGGGACATCATGCGCTGGCTGAGCCTGGAGGAGGAGCAGGCGGCGGGGCGGGGGGCGCTGGCGGCTGTCATGCGGCGCATGGAGTGCGTGAGGAGGCAGCTGGAGGCCCAGGGGTGAGAAGGGGGCGAGCATGGATAGGGCCAGTGAGGAAGACCCAAACCGCGGCGGCACATGGCATGCTACGGTGCACGTGTTCGTGTTGCTGTCGGAAGCCACACCTGTACAGGGGTACCCTTCCTGGCTCCCATACCCAGCTGGGTCGACCTTCCCTTGCTTCCGGTGTTGCCCCTGCCCTCTGCTGACAAACCAAGAGGCTGCTTCCTTAGTGCCGTACCTCTTCCGCCCTCCTGCGCCCGCACCGTGCCGTACAGGTACGACGTGGGGGGGCGGCCTACGTACCAGCTGGCGTGCTACCCCGGCGGCGGCGCGCGGTACGTACGGCATGCTGACGCCAGCGTCAGTTGCCCCTCCCGTACCGTAACCGCCATCGTGTACCTCACCGCGGAGTGGGATGTGCAGGTGGGGTTTGGAGCGGGCCGGGTGGATGGTGCAGGATCTGTACTGCAGACGACGGGGAGACGGAGCAGCAAGGGGCCTTATCCTGCATGTTGTGAAGGCAACTGCGTCCGGGCCTTGTGCGCCGGCTGAGTAACAACATGATTGTACTGAGCCGCTGGTTGTTTTACTCCTGTTCAAGCCACACCATGCTGCTGCTTTCTTCTCCCTGCCGCCTTCTCCTTTCCCTCACTGCGTCCCCCTCTCCCCCGTCCCCCCAACCGGCTGGCCGGTGTACCGTGGTACGACATGCACGCCTCCTGGCTCGCTCTCGCTCGCGTTCGCTGCAGGCGCACGGCGGCAGCCTGGCGTTGTACAACGTGCCGTACAGCGGCCCGCTGTACGGCAGGGGCGTGGAGGCGGGCGAGCCCGCCACGCTGGTGGCCCCGCTGGGCGGGCGGCTGGTGGTCTTCGAGGGGCACCTGTTCCACGAGGTGCTGCCTGCGCACAGCCACAGGTGGGAGCGGCACAGGCTGGATGTGGGGTGCACCGACAAACACATCCACGGTCAGCACATGTTCACATCCACTTGTTGACCGCATCCGAAAAACCAACCATGCCCGGCCCCTCCCTGGCCCTGCTCCCAGGTACGCCCTGACGGCCTGGTTCCACCGCAAGCCGCCGCCAGGGCAGCCCGTGCCTGCGCCCGCACCCGAGGCGCCTGGGAAGGAGGTGCAGCAGGACCAGTACCAGCAGCAGCAGCAGGGGGACCAGCAGCACAGGGGCAAGCTGGAGGGCCAGGAAGCCGCCATGGGGGCGCCGCCAGCAGCTCAGCATACCGTTGAGGAGCACGCGGATGACGGGGCTGACGCTACCAACAGTATCGCAGGCAGGATGGCAGCCAGCGCGGGTGCAGCACACGCGCCCCAGACCACCACGGTCCCAGGAGGTGCAGGGGAGCCAGTGGGAGGGGTATCAGGAGGGGCTGATGGAGCGCAGGGGGCGGGAGCAGCACCGGCGCAGGCGCCTGGCCCACATGCAGCAGCACCACGGATTGCTGGTCTGAGTACCACCTCGGATCGCATCCTGGTGTGCATCGCGGCCTACCGTGACCCCGAGTGCCAGTGGACGATGCACAGCCTGCTCAGCAGTGCAGCCCACCCCGAGCGCGTGCGGATAGCGGTGGTGTGGCAGGTGGGTTGGGGCAGGGTGGTGGGGGCGCAGTCTACCGCAGGGAGACGGCGGAGCACTGCCGAGGCCCGGTTGTGGTGCTGAACAGGGGCAGCTGGGTGGCGAGTTGGAGTTGAGAGGGCCGAACGGCAAGCTTACATTTGTAGGCGATGGGCTGCTACGGGCTGTATGCTGTTGAGCATAATGGATTGCGGCAGTGCTTCACCTCCTTTTGGCCGTTTGCAGGTGGACCCAGTGGCTGACAGCGGCTTCGTACGGGTGGCGGGGGCAGGCAGCCACCCGGCATGGCTGGCGCAGGTGCGAGCAGGGTGGGAGCCATCCAAGATGTGTGCGCTTAATCAAGGCTGTACCTCTGTATTCGTGCTGTCGCCGTGCTGTACGGCTTGCCACCTGTACTCAACGCAGAGTTAAGATCCACCAATTCAGCTGGCTGGTTCGGATCCTCATGCCCCTGCAGGTGCGGCACGTGACCCTGCCGCAGCATGAGGCCACGGGGCCGTGCAAGGCACGTGCCCTGTGCCAGGCGCTGTGGGACGGGGAGGAGTACGTGCTGCAGCTGGACTCGCACATGAGGTGAGGGCTGAGGGGGCATTTTTTTACCGGTCGTAAGAGAAGCCTGTGGCGTTGTGGATAGAGCAGAGGAGTATGAATGTCCTACTTGGTTGTGCTCATTAACGTGTTCGGAATACATTGTATTCAATAGTGAGCTGGAGGTAGCAGCATGCATACGGACCTGGTGCGCGGTTTTCGTACCTCAATGGAATGATGATGGTACTGTTTAGAATGATAGAACGGCTTCAGCCAGGTCGCTTGACGACACCATCTTTGGTACTCCTAGCATGTCTTTCCTCAGGCCCCTGCTCGCGCCTCTCCTATTGACCCCGCAGGATGGTGCCCGGCTGGGACGACGTGTGCGTACAGCAGCTACGGGAAGCTGAGGCGCTGTCATCCACTGGTGAGTGCCACAGTGCAACAGGAGGATGGGCACGGCCCTGCAGGTCACACGATTCGCGCTCTAATTTCAACGTTAGCTCATCAGACGCTGTGCGTTTCCTTGTACCTCCAACCACTGCCTCCCCCAAACTGTGCCGCACTGTTCTGCCCCGCACCGTGCAAGTCTCGCAGTGCGCCCTTCACACCAATGCTGTCTCACACAACGCCTCTGTGCGTTATCCACAATTGGCTTTCGTTCAGACTGGACTAAGACTGGACTAGCCACTCTGGTAACCTGCGCTAGTGCGCTTCCCACCCTCCCACCAGGCCGCGCGGTGCTGTCCTGCTACCCCCTGGCCTACCACCTTTCCCTGTCAAGAGTGCCCTACGTACCTGCATGCACTTAACTTCCCCAGGTCGCGCGGTGCTGTCCTGCTACCCCCTGGGCTACCACGGCGACGGCGCCGCCGCCAGCGCCCCCGACCCCTCCACCGCGCCCGCCACCCTACTGTGCGCGGGGGGCTTCGGACCCGACGGTGAGGGCCATGCTGCTCAGCGCACTGCAGCACCGAAAGTGGCCATGGTCGTGGCATTACTGTAGGCAGCACGACATTTCATCTGCTTGTTCTCGCCACAGTGTGAGGTGTCGTTGGGACCTGCGTGCCTGCCAAAGCTGCGCAACGGTGTTGCTGCGCACCTCCCATGCTGGCCCCGATGGGTTCCTGCGCAGGCTTCCTCCGCACCGTGGGCAGGTGCCTTCGCCAGCGCCCTGCCGCCCCGGTGCCCTCGCTGTTCTGGGCCGCGGGGCTCAGCTTCGCACGCAGCAGCTGGATGCAGGTGGGCAAACCGTTGAGAGCAGCTCCTTACGTTCTTACAGCACCTGCTGGCATATCATTATGGCGTCCCTGCTTCCGCGCCTCTCGCCCCCCGCCGTTGCACTGTACCTTGGGACGGCCTGTCATTGCTGCGATGCCGCTTGCGCCCCTGTCCCTGCCCCCGCGCACCGCCGGGGGAAGTGCCATACTGCAGCACCTGTTCTCAGGCTGAGGCCCCCAAACGATGACGCAACCGCTGCGTGCGCCCCTGCCTTACGTATGCACCCCTGCTTGCGCGCCCCCGCCCGCCGCCGCCGCCGCCTCAGGAGGTGCCGTATTGCCCGCACCTGCCGCACCTGTTCTTCGGCGAGGAGCTGCACGTGCTGGCACGTGCCTGGACACGTGGCTGGGACGTGTTCGCGCCCGCCGTGCCGCTGGCCTTCCACCAGTGGGAGCGGGCGGCGCGGCTGCACACCTACCAGCGGGACCACCACCACGGCGCTAATGGGGTGGCGGTTGGGGCCGTTGGGTCGGTTAAACCGGTTGGAGCAGATGGGGCAGGGGAGACCCCGGGGATGGCGGTTGGGGGTGCAAGTGGTGCAGCAGCGGGTGTGGGGGAGGCAAAGGTGGAGGAGGAGGTGGTGGTGGAGGACGCGGGCGTGGGGGCTGCGGGCGGGGGAGCTGGTGGGGGAGAGGGTGGGGTGGCAGCGGAGGCGGAGGTGGAGGCGAGTGTGGGGGCGCAGAGGGAGGCGAGCAGGGCGCGTGTGCTCGGGGTGCTTGGGGTGACGGGGTGCACGGGCAGTGGAGGAGGGGGAACAGCGCCAGGTGGTGCAGGAGTGCGTGTGGGGGCCGGAAGGGGCGGCGGCGGCAGCGTGGAGGAGGACTGGGCCGTGGGCGGGGTGTGGGGCCTGGGCACGGTGCGCAGCCTGCAGCAGCTGCAGGAGCACCTTGGGGTAGACTTCGCGGCGCGGGAGGTGCTGCCGAGGGCGGTGTGGGGCGGGCAGAGGCTGGAGGCGTTCCTGGACAGCTCGTGAGGGAACGTGCAGCGGTGCGATTAACGTGAGCATGGTGCAAACGTGGGGGCGGGGCGTGCAGGGCGGTCGAGCCATGGTAGGCATCCCATCGTGTTGTGGCTTGGCGTGTGCGGGTGTACAGCAGTCGTGTTAGGCGCGGTTTCTTTGGGAGTGGACCGAGTGGAGCATAGGAGGGGTGGACGGAGGGGTGTGGCAGGTCGTGACGGTGGAGGGTCGCCCTTCTGCCCCCACTGCGGCGTGCTGCCATTGCATGCCATACGTGCATGCCACTGGGCTTGTGGCTGTACTGCTACGAGGCTGCGGGGCCGTCGTCTGGTCGCATGGCTGCGAGGGCCGTGTGGCCGAGGGCTGTGTGGCCGAGGGCTAGGGAGACCGTGGGGTTGGTGGCTGCAGGTGGCTGCAGCCTGCGCCCTGCAGGTCGCTGTGCACGATGCACATGGCAGGACACACCCAGTACACAGTTGACGAACCGTAGTCAACGAAATAATAAAGGAGTACAGTAATTTTAACCACGCAAATATGCTGTGTTTCCCTGGCCGCCTGGCGGTCCTTGCGTGTCCCTGCCTGTCCCCGTCAAGGTCCTTGCCGCCTATGCCGCACGCCCGTGATGCGAGGTGTTGCACTGCTCGCTTGTGCACCCCAGGAAAGCGATGCACACCAGGCTTGCATTCTGTCACTGACTCCTTAAGGGCCGCGGTTGCGAAGTTTTTGGTTTTGGATCAGGGAAGCACGGGGGCAAACGAGAGCTCCCTTCCCTGGCACGGATATCCCTTCTTCCCTGGTAACACGTGACGCAATGGGCAGTTGGGCATCCTCACAGCTATTGCAGGAACCTCTCACATGACCGCATGACGACCTTTGCCCCCAGTAAAGCGCCCGGAGCACACTCTCCTGACCACCAGAAAGGAACATAACCCTGGCTCCGAAGACGGGATCGTGAGCCTGAGCGGCGGTGGTGCACACCTGAAACTCAATATAGCGCGTCTGTAACCTTCAAATGAATTTGAGGGTATTTTTTAAAGCACCGTACAAGCTGTCGAGTCGGTGCATTGACATGTCAATGCGAGCTTCCAGATAACCAGGAACGGGGCCACCGGTGCCCGCTTGGATTTTTTGGGGTTTGATCCGGAGCAGTAGTGGGCGATAAGGAGTGCTGCTTGTGACAGGTGAGCCCAAAACGAGTTCGCATGCATGGCCAACGGCCGAAAACCTGCAGGCGCGCCTGTCATAGTCCTTCCCGTAGATTTCCTATCGGTCACGGTTGGGCATGGCGTTGCTGCTGGTCCTGCTCCTGCCCCCAGGCGGCCACTCCGGGCTACTCCACAAAAGTGGGGCGGTGCCTACCACTGCAGCCACTGACTGCAGCTTAACTCGCTCCTCCATCAGGCATCTCATGATCGCTATGGAAGGAGGCCCCAGCAGCAGGATGTGTGGAACGCTACCCCTCGAGCTGCGTCTCCATGTGCTGTCCTTCTTGCCCCCCAACGACCTGGCCCTGGGCGGGCGGCTGAGCTGCAAGGACGCCGCGCAGCACTTCAGCCAGCCGCTACAGCGCACGGTGGGCCTCGGCCAGCCTCTGTCCGCCCACGCTGCGGCCTGCTGGCAGGAGTGGGGGGAGGTGGCCTTGCGCGAGCTCACCCTTCGGCAGAAGCTGCAGCTGCTCACCACTGCAGCCAACAGCGGCTGTGAGACCAACTTCGAGTCGGCTTGGCAGCTGCTGCAGCCGCACGTGTTCCCGGAGCTGCTGCAAACCGACCACTACTGCAACCAGCAACACGCCACGGCAGCGGACTTGGGGCCGGCGGTGTTGGTCGGGGGCCTCGGCCACCTGCTGCCCTCCCTGGCGCAGCGCTGCCCGGGGCTGTTGAATCCAAAAAAGACCCTGACGGCGGCAGCAGTCCACTGCGACCTGGCGGGGCTGGAGATGGCGTGGGGGCTGCTGGGCCAGCGGTTCGAAAGCAGCATGGAGCAGGACGAGCGCTTCTTACCCAGCGGCGAGGAAGATGAGTGGGCAATGGATCCGGTGCATCGGGTGTGGCTAGTCATGCTGAAGGCCGCAGCTCGCTCCACCACGCCAGACGCTGTCGCAAAACTGGAGTGGGTACTGCAGAGGGGAGGGGAGGCGGCTCTGGCGGCACTGGAGCACAAGGCCGTGTGCGGGGCAGCTGCGTCCACGGGCGACATGGCCCGGGTGCACTGGCTGCGCGAGCGGGGCTTTCCGTGGGGCACCCCAGCGGCGCTTGATGCGCTGTTGGAGCATGCAGAGCTGGCGTTCATCCAGCAACTAGAGGAAGAAGAAGGCTGGTACCTGCCTCACGCCGGTGACAGGGCGTGGGATCACGCCAAAGTCCTAGTGCGCACGGCGGCTGGGGCATTTCGGGACAGCGCGGGCAAACTGCGCTGGCTGGAGAGCAAGGGGGCTCGACTGGGCGAGGTAGATTCAGCTGTGGTTTTGGCGGCAGCGGAAAAGGGGAACCTGGAGGCTCTGCAGCTGCTGAAGGAGCGGCTGACAGCGCGTGGCGTTGAGGAGTGGTGGGGACCAAGGGGCGGCGCAGTGGCGCTGTGCGCGGCCGTGAGGTCCGGCAGCATCTCCACGGCGTCTTGGCTGCGGCAACAGGGCTGCGAGATCCATATGCAGGTATTCATGGCAGCGATCGACCGCGGAGACCTGCCCATGCTGCGGTGGCTGCTGCTGGAGACCAGCTCCCAGATCCCCGGCATTGGCATGATCCACGCAGTGTATAGGTGGCCCAAAAAGACACGCGCAGACGACCAGCGGCTGGCGGAGGCGTTGCAGCTGCTGGCGGGCGCCGTGTCGCTCCCGACGAATGCCGCGTCCGCTGAGGCCCTGTGCAAAACGGCAGTGGAGGGACGCTCGTGTGCGGTGTGGCGCGCGCTGCGGGGCCTCCTGCCGGCCACTGCCCTGCAGCATACCTGGTGTGCAGGCGTGACCATCGCTGCCGTTGCTACGGGCTGCGAAGCGACTCTGGAAGCTCTGGAAATTATGGACATTGGCGATGAGCCAGACCCTCCCGGCCTCCACTCGACATGGTACGCGACCGCTGCCAAGTTTGGCGACCGGGGCACGCTGTCGTGCCTGCAGCGGCTGGGGGTGCCGTTGGGGGACCGGCTGTTGGTGATGTCCATAACGGAGGACACCACGCCGCTGCCTGCGATGCGGTGGCTGGTGGAGCAGGGGGCGCCCGCGAGCCCGGACATGGTACGCAGCGCGCTGGAGGAGTTGGAGTTCCCTTGGCAAGTGCGGCAGGGGAGGGAGCGGCAGGAGGTGGAGGCGTGGCTGCGGGGGCTGCTGGGCAATGCGGGCGTGGGGGCAGGAGCAGCTGCAGGAGCAGCAGGGGGAGAAGGAGGAGCAGATGGAGGAGTGGAAGGAGCAGTAGGGGCAGGCGAAGGAGAGCTGGAGCCCTGATGTTGGCCCTGGGGCCAGGAGGGCACTGCGGGCGAGGTGGGGTGGGACACGCAACAGCCTGATATGCTGTGGAGCGCTGCCTGGGGGAAGGGGATAGGGCCCATGCATGGGCTGCAGGGTTATACGGGATTCGAAGCGCACGGTGTGGTGGTGATCCGTAATTGCAGCGAGGCTGGCGCGCACATCACGGCATGAGCACAATCGTAAGCACAGCACGGGGGGGCATGTGATCGTACCGGGGCAGTGGGCAGCAGTTTTCAACGTTGGCTGCTTGGCTCCTTTCGGCTTGGGCTTGATCAACGTAAGAGCTGGTGATGGTCACTGTGACTGCAGCTGCCACGTGACTACCTATATGACCGTTACTAGTGGGCCACAATGTGTTGGTGACGGATGGTGACGGTGTGGCTGGGTGCCTCCCTTTGCACACGTGTCCTGCGCGCAAAAAAGCAAAGTACGCCGTGCGGCCTGTGATAGACACGTATTTTGCTGTAACAGCTTGGTGAAGGTTGTACGGTTGGAGGCGGGGTTGGGATTGGGAGGGCACCGACGCGCTAGACCCGTGGCTTAGACTGGCCGGCTTAGCCAGTCACTGTGTCGAATTGACGGTACAGCTGGTTACTGCCTCAGTGGGCATTACGGTATGCTACAGGCCATAACCTATACCCTTGCCATGTCGATGCTGCGGGTATGCAGCACCAACCAGACATCAGCTGTACCAAGCCCTGGTCCCAAGCTCCCAACCAGGGGAGACAGGGGAGGCGAGACGCCTAGGTGGCATGGAACGCAGGTTCGCAGCACTGTTACCACTGTACATGCTGAAGCGCTTGGTGCGTGACAGCATATGTGCATATGGCTAAATCCGCTTTGCATTCTGTCTCCTTGCTCCTTCCGTAAGCTGCAAAAGGCACTCCGGAACACTGCTCCCATCCGCTCCTCGTCTGTTGCAGTCCAACACCGCTTCTGAGTCAGGAAATAGTACATGTTCCGTGAAGATACACCAGATCTTATCAACATAGTAGCGATACGAAGAGATACCCCTGTTCGCTACAGCCTGTCAGGCTAGAGTCTGCGCTCGGCTAAACAGGCCGTTACTGCTCCTTGACGCTTGAGAGTCAGCTGTACAGTAAGTATATGATTTTCTACTCCCTAATCCCATGCCCGCGCACGCCTTTTAGCAGGCCTTGCGGTCCCAACCTTTCGCCCAACCTTTCGTTCCGTCAGGGCGGAGCGCCAAAGGCGAGCTGCTCGGCGTACACACAAGTCACCTCGTGTGTCCTACGGCTAACATGGAAGGCAATGACGCAAGCAGCAGCAGCGCATTGCAACTGCTACCTTCTGCACTCCAGCTGCAGATTCTATCCTGCCTTACCCCCTGACGCACGTATTGGCCTCAGCGAGCCCCAGCACTGCACCGCCTCCCTGTCCCAGCCATTGCCACCCCACGCTGCGGCCTTGGCCGTGGCTGCAGGGCAACAGCACGTGCGGCAGCTGCCTTTCCGGCACAAGCTGCACGGCCGCCGCTAAGCGGGAGCGAGGTGAACCTGGATGTGGCGCTGGCGCTGCTGCAGCCGAGCGTCTTTCCGGAGCTGCTGCAAGGTGCCAAAGGCGTCGATGTCGCGGATTACCCAGATCCTGGTGTGGCGGCGGTCGAAGCGGGCCACACGCAGCTGCTGGGCTGGCTACTGCACCGCTGCCCGGGGCTGCTGTGCCCAGTCCTCGTGCTTAAGGCAGCAGCACTGCGCTGCGATTTGGCTGTGCTGCAGCAGGTTTGGGCACTGCTGTCACACAGATTGCCGGTCGACGGCGGTGACGCTCAGGGGATACTGGATGCAGCGGCCGCGTCGCCAAGCCTGGACGCGATCGCCAAAATGGAGTTTCTGCTTGCTGCAGCGGAGAGGGTCTACTGCTCCTGCAGCCCACAAACGAGCACCGTTGCAGCTGCAGCCAGCTCGGGGGATCTGGGCCGGCTGCGGTGGCTGCGGGACCAAGGCTGTCCCATCAGCAGCGGCGGTGACTCGTGCGTGCTCCAGAGCGCCCTGCAGCATGCCGACCTGGCTGTGGCGCAGTGGCTGGTGGACGAGGCGGGGTGTAGCCTGCCGGACATGTTCGAGAGAGAAGGCAGTCATGGTGCTGAGCAGAGAGTCATCTGGTGGGTTCTCCTCATTGCCGCAGTCCAGGGCTCGGACCCACTGGCCAAGTTGCGCTGGCTGCAGGAACGGGGGGGCCCGTCCCTGGGCAGGGTATGGCAAGGCCTTGTCTCCGCAGCCGTTGAGGCAGGGCGGGTGGGTGTGGTGCGCAACCTGATGTCCCACGTGGGGCCAGGCGGGGTGTGGATACCGGTCGACGTGGCAGAGGTAGCAGTTACCCCTGGTAGCAGCGCCATAACCGTTGCGGCGGGCCTGCGGTGGGCCGGTGAGCAGCTCAGCTACATCAAGTATGCGGACGCCGCTGAAAGCGGCAGTGTGGCCCTGGTACGGCTGCTCGCATGCGAGGCAGGGGTGTCCGCCCGTGGGCTAACACTGCCCTTATTCGTGCGGCATTGGCCCAACGGCACCCCTGGGCAGAGCCGGGACCTGCTGGAGGCGGTGCAGCTGGTGGTGGGTGTGGCGGGCTGCCGCGACTGGGACGCAGAGGAGGCAATTTCCGAAGCTGCCACACGGGGCGACTGGGCCCTGGCGCAGTACCTGGTTCACCAGCAGCCGCGGGTGCAGCTGGGCACTGAGGCTGTGGATGCCGCTGCGCGGGGGGGCTGCGAGGTGCTGCTGGAGTGGCTGGTGGTGCAGCCGGGCTGCCGTGAGCGGCTGGGGAGCGGCGGCTTGGCGTACTGCCCCTACTACACTGCAGCAAAGGCCGGCGACCGGGGCACGATGGAGGTGTTATGGCGGCTGGGAGTGCCGTGGGGCGCGGAGGATGTGGTGGTGCGGGCGGTGAGGGTGGGGTGCGAGCTGGTGGTGCTGCGCTGGCTGGTGGAGCAGGGCGCGCCGGTGGGCCGCATGGCGGGTGTGGAGGAGGTGATAGCGCAGCGTGTCGGCCGGGGCCTGAGCGCTGAGGGGGCGGCATGGCTTCGGAGCCTGGTGGCGTTGTGACGTGCTGCGGGCTGAGCAGGCGAAGGCAGCTAGGCACGTTGCTGGGGTTGCTAACCGTGGTTGCTAACCTTGGTGGGGGATGCACAAAGTGTGCGGCACAGCGGCACGAGGGGAGCAGGGCGGAGGCTGGAACAGAAGTACGGGTGAGGCGCGGGTGGCAAGTGGGTAGTGGTGTGCGTGGGGTCTGGAACGTCGAGTTGGGGTTTACAGCGTGTCGGGCCAGGCAACACTCAATAGTCCAGGTGCATTGCACTCTTTTGCTTGCACAGTCATCGGTACCAAGGTGTTGCGGTCGAGCTGCTGCTCCAGCATGCCTCAAGGGGTCAAGGCGTTGTTGCCCAGTGCCGCCCCCCGCATGCACCTGATCGCTTCTGGCTACTAACCGTGGTTGGCTATTACATACCACCCGCCTCTGGCTGCCTCTGGTTGACAGTTACAGTTACAGTTACAGACCCCAGTGGGGTACGTCCGGAGAGCCAGGGGGCCATAAGGACGAGTAGTGCGGTTGTAGCTGGTTGTAGCCCTACGGGCCACCCTACCGTACGAGAATAAGCACAAGAATGGCTTTCATAAAGTGATTGAGGGTTACAGTTTGCGGAAAGCGGCGGGTATACGCGTCAGGGCAGAGGTTGGCACGAGGGCCACAGGCCCACAGCCTGCTTCGGGGTCAGGTGGGCACAATGGTGGGCAGCCAGGGGAGCCTCGGGTCAGGGTACGTGTAAATCTCAACAAAGGAGGCCCGCGTTGTCGCACACGTGCCAAAACCAAATCAACCGTAGCGAAGGGATAAACACTCAACCTGGTCTAATACCTGCGCGCATACCCTGCATACGCGCCTTTATTTGGGCAAGCCGACAACGCCAAAAGACTTCTGCTGTTCTGCAAAGACCTGCCCTCAGGGTGCAGACCAATCCAAACATGGTCCTTGGGGAGGCGGGTTAGAGATTTTAGTTTATCTAGGGTAAGAAGGGGCATCCCCGCGAAAGGAATCGTCGCTCGCTTGTAACCCTTGTATCGAACATTGGGCGCCCCTATCGGCGTGCTCTCCACAACAACAGGTATAGGGTAAACTGTGCGCAATATACGTGCCTGCGCTACGGGCCTCGGCGCACTAACCTGCTCATTTCACCCCGCTTGCCCGCTACCCTCCCCAGGCCCGCACGACGGCGCCCCGCGCTACCCCGGTAGTCCCCTTTCTTCGCCAGGACAGCACCTCACCGCGGACACCATGACTGGAGCCTCAGAAAGCAGGGCGTGTGTGTCACTGCCTTTGGAGCTGCGCCTCCACATCCTGTCCTTCCTGCCGCCCAACGACCTGGCCCTGGGCGGGCGGCTGAGCTGCAAGGACGCCGCACAGCACTTCAGCCAGCCGCCCCAACGCACAGTGGGTCTCGGCCAGCCGCTGTCCGCCCACGCTGCGGCCTGCTGGCAGGAGTGGGGGGAGGTGGCCCTGCGCGAGCTGACCCTGAGGCAGAAGCTGCTGCTGCTCCGTACAGCTGCGTCTAGCGGCTGCGAGACCAACTTTGAGTTAGCTTGGCAGCTGCTGCAGCCGCACGTGTTCCCGGAGCTGCTGCAAACCGACCACTACTGCACCCTGCAACCGGCCACGACATCAGGCTTGGGCCCGGCGGTAGTGGCCGGGGGCCTTGCCCACCTGCTGCCCTCCCTGGCGCAGCGCTGCCCGGGGCTCCTGGACCCTGAGACCACCTTGAGGGCGGCCGTACTGCACTGCGACCTGGCGGGGCTGCAGGTTGCGTGGGGGCTGCTGGGCCAACGCCTAACGCACAGCCTTGAGCAGGAGCCTTCTGTCTGGGACAGCGACGGAGAAGAGCACGACAGGGTGCACCCCCTCTGGCGGCGCATGTTGGGTGCTGCAGCTCGCTCCACCACGCCAGACGCTGTCGCAAAGCTGGACTGGGCGCTGGAGAGGGGAGGCGAGGCCGCTCGGGCGGCGCTGGAGCACAAGGCCGTGTGCGGGGCAGCTGCATCCACGGGCGACATGGCCCGGGTGCAGTGGCTGCGCGAGCGGGGCTTTCCGTGGGGCACTGAAGCGGCGCTGGATGCGCTGTTGGAGCATGCGGAGCTGGCCTTCATCCAGCAACTAGAGGAAGAAGGCGGCTACCTGCCTCCCGCCGGGGACGCGGCATGGCGTGCCGAGGGCCTTGCCTGCGCCGCGGCCGCTGCACTCAAGGACAGCGCTGCCAAGCTGCGTTGGCTGGAAAGCAAAGGGGTGGTGCTTGGGGAGGCAGAAGCAGATGCGGTAGAGGAGGCAGCGGGGCGGGGCGACCTGGATGCGTTGCAGCTGCTGAAGGAGCAGCTGGTCGCAGGCGGTGTTGAGGACTGGCGGGGGCCGGACGGGGGTGTGGATGCCCTGGATGCAGCTGTGCGATCTGGGTGCACCGCTACGGCCTCTTGGCTGTTGCAGGAGGGCTGCACCCTGCAGCCGGCAATGTTCCGGACGGCGTTCTGCCAGGGAGACCTGGCCACGGTGCGCTGGCTGCTGGAGGTTGGTTGTGACCGATCGGCTTGCAGCATGCAGGCTGCCGTACAGCTGTGGCCGAACGGCGAGGTGGCGGACGGGGAGCGGCTGGTGGAGGCGCTGCAGCTGCTGGCGGCGGTCATGCCGCCGCCGCAGGGCAGTGACGCGGAGCTGGTCCACGTGACAGCCTTGCGGGCGAAGCACCCGAGGGTTGTAGTGCGTGCGGTTCAGGAGCTTGTTCCCTTGCACGCCCAGCGGCAGCAGGAGCAGGGACAGGTGCAGAGGCAGCAGAGACGGGCTGAGGTGTATTGGCCTGGTCAAGCGGTTGGGACTGCCGTTGCTGCTGGCTGCGAGGCAACGCTTGAGGTGCTCCTGGGGCAGGTACCCGACTACCACGGTTTCCGGTCCATGTGGCCATCCACGTGGTATGCCGGAGCTGCCAGGACGGGCGACCGGGGCACGCTGGCCTGCCTGCGGCGGCTGGGGGTGCCGTTGGATACGATGTTGCTTGGGGTAGCAGTGGTGATGGAGGCCACATTGCCTGGGCTGAGATGGCTGGTGGAGCAGGGGGCGCCCGTCAGCAGTGAGGCAGTGCAGGATGCGCTGGAGAATGCGCAACTGTACCCGGACCGGCCGGTGGGGAGGCGTGGGGAGCTGGTGGCGTGGCTTGAGGGGCTGCTGGGCGATGAGGCTGTGGGGGCAGGGGCGGCGGAAGCTGCAGCAGTAGTAGCAGCAGCGGCAGCGAGCCCTGGCCCCTGAGGCTGCGTAAGAGCTAGCTGTGGACTGTGCGGCAAGGCAGGTAGGGGCAGCAGGGATGGACGGGAAGCCGGGCGAAGCAGCAATGGAGTTGCTCCTGTAGGCGTGTGAGGCAGCTTGGAGTAGCAGCGGCATCGTGTGCGGTGAGGCGGCAAAGGAGTTGCATGGGCTGTAGAGGCAACCTAGGCATGCTGTGGAGCTGGTGGCCGTGGGGCCTGGTGTGCAAGGTGGTGCTGTACAAGCCGGGGACGGCCAGCCCGGGAGGCCGGGGTCCAGGCGGGTCCAGTGAGCAGAGGGCGTTGAAGGGTGGAGCATGACAACCCAGAGCCCGGGCGGCTCAGCTGGCCTGTCCGCTGGTGTGTAGCGCTGGGCAACCGGAGACAGGCAGGTGCATGCCCCGTACGCAGCCTGGAGGACAGACAACTCAATACGGTATCCTCGATGACCGGGTGTTACCTGGGGGCGACCATTGCAACGCATATCCTTACCATCCCGGCCACGGCTAGGCGTGTCACGGTGATGCGATCGTGTACGGGTAGCAGCGTACTGTTGCGTGCAGGGGAGCTTGCCTTGTATCACGGATGCACCATGCCGCGACAAGCGCTTACTGCCTGGCTGCACTTGCATCCGCATAGAGAGGAGGATAGCGGTATTGCAGCAGGGGACCCCTGATTGCAGTCATGCAGTGCTAGGGTGGTACAGCACAGTGGTGTAGCGTGTTAGCAGGGGTGGCAGAGGTCAAGGTGTGCATGTGCTTGTGTAGTACCGGGAAGGGTACTGCTGTGCCGGCGTGCAGGGCATGGCGACGCGCGCCGTGGTGCTGCTGTCCCAATCTGGAGGTCGCATGATATCGTTGAATGCTGCCTGGGTGCTGGCGTGCGTGTGGGTTGCGAATGCGGTGTGGGGCAGGGACCCTTGTGCGGGATGTAGGCCCACAATGGCTTCACAAACCAACATGCGAATGATACCGAGGCACGGAGGCAAGTAGGACGCAAGGCCGGTATGGAGGTGGGTGCGCGTGCGGTGGCGGCTGTGGGTTAGTGACGCCTGGTGACGCCGGTGCCTGTGAAGTACGTGGCTTGAACAAGGCCGACTCTGCTGGCGTACTGAGGACCAGGTGCAGTGCGCTCTCCGGAGGGCATGTGGGTTGTCGGCTTGCTTCGCTGGGCGTCGTCTAATGCCATCCTTGCCGTGCACAGGGGGTCATTCCAGCTTTGGGTTCTTGAGCACTCTTGGTCATTCCAGTTACCCTAAGTGCCGGTCCTTGAGCTGCTGACAAGCGACAGGGACCATGTGCAGGGGACCCATTCCAGTCACCTGACAGGGGCGCAGCAACCGGCGTCAACCTTACACGTGTCGAGTCTGCAGGCCGACGGCTTGCAAGAGTACGTACCGTACCCGAGGCTGCTTACCTAGAGGTACAGAAAGACCTTCCCAAAAAACAACTGCTCACTAACCTAAACGTGCACGTGCCCCGTGCCGACGTCTGCCCCGTGTGCAACCACCCTAGCTAACCCCCGACATCACCAACGCACATGCGTTGGACAGTCTTGCCCAAATGCGCTACGCAGAATGTTAAGCTTTGTGCAACGCGGCATGCGCCTGTGTGTCCATGCCGCATCCGCACCACCAGTGCTTGGCCATGAGCTGCCCCCGCTGCTAGCGCCCCCTCATTTAGTAGTGGGTGTGCTTCCACTTCACCAGCTTGTCCAGGTCCTCCTTGCTCAAGTTGTACTTGGCGACAATCTGCTTCAGCGCAGAGACCTCGGCGGCCTTCACCCCCTCAGCAGCGTGCTTGTCCGCGATATCGGACTGGTGCTTCACCTGCGTGTAGCATGTGGAGGGGGTTGACGTGCTGACGAGGGCATATAGGCTCCAGACTTTGCAATGCACTTCTTCCATGTTCAATAAGGAATGAGTAAAATCCTGCGACCTGGGTAGCAATGCCTTTGCCCTGCCAGGCTTCCGACGATGATCGATGCCTTGCGTACCTTTGCCATGAGCTTCGCCATCAGTCGCTGGTCCTCCTTGGTGAAGTAAAGGTCCTCAATGGCCTTCTCGCCCTCACTGAACTTCGTGCCCTCCAGCGCAAACCCACGCGCGAGCGCTGGGGCACGCACAACACGAGAGGCCTGCTGAGCAACGACACGCAGCATCTTTGAGTCAACAATTATAACTGACTATGTATGTGTTACAAAAATCGTAGGCCATGAGACACAAGCCTGGACTGCAAAATTGGTAATGCCGGAACCAGGACCATGCCCCATGCGCGAGCAGCGGCGCTCTAATTCTCGTTGCCGTATAGAACACTTGTCCAACTGATAAAGACTCAAACCTTTGAAGAACGCCTGTCGCAAGGACATCGCGTCGGCCAACACACCGCGACTGCTGCGGCTGGGCCTGAACCACGGCCAGTTACACCAGCTCCTTCAACTTTCTGACTGATAATAGCCCCACGATGAGAATGCGGCCACGCGCGGGATCCAATGGAGCGCTGGTTGTTCGGTGGCAAAGTGCTTGAGCAACACCCTGCGCCAGGCCCTGCGCGGCGTGTCAGCACGTGGCATGCCTGACACGCGTAACAGGACGACAGCGGTAACTCCAACCTTATCGGCCACCAAGTACATCCGTAGTTGCAGTTTGGTGCGCTTTTTTTGCTTGTCGTTTGCCCGGCATATACAAGCCCAGGGTCTTTGCAACAGCATCTGCCGACACGGCATAGTGCGAACAGCTAAACGCGCGCACCTTCTGCGCACATTGCTAGTCGTGCATGGATTTTGAGACGTTGCTGTGCGGTCATATAGAAACTAGCAAGTAGACTAGCTCCCACGACGTCCACTTACGCGTTCCCGCTGTCGACGTGTACGTGTTCCTGCTGCCCTGCCCTGCAGGAGCCAGTCGGATGTGACTGGTCCTGCTCCCGTTCACCAGTGGAACCCACTCAGCACGACCCCACGACACCACCAGCAGCATGCATACCGCCCATGACACGTTTCTGGCCGCGAAACAATGTCCATTGCAATGTCTTCGAACGCTGAGGCCAGCGGCGCCACGTCTGGGTCACCGCCGCCTCAGGCCCCAGTCGCCCGCTTGGCCCCTGCTGACCAGCCACAAGCCGAAACAGCTGCAGCAACTACCGCACAGCTGCAGCACCTCACCGCAACACCCTGCAACGACAAGGCCATGCCGCAGCATCCTTACCCCAACACTCAAAGCACTGACCAACGGCTTGTGTTTTTTGTCTGGTGTAAACTGACCAACGGAACGTAGCCACTCCTGCAGCAGCAGCCGCCACCACCAACCACGGAGACCAAGCTCTCCCGCCACACCTCCTGACGCACGTGCTGGATTTACTCTCCCCCAACGATCTCACCTACGGCGTCCGCATGGCCTGCAGGCAGCTGCACCGCGCAGTACGTACACTGCGCTGCGCCTCGACCAGCCCCTGCCGCCGCACGCCGCCGCCGGCTGGCGGCTGCAGCATGCCGAGCAACACGTGCGTGCCACGCCCTTCCGACGGAAGATGCGCCTGCTCATCGCCGCCGCCGCCAGCGGCTGCCCCGCCATCCTGACGCTGGCGGGCAAGCTGCTCCACCCCGGCCTGGTTCCGGAGCGGTTCTCCCGGTACTACGTGCAGTGGTACGACAGCCTCACCGCCGACCGCGCCCACCACCGCGCCCCGGGGGTGGCTGCCGTATGCGTGAGGCACGTACGCCTACTACCGGCGCTTATACGGCAGCGGTGCCCGCTGGGGCCCTGACGTACGATACGCGCCGCGGCGGAGAATGGCAGCTGGCCCTCCTGCAGGCCTCGTGGTTTACGTTCATGCGGAACACTGGTAATGTGGTTCTGGTGGACGAGAACGCGCAGCTGGCAGAGGCGGATTGTGAGGGTGCGGCTGACTCGCATGGGGCGGAGGATCGGTTGCCGAAGGTGAAATGGCTGGCAGAGGCTTCGGGTGTGGAGCCGTACACTGCAACAGTGGGTGTGGAGGCAGCGGCTGACTGGGGGCTGCTGCGCAATCTGCTGGAGTGCGGCTGCCCGTTCGGCGCCAAGGACCTGGCGGCGGCGCTAAGACACGTGCAGCTGGAGGTTGCGGACTGGCTTGTGGACGAGCCAGGTGCAACCTGGAGCAGCAGTATGCGCCCGTCGCACAGGCGCGGAAGATGGCAGCTGCCAACGGCCGTACGGGGCCCCTCTGCTGGCTGCTGGGACGCGGCTGGACTTTGTCGGACGGCTCCAGACCCTCCCCCGTCGTGGTGGAAGCCGCTAGGACGGGGTTAGGTCTGCAGGCGTTACGCTTTCTGGTGCACAGGCACGTGCTGCAGCCCGACGCGTTCACGGCTGCGGCGCAGTCTGGGGACGTGCGAAGCGCTGAGTGGCTCCTGCAGCACGGGTGTCCGATGTCGGCGGAGGCCTACCGCGTGCCGTGGACGGCCGGCACGTGGCAACGTTGCGGTTGCTGTCTGTTACAGCCCGCTGCCCGTGGAACGGGGACACGACGGTTGCGGAAGTGGTACTTGCTTAGCCTTGGGAGACGGCAGCTCAGGACGCGGAGTGCAGGGAGGTGGTGCGGCTGCTGAGAGATGCTGGGCGCTGTGTGGTTAAGGGTGCTGTGCTGGTGACGGCGGCGGGCCGAGGCGACATTGAGCTGGTCCGGCGGCTGCGTGGGGACCTGGGTGTGCAGGTGGGGCCTGGGGTGCTGTGTGCGGCGGCCAAGGCGGACAACGTGGAGCGGGTGGAGTGGCTGGCGGAGCAAGGGAGCTCCCCAGTGGGCGGAGTGTGCGTCGCCGACCCATGGGTCGCATAGGTCGTATCTTGGGGATGTGTATTGGGACGGCGCAGGGCTGCATGCGCTGGAGTACCTGAGGCGGGAGGGCGTACCGTGGGGCAAGCCTACAGCGCAGCAGGCGCAGGGGAGTGCGGACTTGCCGCCGCTGGTGGCTGGGTGGGTTCTGGAGCAGGAGAGGTTTGAGGCGTGGGGCAGGTAGCTAGCGGCGGTGGATGTGGGCGGGTGGATGAGGCAGTGGGCGCAGAGCTGGTGAAAGCGAGATATGATGGGCTGTGCACTTCGCGACGGTGGCGCAGGTTTGCAGGAGAAAGGAGGGAGCTGGATTGTTGGAGGGAGTGTTTAGGCAGCAATTTTGTGCTCACTATGTGCAGCACGCGGATTGGCACCTGCACGCAAGCACAGGTACTGAACTCGCTCTCCTGCTACTGTACGCGCTGCCCTCCTGGCTTGACGTGTGGTGTCCTGTTGTTTAGGACGCATGCGAAGGACTGTAGGGAGTCCGGTTGGCTCAGGTTGGCTGTTGGTCACTGCTGGCATTTCTTGACATGACGCATGGAACGACGGAAGGCACATATTCTTGCGTGAATGTATATCTACTTTGTTCTGGACAAACACACGGTGCCCCGTTGCACCGTAGCTCATGCTTTGATCCTGCGATGTGGTAACCCTTGGGCCTTACGGCTCGTATGGGCAGTTACACCTGCCAAGTGTAACATACGGTACCGATGCAGAGGCCATCGTGTATCAGCTTGCTTCGTGTACGGTACTCGTGTGCCGCGTGACTGCCTTCCAGGGGAGTCTCCTGTCGCTGTGCGTGTGGGGTGCACGAGCTCGGGTGCCGCTCCCCAGCACTCAGGAACTGCTGTAATTGCGCCGGCTTGTGCAAGCAAATGCCACACGAAGCTTGAGCCAAGGCACGGTGACGGATTGTGCGTGGCCACTGCGTCAAGCCCAAGCGTCAAGGCAAGTGCCCAGGTCAATGTCAAGCAGTCTGGCACGTGGCAGTAACATGCCCGGCCTCCATGATGATGCAAAGCTATGCAAGGTTGTTTAAATCGTTGCCAGCAAGGAATACATGAAACTGTGCATGCCGAGCCACGTATGGGTACGCCCGGTTTCGCAATGCAGTAGGTGGAGAAAGTAGGCAGATCGCGCGCCTAGGAAGAAGGGAAAGGGCGCGCTGCCTTGCAAGAATACATTTGTTTCCCACTCACCCTTTAAGGGGTGCGTCGGTAAACTCCGCGCACCCCAGGCGAGACTGCAGCAATGTCTTCCAGTGGCCGTCGCCCCGCTCGCGGCGCGCTAGTGAGCGCCCCACAGCTACTTGGAGCACTTCCACTAGCAGCTGTCGGCGCTGCCGTGGCCTCCTCTTTGCTCGGCGCGATAGCGGTCCGGTGCGCTAGGAGGTAAACGAGCTGCTATTCCTACTGGGCCGCGGCTGGTCCCTGGATGTCATACAAACCTAGCAGAAGACGTTAAGCAGTTGACATTTAACAATGAGCGCAAGCTAGTTCAGGAGATAGCAGCAGCCTCGAATGCGACTCAACGGTTTCCTCGGGTGTTCTGCAGGCGCGGACCCGCAGCGGAAGTGTTTCAGTCAAAGAAAGGCGATGCATGGAACAAGGTAATTGCGTGTCCCTTGGGCGGAGGTTTTCTCTTTGACGTGACCCGGAGGAACAGGTCCTGCGCGCCTGGGCGACCGGCCCCAGTCCGTTGTTTTTTGGCAAGCCAATTAATATGCAAGGAATGACATCAGGCTGCCGCGCTGCTGTGTGCTGTGCAAGAACGTGTCGTGTACTCAAATGGTCGCTTCCCTCCAGGCTGCCCGTCAGCTGCGTAGCACTGACACCGCTTAAACTGGTTATATGAAAGGCGCCGCGGGCTGCGCCGCGCCAGTCGTATCGCTGACCCGCGTCGTTCCGGAACGCTTGCCTGCGACACTCCCCCCGACACAACAACCCTTTCACTCCCCTGCCCTTTACAGCTCCAGAGCCCGGATGACTTGGCGCCTGTCAGCGAGACAACTTTCGACGACAGAGTCGCCCAGCAGCGCGGCAAGGAGAAAGGGGAGACCGCGGAAGCCTTTGACGGAAGCTGCTGCGCCCCGCCCACACCAAGCGTCCCCTCCTGCACTCACATGCAGCGAGCCGGGTCCTGGGATGCGACCGGCCCCGACTCTTCGCCTCCACAGCACGAGGGCGGGGCTGCTTCGAAAGGCACCGCTGCCGCAGCGGCAGCAATCGCCCCTGCTCAGGAGCCTGGGCCGGTGCTGCACGCTGACCCCGCCCAAGGGAAGGTGCCGGAAGGCGGGGGCGAGGACAGCTCAGGAGAGGCGTGTGACCTACTGGTCACGTTGACCATGGGGAACCCACTGTTTGAGCCTGTTTCTCCGGGCTCAATTGCGCGCATCAAGAGCAACGAAGACGTGGAGCTGTGTCTTAGCAACCCCTGTTATGACCAGGAGCAGGAGCAGGGGCAGGGGCAGGACCAGGGCAGCACGGCGCAGGGGGCCGGGCCGGGGGCGATGGAGGCTGCTGGGCGTACACCTGCGGGCGAGGGTGCAGGGGGACTGCGGGGGGGCGCGGATGGCGGCGAGCCGGGAGGGGCGCAGGGCGCGGCGGTGGGCGCGCGCTGTGCGCGTGACAGCGGCTGTGTTGTTGAGGGTGCCGTTGCGGACCGGATGGTGCACAATCCGGTGGCGACACCGTTCGCTGAGCAGCAGCAGCAGCAGCAGCTGGGGCAGGAGGAGGGTGGGGAGGCAGAGAGCCCTTGGAGTACGAGCGCCGGGGAGGGCTGGGAGGATGGTAGCAGCGAAGCCGGCGGCAACGAAGGCGACACGGAGGAGATGGAGGATGGGGGGGAGGAGGAGGATGGGGGCTCGCTGTTCGACAACGCGCTGCTGCAGCTGCTGTGGGGCGATGTGGATGCGGCTGTCGAGGGGCAGCTGCCGCAGCAGCAGATGTCGGTGGCGGTGCCGCTTGACGACATACCTGGTGGGTTGGGTAGGGCGAGGCCGTAGGGTTATCAGGGGCTGTGCCTTCTTGTTGCCATGAAATGCTGCACCTGGTGGGTGGGGTGGGGCCAGGTGTCCCCGCGGGCAGGTGTGCCCGCACAGCACCTGCAACGCAAGTGTCGCTTTAGTTTCGTTTCACCACCATGATGGGTATAAGTCATTTTTTGTGTTTCCGCGAAAGTACTACCGGTAGGTTGGGACGTTTACGTTGTTCGCGGGCGGGTCAGTGATGCTGTTTGAAGACCAAATGGTTCGAATTACTGCTACACTTATGTCCGCCCACGTTTCCCTGCAGAGGAGGACGAGGACGGTCCCCAACACAGCCCGGAGCACCCGGAGCACCCGACCGGTGGCAAGGAGGAGGACGAGGGCGGCCCACAAGGCGAGCAGGGCATGGCCCACGACGACTGCCCCGCGGTCGCAACCTCCCTCCGCGTCTCCGACTCCGGCTCCTCCTCCGCCTCCACCACCGCCCCCGCCCCCGCCACTCCCACCAGCTGTGCGCCCTCCACGCCCTCCCAGCCTGCGGCCCCCGCCCGCACCACCTCCCTGCTCACCTCCCCCTTCATCGCCGCACCCTCCGCCCGCCGCAACTCCATAGGCGCCAGCACCACCACAGCACCGCGGCTGCTCCGCTCCAGCACCACCACCTCCTTACCCAGCCCACGCGGCCTGCCGCCACCCGCTTCCTCTGCATCGCCCGCCGCCCGTGCCCCATCCAAGCCCGCCTGGCGCGGCCCCTCCTCCTCCCCCTTCACCTCTGCCCTGCACCGCTGCCAGAGCATGCTCACCCGCTCTCCCCAGCCCCAGCGCACCTCATCCAGTGGAGCCCCCACACTGACCCGCTCCCTCACCACCTCCATCTCCATGTCCGCCTCCAGCATGCAATCCCGCCTAAAACGCGCCCTCAGCGCCGCTGCCGCCGCAGCCTCTGGCGGCCTCTCCACCCTCCAGTCCTCCCGTCCGCCCTCCACTCACCACGGCCACGACCGGCACTCCTTCGAGTCCACCAACTCCACCCAAGGGCCCACGCCCGAGTTCCTCCGCAGGGCCATGAGCTGCAGGGCGTCTGTGTGCTCCGACTCCTCCTCCTGCGCCTCCTTTGCCGCGTCCACGTCGACCGTGCCGCTGGCACGTGTGCCCAGCTTCATGCGCCCCACGCGTGCGTCGTTGGCACGCTCGGAGAGCATGACGGAGCTGGGCGCGGGGCCGTCGGGGAGCTGCGGGCCGCGGGGGCTGGTGCGGTCTGCGTCTCGGGTGGGGCTGAGGGCGGAGGCGTCGTCTGACAGCGTCAGCGTGGCGGGGTCGGCGATGTCGGTGCTGCCGCGGGCTAAGCCACAATGGCGGTGAGTGCAGCTGGGGGTCGGTGGGGGAGGCTTGGGCAGCTGCAGGGGAACGTGGTGTGGGAGGTGCGACATGGTGCAGCGGGAGGATGGGGAGGAGGTGGACAGGGATAGTCGAAGCGGTGGGTGTGTATTGCCGCAGTCTGGCAGGTTGTTGCGCGCATGTGCGGGTTGTGCGGGCGCGCGGCTTGCAGGTGTATGCTGGTTTGTGGCGTCATGGAGGGGTAAGAAACTTATTACCGTACCCACGCGTACGAAGAGGTGTTGTGCGTCGTTGTGACTGTCGGTGAGTATCACATGACGAGGAACAAGTCGTCACGTGTGTTGCGCAGCGCGTTGGGTGTTACCTTAATTCCTTTGCAGAATACTTTATGTGGTCGAGGGGAGGCCTGCACGGTTTGCAGTGCGTTTGCTGCCAGCGCGTTGCGCTCCGTAGGAACGCTGCCTCAGCCGCAGCTTGCGAATCTGTTAGCCCCACAAAGCAACAACAAAATCAAGCGGGCGCAGTCGGGAACAGCATGTGAGAAGAACATTTATGTAGGCGGAAAACGCGCGACAACTTTTCGCTGATGTGGTAGGAGTAGACTTCGGTACGGGTGTGGGCGAGCAAGTAAGAGGGTAGCTGGGTAGGGGTATTCTTTGAGCCGTGGGTTGGCAATGTCTGATATAACTGGACTCTGACAGTTGCTTGCCAAGTTGGCACCGTGCGCCCAAAATGTGCAAGCTAGTTGTACATCACAAACGATTTTGGTGTTTGAACGGTTGCGGGGTGTTGAGGGAGGTTCACGGTCTTGGCATTGGCTGTGGGTCCACACTTGCTGCGTGCGAACAGATTGTGCGCGCTGCGCGATGATGGAGACTGGCGCCCGGTCTGCCTGATGCTTTGCATACCGGCGGCTGTCACATTTGGGGTTGCTCCCAAGCTAGGCCTAGGCGTTGCTTCGTTGTCACGCTATTATAACTGGATTTTCCCATGTGTGTGTGAGGCATTGGACAATAAGTAGGCAGGGCCGCACTTGCGGAGGCCCAGGCTTCCGGTACCAGCGGTGCCCCACTTACGGTGTGTCGTGTACTGACATGTGTGATGAGGTATATGCTCCTGTAACAGTGCATGAACCTCGAGGAACGGTGCGTCTACGGTTCCACCAGGAGAGCTCCCCTGATTTTCACACGCCCTCTGTAGTCTGGTACCGCGCTGGCCGATTGCGGTCGACATAGCCACACCAGAAAAGTACGTAATCTCACGCGCTCATTTGAGTAACATTTTGTCCCCGGTGGGGAACACGAAGCGCACGCAGTTGGAGGCAGGGTACGAAGGAAACTAAAGCGAGACACCTAAAGGACATACCGTACCAACGTGCAAGGGTGGGCCACAGGGCGAGCACCTCAGAATCATGCGCTGTTGCATGCACGTGCGTGGGGGTACATGGCCGTGGTGCACAACCGTTACAACACAATGGTTGTGGCAGGATGAGGTGCAGGGGAGGACAATGCAACACAGGGCGTCCCAGTAACCGTAACTCGTCATCTGCTTCGTTGCTTGCGGCAAGTCTGCTCGGTCCTCGTCAGCATAGGCACTGGTGTCGCTGTCCTCGAGTCGCTGAAAGCTTTGCGCAGCCCTGGGGTTTGGCGGGTAGCAGGCGGAGGGCGGCTCTCTGTCTGGTGGGTCGGCCGACTCTGCCATGAGCCCAGAGGGAGGTCCCCTATCCGCAGCGACGTGGAACGCTGGGCCTGCTGCAGACAATTTGCTGCGATGGCTTGTGTGATGAAACATCTAAGAGTGTTTTGGGTGACAGGCGTCCCTATGACACGCGTGCCTAGCAACCACCTCGCGGTGTGACACGACTACCCCTGTGCCTCGAATGTACCGCCCGATGCGGTTATTTTATAATTTTCCATTAATGAATTTTTCCGTCGGCGGAGAATGGATGTGCGGATGTAAAACCCCAGCTTGACAACTGCAACCAACTGCAAAGGCAACGTCGACGAGCGAAGAGCCCATATTGTGCAAGGGGCGGCTAGGATGGGCCGCCTCACGCGCGTTGGGCCGCGCTTCGGCCGTGAGAGCCGCCGGGAGCACAGGAGCTCATTTGACCAGGAACGCGGCGAGTCGCCTTCGCGCGCCGGGGCAACTGCGGCAGGCATTGCACGCGAGCTCCTGTTACGGGCCAGGGCTTACAGAGGCCTGCTGACATGTGCAGCAATTTTTATAGCGGCAGTTGCATTGCTGACGTACGTCGGTAGCTCAGCTAGTAGCAGCACGGCCCGCTCCAGCGGCTTGCAAGTAAGCAGTCAGTCGAGCTCTGCACGTCGCACCGCTGCTGTTGCGTCCTCCGGCTCCAGCGCAACTGGGTTCCAGTCAGGATCGGCGATTACGCCTACAATTGAGCAGTCCTCGGCCGCAAATTACAGCTTCGGTGCAGCGGCGGGGCGAGCAGCAACTGCCAACGGTGGCGCGAGCGCTGGGTCGCCAGGGCTAGCGGCAGTTGTCACAGAAGAAATACGCGTGCTGGACGATACACTCCACGCAATGCTTGGCGCCCGCAGCAGCCCAACTAGAGCTGACCTGGAGCGTATGCTGGCGTCAGTCCCCGCCAAGCCCCACACGCTGCGCTTCCCCGTTTGCAACGGCTTTGCCAATCAGCGGTTGTCCGTTGTGTACGGCGTGCTGCTCGCCCACCGCCTCGGCCGTACGCCCGTGCTGCCGATGCTGCTGCGTGACGGGCTGCAGCGTACGGACGCGGCCGTCGTGGCGAATGGCGTTAACCGCGCCGCCTTTGACGAAGTGTACGACTCGCGGCACTTCATGTACGAGATGGCAAAGCGCGGGATACGAGTGCTGGAGCCCCACGGTGGGTCGTTACGGTGTGCCAAGGTGTATTGAACATATGAACTCATGCCTTCTCAGCACTTGAATACGGGCAGCGCAGCTCCCAAGCACTCCCAAGCGCAAGCGCAGTGCTGCAGTTGTCGTACGTCAGGGTGTTGCCACCTCGTTATCACAGAAACTCGCCCATAGGTACCGGTTGGTTTCTCGCTCGTCGCGGCTTTTTGCCACTTTGGCACCTGAGGACCCATCTGTACTCGTCAGCGGTGATTGGTCGACTCCCTTGCTTGGTCTCCTCTGCCCTCACAGAGGCACCACTGTCCAGCTCCTACACAGAGGTGCCCCTGGCCTCCGTGGGACCCGCCATCGTGCAGGTGGGGACGAGGGACGCTGCGGGCTAAGGGCTGCAACAGTAGCCGAGCTGCTAAGATTGTCCGCTGTCCGCTGTCTGGCTGCCCTCAGCGCCCCGCACATGCCACGCCTCCTCCGGCACACATCACAGACCAAACCCTTCTGAATCCTTACTACCAAAGATTACGATCGCAAAACATGTTGGAGATTCAACATACCAGAAACGGGCCCACTTCCCCCTTCGCTCCCTCGCTCTCCTGCGCAGGGCCTCAACGTGAGCTACGGCCACCTGCACCACCTGGCCGTGGACTGCCCGCTGTTCAAGATCGCGCCCCAGGAGCTGGACGCCAAGAGGGACGAGGGCGTCATTTGGGCGGCCCTCGACGCCCTGCGGCCCGCAGACAAGGTGGGGAAGCGGAGGGATGTGGGCCATGGGGCAGTGGGGCGTAGGGCGCGGGGCACGGAGCGTGGAGCGTGGGGCGTGGGGCGGTGGGAGCCTGGCGATGGGCAGTGTGTGGGGGCAAGGCACGGGCCATAGCGGTAGACGCTCTGCGGCCCGCGGACAAGGTGGGCAGAGGGGTTGGTGAGCACTGGGTGGGGTCTGGAGGCCGGGTGCTCCGAGAGAATGGTCCAAGGGCGTTGGCAGCAAGGCTGCACCTTCCTGCTGTTGCACGGTGCACAATGTGTGGGAGCAGCAGAGGGCTGGGGGTTGGGCGTTGGGCGGGAGACGTGTGTTCCGTGTAACAATCGGCAGATAGGGCAAACGCACAATGAACCCAACAACCCCGTCGTTGTGAGTTGTATGTTGCTCTGCATGCACCCTATCCAGGCCCACTCCTTGGTCTCCGCCATGGTGCAATCCATCAAAAGCATGGGGGCCGCAGCGGCAGCACCAACTGCCGCGCAAGGCGGCATCGGACACGTGGCAGCCCGTGGCGGCGCTGGCAGCAGCACAGGTGGTTCCGCCGGCGGCAGCACTGGCAGCAGCAGCAGCAGCAGCGGCGGCGGCAATGGTGGCGCCAGGAAGCCCGCACCGCGCTTCAACTACCTGCACCTGCGGCTGGAGAACGACTGGGTGGAGCATTGCAAGTAGGTGGCCACTAGCGACAGCAGCATTGGTGCGACACGCGCTGTAGCAGGCCTTGCGCGGGGTGTGAAGCGCTGCGTGGCAAGCCTAGCTGGAGCATTGCTAGTCCATGCGTTGTGAGCAGCCACCCTACTTGTTGCGTGTTGCGTGCCTACTGTTGGTGGTCATTGGCATGTGTCTGGGCTTCGCTCCATCCGTGTTGCATAGGCTGAGATTCTTGACCATATGGTCTGCATGGGCCCACGTTCTTACCGTGCCAAAACGCTTGCCGGCACCGGTACCGGTGTGCCACGGCCAGTGTATGATGGTTCACCGCCGGCCCATGCACCATGGACACGCCCCTTCAACGCACCATGGACACGCCCTTTTCACGATCTAGGGACACACGCACCTGCGCATGCACACCTGCCACACGCGCCGTTGTGCAGGCGAAAGCACTCCGTCCCCGACTGCGCCGTGCACCGCACCTCATGTAACTACAACGGTAACCCCTTACCAAGCCACCCGTATGCCCCGTATACCGGTATCCAGCTTCTGTACGTCTCCCTGCATGCTCCATTCTCAATTATTCCAAAGGCGCTGGAGCTCCATCCCCGACGGCGTGGTCCGTGACAACTGCTACAACAACACGGAGGAGGTGGATGTGCAACTGCGGCTGTTTGGGTTTACAACCGACACGCCGTTGTACGTGGCGTCGTACTGGGACGACGTGGACCCGGAGCGGGCCAAGAAGGTGGGACATGGGGGAGTTCGGTGGAGGAGGAGGCGGGAGGGCCGAACTGTTAGCTGTTGGGTGCTGGTATTATGATTATCACGCCAGCGGGACATGAATGATGGGAACTAGTTGCACCGTTTGGTGTTCCTCTGTGCTGCGGCACGGCCGTGCATGGCTACCGAACAACCGGAGATGCATGTGGCATTGGGGTTGTTGGTGGCCTCGAGGTACCGTATGGCATCTCTGGCGTGGGCTGGGTCGCTTTGAAGGGCAGCGTGGCAACATAATGCGTTGGCATGCGGCAGCAGCAGCGGCGGCAGGTGCCGAGCAAGTGACCCAAGCAAAAGGGTGGCAGCAGCAGCGGCGGCGGCAGCCGTGGGGGGCGGAAGGGAGTGCTCACGGGTTAACCCGCAACATACACCGCCTTGCACGGACCACTTGGTGGAAGGAAACAGCTGGCCACATGGCCCCGAGGGCTCCACAACATGCCTGAATGCCATTCCTGCCGCCCTCTCCCTTTCTTTCCCCCACCTTCAGGTAATGGAGCGGCTGAAGGCTGCGGGCTATCGCGTGGTGACCTCCGCGGACGTGTTCCCGGAGGCGCTGAGGGCTGAGGGCCGCGAGATGCGCGCCCTGGTGGAGTATTTCGTGGGCATGGAGGCCAACAGGTGGGGAAGCATAGTGCTAGCAGGCGGGGCCATGTGGGCGTCACGGTGCGTGGGCATGGGGGTGGGCAAGTTGGGAAGCAGAATGCCAGCAGGTTTGGTGACGTGGGCGTCACAGCGTGTGGTCATGGGGCCGGGCAGGTGGGGCAGCAGAGTGCCAGGAGAGACAGCCTAGGGAATTTCCGGGCCCGTGGAGACCGCAGGGCTGCCCTGCCAGTACGGCCGGCTCGAAGCGCAAAGCCGGCGGGTCCCTGCTCCCTGGTATCGGCAGCACTTGGTGTTCCAGCATGCCGCCACACCCTGTTCTACACGGTGTGCCTGGGAAGGGCGCAGCAGGGTACGGTACCAGCACCACGCTGTAAACTTTCGCAATGCGACCGTCACCGCAGGTTCATCGGCAACTCGGTGTCCACCTTTGCGGCGCTGTCCGTCATAGAGCGGCGGCACCGCGGGTTGTGGGCCGCCTACTACAACGGGGGCAACCTGCCCATCGCGCCGTACTTGCCCGTACTCAAGATGCCGTGGGTGTTCACGTACAACAGCTGGAGCGAGAAGTACGACTACATGCTCAAGGCTGCCGTACGGTGAGACGTCTCGGGTCGTACCGGCAAAGCACGGCTTGTTCCCTCGCGGCCCTGCGTGTACTGCGCGTGAGGGGCTGGCTGGCTTTTCTCTTTCTGCGGCTGGCTGTGCGCGTGGCAAGCGCGTGCCCCATGCGTGCCCAGCTACCCACTGCAACTGCTTGCTTGCTGCCGTTTGCACGGTGGCATTAAGTGTCAAACACAGCTCCCATGTGCCTTCCTGTCCCACCTGCGCTAATCTTAGTTCCGAAGTGGGCCTGCACTACCGCCTGCATTGCCGAAGGCGACGCCACATGTCCCGTGCAGCGCGCGTCATGTGTGTGCACCTATTGTCCGCCCCCCCGAACAATGCAGCCTTACCGTGTGCCTCTTGTGCCCCTGCGTCAGCCACCAAGTGAAACCACTGCAGCCTTAGGTGTGCATTGTGCCAACCTACCAAGGACCAACTAATTTTGCCCCCAACCGCTAGGTCTGCTGCTGCCGTGGGCACCCTCAAGCCCTACTGCATCTTCGACGGCGACGCCGCCTCGCCCATCGGGCACTGGCTGGTGGACAACAACGTAACGCTCATCCGCCACCTGCCCAGCTGGCGGGAGCAGCTGGTGGCCAAAGCGCAGGGCAGGATGAAGGTGCGGGCTATTGCAGACGGCACCTGTGCTTTGGCCACCAGCGGCTACATCGAAGGGCGCATCGCCCACCGAGCCTATCCAGAGATGCTGGAGGGTCCCGGAGGGGCCCTCGACCAATACGAATGCCCCGACGAGCCTGTGGCGGTCACCAGCCCGGACACGCTGATGTCCACCTGCCCAACACCCATTGCTAACCCACGACCCATGTTAACCCACACACCCACAGGACAACGTGCAGCACAGCCGCCTGTGCAAAACCCCCGACATGCTGGTGTCCACTTGCCCTTACCCCGCACCTTATGCTAACCCACGGCCCATGTTAACCCACACACCCACAGGACAACGTGCAGCACAGCCACCTGTTCAAGAACCCCGACATGCTGGTGTCCACCTTCCAGCGCGTGGACCTGCCCGTGGTGCCCATCCTCGACCAGTACACCTACGTGCTGTACACTGATGCTGACGTGTACTTCAGGAGGCCCATACACCTGGACGACTTCGGTGAGTGCTGTCAACATGTCGCTCTGCTTCGTGCGCTCAGCTGCATGCACCATATTCAGCTGCATGCACCAGATGAATATGAATAGTTGATGCTTCGCCACAGGGACTGTGTAATACCTACGCCTGGCACCTGAGGCCTTGAGCCATACTGGTAGCGCCACGAGCTGGCAATGGGAGGTCGCCTTGCTGACTGGGGATTGAGTCATGTTGCTGGAGCTCATCTATTTCGTTCCGCGCCTGCTCCTGTGCCCGCAGGCCTCCCGCTGCCGCGCTCCGTGTCCATGTCGTACGAGTTCTACAAGGTGGGCACATGGTCGTACTTGGTCATCAACCGCAGTGTCAAGGCACCGGTACCGTATCTAAGGCCGCCTGGGATACAGCTGGATGCAGTCGGTGCGCACGTGCAGTCGCGCACCTCTCTTGCTTTCCGGCCAGCCCCAAGCTGGATGGTCCGGATCCAGTGCACCTAGGTCTCCCCGCCTCCGTGCCCCCTCTGCGCAGCGAGCTGGGTCGTACAACCTCGCATGCCAGAATGCCAGTATGCTCTCCGCGCCAGCTGTATCTGTCACCCACAGCAGCCCTTGGCCTTATTGCCGTACACCCGCCGACCCGCAGGGATCGCTGCTAGGCTCACCGCTCGTGACTGCTCCCTGCCATCGACTCGTCGTACACCCACCCGCAGATGTTCCCGTACAACGCGGGCATCATCCTGGCCAACCTGCCCACCATGCGCCGTAACTACAAGGCCTTCATTGCAATGATGCTGGACAACGACGACGGGCTGTACTACCCCAACTTCGGCCCTGCAGACCAGGGCATCATCAACAAGGTAAGGCGTGATGGGCGGGCCACGGCAAAGGGCGAACCCTCTCGTCCCTGCACGACTCCGTAAAGCTGGTGCGCCTTGCTTACTTGATGCAGGCAACACGGGCCGTCACCCTGAGGTAACCTCCGCACAGGGCAGCACAGGCCCGGGGACTCCATACCAAGTTCCATCTCAGCTACTTATGCACCAATCAGTTGTTCTCGCATTCACAGCTGAAACACGTCTCCTTCACCCGCCATGGCGGCCCTCCCTCTCCCCAGTTCTACGAGGCGGACCTGCGCTCCCAGATGCTCAACCAGGCGTTCAACACCAAGCCGTACAACGACTTCGACCCCGCCTCCTTCCTGGTGCACTTCCACGGCCCCAAGCCGCACGAGTACCTGGCATTCCTAGACAGCGGGCAGTGCGAGTTCTTCAACGTGTGCGAGCAGGGCGTGCTCAGGTACGGGCGTGCGGGTGCAGGCCGTACGGGCTGCCGTACACTGGTCTACGTTGTCGTACAGTATGTTCCTGAGCGGGTTGCGGGGACTCCGTCCTTTTGGACATACCACATCTCTGGTGCCGTACTCAATATCTGCAGTTGGCTGGCGTGTGTCCAGAGCAGGTGGCCAAGCCACCATGCAGCTAGCATGCGCACCTACCCGTTAGCGCAACCATCACGTCCATTTGTTTGAAGCTCAACCAAACGCCAGTCCTCTGCCGTACAACACAAGGCCTACCTTTCGAGCTTATCACCCCAAGTCAGTACCGTACTGACATGTGCGTTGGTGCACTCCACACGCCCACACACCGCAGGGCGCTGTGCCCCTACATCCGCGAGTGGGCGGTGCACCTGCCCGAGGAGGTAGTAGCCACCCGGCTGCAGGACGCCTGCATGTGGCTGTCCAACCCCACCATCATGTCGGTGTTCCAGCGCAAGACCGGCCTGGTGTCGGCGGCACAGGTGGTGCCCGACGACAAGAAGACCGAGTTCACGCAGCGGCAGTGAGATTAACCTGCTGGCGCACAGCGGGTAGTTGGGGTTTTAGCGGCATAAGGACTTCAAGCAAGGTTATGGGCTACAGCTGTGTTCCGCAACTGTGTGCAACCCGCGGCGGTGCAGCGGTTTTGGTAGCACCCCGAGCATAGGAGTGCCCCAAGAGGACACCAAGGGACAGTGGCAAGACCGAGGGCGTTTGCTCCATGCACTTTTCCACCCTTGCCCACGTCGCACTGGTGCATCAGTGCACGCCACGGGGTTGTTGCAGGCCACCGTTGCATGGCACCTTTTGTAATGTATCTACAGGCGGCCGTTAAGCATCGTCCGTGTCTCTTCTTCTTGTGTACACCGTTTTATTGATGTTTGTACATCGTTGGACTCATGGCGTCATTATCTCTTGTGCCGTTTCGCGGGTTTGAAGGAAGGGCTGTAGATACGACAGTCCCGTGGGGAGCAAACGGGCAACATGAGGAGCGGGTTATTGCGCTCTCTTGCCATTGCACTACGGCCAGGGCTCATGACCTGCCTGCCTGGCAAAGTCTGGTGCATGGGACGTTTCTTAGTCGGACAACGGACGCATTAATGACACGGCCGGTCGTCTGAGCGGCTGGACCATTCAGTGCTATGAGATGCTGCAAACACACAACTATTCACCGGTACCGGCCTAGAGCGACAGTTGGTGCTCATTATGGGCATAACATGTGCGGTTTTCTTTCGATTGGACACATGCACTAAGCGGTAGCCCCTGAGCTAGCCGCGGCATGCGGAATGACTGGTGTGCCCCCATGTTCGGAATGCGCAGGGCTGTGCTGCGGCCAGCTGTGGCCAAGCAGGGGCCCCTGTGCCTCATTACTTTGTACTGACTGCCGCTTGCATCTCCCTGCCCTGCGCCTGGCGTGGCGCTCGGTAGTGACCCACGGGTCAACATTGGCTGAGCAGCTGCGGTGAGACATTCGGCATTCTTGACGCACGCCGCAGTAAAGCGCTTGCCTGAGGCTGCCTCAGTTTGCATCCTCTGTGACGCGGTAAGCCGTGTCTTCGCTGCGGATTTGGCACGTGGGTCGCTGCATCTTGGGGTGCGGTGCTATGCGTGAGATAGGGCCGTTGCCTCCTTCCTTGCTGTGAAGCCAGGGCAGCTCCCTTGGTCAAGGCAGCAATTCGGTTCTGCGCCAGGATGTATATTTGCGCTAACGGGCCGACTTACAAATAAATACACAAATAATTCCCTCACTAGCGGCGTGAGTGCATGTCGGCAGTGCCTAAGGACCGTGCCGTACGTACGCGCCCTGACTGCCTGTACTCCATCGTCTCCATGGCGCATGGCCCTCACCAAACACGCTCGTCCTGCACTGCCTGGCGGATAATCAGCTCCTGCACCAGGGGCAGCACAACCTTGCCTATAACCGCTCGCATGAACAAGGCATGAATCAAATGGCTTCGCCCGCCCTGTCACGCGCAAATCCCACGCGCGGCGCACGCACGCCACCAGCGGCCGTCGCCTTCGAAACTGCTGCGAGTCATTAAGGCTCTACTAGTGCGCCAATTGCACGCTATACAAAGGCTATAATACGACGGCACGCTACACGACACGTGCACACGTACGTGGTCTTGGCCAGTGCGGTCGGTCATGTCAGTCCTAAGCAGCCCTGCAGCAGCAGTGCGACTTCGCTAGCGCCCGCCCCTACATCTACATGATCTAAGAATGGAATGCCGCCTGACCCTAACCTGGAGTGTGTCCCTCGTGCAGTCGATGAGACTCCCAGCCGTACCACCGACACCGCATCTACACTTGGCAACCTCCAGCAAAACCACCAAACTCATGCCAGGCCCCCACCCTTCCTCGTTCCTCCTAACCATGGCACTGGTAGTGCTCCAAAAGGCCCACCCGCAGCTGTCCACACCAGCATGCTACCCTTAGCCCGTCAAGTTGCCGACGAAGCCCAGCTCGATAGGGGCGTCGAAGCGTGGACACAAGGCCAGGTTCGGCGCTTTCCACCAGGGCCTAGCCCCGGGTGCGGGGCCGGGCAAAGTGGGCACGTAGGAGCAGGCGGCGCCTCCGGGAGGGCCCATCTTGCGCCTCATGTAGTACCGGAAGTACACTTTGGGGCAGTGGTCGTCGAAGATCATGTAGATGGGGCTGACGTAGATGGTGCACAGCGGCTGGAGCCGAACGTCGGGGTTGTCTGCCGTACCGAGGGGCACCAAACACGACCAGAAAGAAAAAGGGCAGCGGTTAGGACGGCCACAGCTCCTACAGAAGGAAGCAGGAGGACTGGAGCCGGGCGCTCGTGACGCCGAGAGCTTACCTGCTGCCGCAGCCCGCGCCGACCCCCAGCCGCAGCCCATGGCCCCCCTCTCCGCGCGTCCAAGGTCTTCAGCTTGCACGTGATACGCTGCTGCTGTACATGCTACTGCTGCCTCCAGAACCACTCGCTGCACTGTACTGAAGCTGTCTGTCATTCGGTGTGTCCGCCATGCCTGCGTTAAGCTCACTGCACCTGCTGAACTGCAAACATACGCTGCTGCTACCTTTTCCTGTCCTGTAAGTGGGGAACCCCGTCTGCACGCGTCCTGCTTAGTAAGTCATTGTTGTCCGAACCCCATCCTCGTGCGAGGAGGCTCGTGCACCCGCGTCGAGGCCGTGCGAAAGATGCCCCCTGCCCACTCCAGCAGCTCCCCTACTGCACGCTGCTGTGACGTGCTGCGCTGCGATGCTGCCTGTTCCTGGACCCGTCATATAGGGGGCAGACAGCAGAGCTGTGCGCATATGCGCATATTGCTCCCCCTGGTGGTCCCATTTTCCTCCGGAAGTAGTAAACTGCTGTTGGACACGAGTCCTCAAAGCCGCGCGTCTCCATGAACGGACCGGTGTACATTGTGCAGAGGGGGGGGTGGCCGAGGGCCGGGGGTCGGTCTGCAGGGCAGGGCGGCCGGGGCGCAAGCGGGGGACGCGACGCCGGGCACGCCACAAGCGGGGGAGCGGAACGCGGTGGGCGAAGTGCATGTGCGTACGCTAACTTGGTCGCAAGCTACTCAGCTACTGCACAGAAGCCGTTCTTGCATTCACAGGGTCTGAAAACTTGCAAAAGTGAAAACAACGTCGCCTGCCGGGCCAAACCCAAAATCGATGCTGCCCAGATCGCTAGGTCACCTCCCGGCCCCTAGTGGTCACCCATACACACCCTACTTACATGGCTTGCAATTGACGAAGTTCCGAAAGTCCTCGTCGTTGTCGTAGTACTCCTGCGGCTTCAGGTGTGGGTACTTCTTCCGCATGCGGAGGATGGCCATGATGGTCTGGAACGCGTCGAACTCGCCTGCGAGAGCAGCGCAGGAACACGCATGCGTGAGACCTGGGCAATGGTACAGCTGTTAACTGCAGTCCTATGCAGGCACATACACTGGGCCAGGCGCCACATTCTCCAGGTCACTGCCATGCAGTACCAACTTTGAAGCTGCCGCCAGGTAGGTGCAGGCGTTTGGTGCCAACAGTGCAGAGCACCCTCCTCACCCGTCTCCCCCATGATGCCCCCCAGGTTGGTGCTCCAGTGCAGGTGCTGCGCGGCGCAGGCGGTGGCCGCCTGCATGCGCTTGACCTCCGACTTGTTGAAGCGGTCAATGATGTCGCCTAAGCGGGGGATCTCTGCTTGGCTGATGCGCACACCGAACCTGTGGACAGCCGCGAGCACCACAACACGTTGGTCAGCTACCATGCCACCGGAGGAAGGTTGCATGCATCTAGATCTGTCAGCTGCGAACCCTGCTGCCCCCAAATAGGTACTATCCATCTTGCAGCAGCCTCTCCTGAACCAGCGGCGATGCACTACAGGCCAACGTCGAGCCCTCACGTGGCTTTGCCAATACATGCCTTGCCCCGCCCACCTGCCCCAGTCCATCTCCGGCTCAAAGGCCTCGTACAGCATGTCCGTGGCCATGACGGGGACGCAGCCGTACATGGTTGCCACGATGCCGCGCTTGCCCCAACCGCCGCCCGCAGCCGCCAGGCAGAACATGCTGGACGAGTAGTCGCGCGCATAGTCGTCCGTGCCAGGCAGCACGCGCCACCCGGGGCGGCCATGGTAGTGAAGGTATACCTACATCGAGGGACAGGAGCAGGAAGGGGCGTTGCGGCATGCTCTCGCAGCAGGATGCCAGGTCTCATACAACACGTGCAAGCAGTCCATCTCAAGGCCCATGCACGCACGCAAAGGCAAGCGCTACCAAGACCAAACCCACCGCTTGTCGTACGCCGCCGCTGTAGCGCACTTGCTTGTAGTACGTGCAGTTGGGCGGCAGGGCCTTCTTGTTGCCGCTGCCGCACACACCTCCCGCAAAGAAGAACGTGTTTTTGCGCTCGCGCTTCTTATTGCGCGGGTGCAACGGCGTCTCTATGACGAAGCGGTCGTGCGATGACATGGCCATGAAGGGGATAACGATGTCCTGCGGGCCACACAGGCGAAGGCCGTGGGTTACGCCACCCTAGCCGGACAGCATTGCAGGCAAGGCAGCACTTAAGAGAAAAGCACCCCCACACCTCAGCGGGCTAATTAGGGTCAGATTTTGCAAGCAGTACCACCTGTTCCTCGTCTCCTCTGGCATGCCCGCTTTTCCCCAGCCCTGTTTGCTCTTGCTGGCCTTCTTCTGAATCTGGCTTTCACAATCCTCGCCATGCCCCTGGCTAGCCACACGCTCCGAGCCCCGCTGGTTGGCCTATACTCACTCTGCCAGGCACGTGGCACGGCAACCCATGGTGGAAGATCTGCGTCCAGTGCGGGTGCCTGTCGTACATGCCCCAGAACTGCAGCCACGTCATGTTGGCCGTGAAGTTGCGTACGGCAATGGGCAGCTCGCAGGTGCCCACGTCGCCTGCGTATGGGGCCAGCCACAGAGGTTACAGGGAAGGACAATCCGATGAGGTGATGTCAACAAGTCGAGTTGGGTTTAGCGTGTCCACCCTTGTGCAGCAAGGCCTGCTTCTACGAGTTCAAGGGATTTCGACATGTCTGTCGTGCAAACGGCGCACGGCGCCTATCGCCATGGCAAACTCATACTAGGCCTGCCGCACTAAGCGGGAGCACGCATGCTGTGTACCAACAAGCTCACCCTCAGCGGGCATGAAGTGTCGTGCACCCCCTGTCTGGTTCCAGAAAGGCCACGCGTGCTTGATGTACTCCAGCAGGGGCATCAGCAGGTGGGAACGCTTCAAGTCTCGCGCACTGGCAGGGATGTAGTAGAAGTCCGCCTTGTCCGGATCGGCGGTGCGGTATCCCCCAGACAGGATGCGCTCCATGACAGCTAGGTGCAAAGGTGGCCGGTCCACCTTGTGGATGTCGCGCCTGCGTGCAGCCATTAGGGTATGACGTTTTCAGGCACGTGGCAGTGCACTCCACGTGCAGGATGCGCGTCACCATTTGCGTGTAGGAAGCGGGCTGGGTCCACATAGCTCTGCACGGACGTGGGTGTGGCCTGCGATGTGTGGTGCATTTGCGTGTGCCGCTGCACGGGGTGCTGTATGCTTACTTCACGTGGTACTCTGGAGGGATGTCGTAGACGTAGACGCGGGGCCCTCGGGAATCCAACTTGTACCCCATTCCCGCAAGCACCTCCACCTTCCCCTCGCTGTTGTATGACAACGCGCAGTCAGTCCCGAAGTAACCTGCGAGGCACGGGCCAGTTCCGTTGCGTGCTGCGCCGATTGCCCCTGTCAAGCTGCCCTCTGGGACGCTCCTTCCTGGGCAGCCGCACCTGGCAAACAGTGGCAGAAGCCACCCTTGCAAGCACCGCGGCCATTGCATGCGTTGACGCACAGCGTCGGGTCCCCGTCTTTGCAGGTGTTAATGGGATTGTCGACGCCAAGGCGCTTGACGCAAAAGCCCTTGTAGACCTCTTGACACGCTATCCCAGTATAGTTCCATGGACAGTCACATCTGCAAGCGAAAGAAGTTGGCCCGATTAACGCTTTACCATATTTAAACTTCCGACTGAGCCTGCCTCTGCCACACGGCCAGATCACCTTCCAAGCTCTTCGTTGCAGGTCCCAAATTGTGAGCAGCCTTCGGGGCAAGCCTTTCGCCCAAAAGACACTGGAGCTGACAGGAGGATGCCGAAGGCTACAGCACATAGGAGGACTGCAGAAGTCAAACGCCGCATATCAAGCACCTAACGTTGATCAGGTGGTCTACAGACTTGCTGGAGCATTGCGGTTGCCGCTGTCGGCCTCTAGCAGAGTTACAGGTGGTCTGCCACTGCAGCGACGGGAAGGGACGTTGTGCCAGTATATTTCTAGATCCTCTTGTGACATAGACCAAATTTTACCCGAGGAAAGTATGCACATTCGTTATGTGTGCTGCTAAGCAGCAGGCACCAATACCCCAGCCCGCCATGTAGCAGAATGAGGCATCGAGCGCAGGACGTTTGTAAGAATAGACAGACGGAAACCTGGGCCTTGCAGAACAACAAAAAGCTTAGGTTTTATTTATCGCTGAGCTTGCACTACGTAAACCCTGTCCAGTGCAAAATCCAGCGGCGCCCGGCACGTGGCATGGGCCAGCCTATACGTATACGACCTTAACGTTTTGCAATGCAGGCAACACACTGTGCACAGCAGCGCGAGGACCTCAAATTTATCAGCAGCACCAGCTGTGGGCCCACCGCAGCTGCCCGAATGGACCCTGACGTACAGGACTGGAGGCTCCTACGTTCCCGCTGTCCCTGACACGGGGGAGCCTCCAGGTCTCTTACCCTGCGCTTCTCGCGCACATGTACGTAGAGAGCGGGCCGCTGAACCTTCATATCCACATTCCACAGCGCTGTCGGCGGTCGGCTATGCGGCGACAGGGGGCCGCAAGCCCAGCCCGGGCCAGCAGGCTTCTAGGCAGGGGGCGATCCGCTACGGTATCTTGTCCACCTGGGACCGTCACAGTGGCACTGTGTGCCACGGTTAGTTGGTGGCTGTGCGTGGTCCTGGCTGTACAGATATGACCGGGAGCCAAAACCGGAGGGCTTCCATTCCATGCAGGGGACACGCAGACCACCCGAAGCAGAGGGTGCCAGATACCAAAAAAGGGCGAGGGGGGGGTGGGCTCCAGGATATCGCGAAGGGGCTAAGTTTGCGAACTGAGATACGGTGTCCAGGGTCGGGTCCGGCAGCTGAGATGCCGAGGGTGGGGTC
>VFQN01000300.1_pt1 | contig 99516 bp, 158 predicted proteins | sample 3512371 | NCBI WGS metagenome assembly VFQN01 (sample SAMN10412370, study PRJNA504923) | tailings metagenome | isolation source: Replicate 2 from Balatoc abandoned mine | place: Philippines: Itogon, Benguet | collected 2017-08-28 | reverse complement strand
CACCCACCACCCCGAGAGGGCAACGGGACAGCCCTCCCAAAGCCCAAAAGCACGCTACTGCCAAGGCCTAGTCACGGCCAGGGCATCACACCATGAAGCCCTATGCACAGGCAGTCAGGTTGCACGGGCAGAGCAATACAGTCATGGCACCCGGACAGCAGTAGGCACCACCAAGGGCATTAAAGCATAGACTGCGGCCCAAGAACACGTGCCCTCATGATGTGCGGTCAACATCCACCAATCCGTGGAGGCCACCGGGGCTCCAGCTGCTAGCTGCTACCCCTACACCCCCAAGGCACCCATGCAGGTGTGGACACACCTCTGCGTCTATGTCCTTCAGTGTGTTGGTTGCGTTGTTCATTCGCTCCTCAACGTATGCAGCACTCCACGAGGTCTTCCACGTGTTCGCCTCTGCCTCATCAGTAGGCGGCTCACGAATGGTTTCCAGCAGGTCTTCCATGTCCATCTGAAGAGGGACAAGGATAGTCTGCGAACTTCCCTTCGTGCAACAGGCCGAAGAGTGACTTAGCTGACACACCTCTATGCGTTTGTTTTGCGTCCATAGCTGAAACAGGTCGCGTAATAAGAGAATGTCTTGCATTGCCAGCCGGCCAATGTGTTTTTCGCAGGCTGGGCTTCGCGTGCGGTGGAAAGGTTCCACCGAGCCCTGAACACTGATCAGGAGCCATGTTACTGTAATGAGTATAACTACTTGGTGCATAAAATGAGATAGCTAATAAGTTGCTCGTCTCGTGGGTAGCTCGTGGGTAGCTTCAAATTGCGGTGTTCATGAACGACATGAATTGGGGAAATGCAAATGTTCTAAGAATCAAAAAATATTGTCAAAGAATTGGTTGTGCGCAGCTTCGGTATGGCGCCCGTGCGCTGTCGTACTGCGGGGCGGTGCACGCCAGGGAGCACGCCCCCTGGTGCACGCCCTTCTTAGTCCGCGGTTATGCACTGTCTAGGTGGATTGCACGGCTGGGAACACTACTGCGTGTAGAAAATAGTGAAGCTCCATGCTGCAGAGGCCACGTGCCTGCCATCCCGTCACCCGCCTGGGCGTCGCTGTTTGATCCAGGCAGATCCAAGGGCGGCAGGGGAGCTCCCAGTGCTGGTGCAGGTGCCATCGTCCAACAACGTCGCTCCCTTCAAATGAGTCATGCCAGTAGCGCGGTTGGTTGACTCCATGGTAGGATTTCAGCAGCGTTACAGGTCCGCTTAACTCCAAGACCGGACCTCCCCGGGGACCTCCTGTGGTGCCCCTAGGCACACCTGCATACCGGTGTGGCCGGGGGACGCCTGCACCTTTGTACTACAAACGCACTACAATAATAAGTTCACGAAGTTCTAGCATACTACGGTAAGCGTGCCAGCTGCGATCATGATGGGTGCGCCAGGGCTACACCGTACCCCACAAACAAAACGCGCCAATCACGTAGCCGAGACCACCTGCGACCGCCAAACACCAGACAATGCCAGTGACGGAATCCCTACCAGCGGTGCCGTTAGCCCGTTACATTCGTGCAGGTTATAACAGCGGCAACCACTACACCCCCTGCCCACAAGACCTGCTCCACACAGTTGAACAAACACGCGGGCCAAAGCCTGCATTGAGGTACACTCAGACTGTCCCCTGCTCCATGCTTTGTTGAGGCCATTTGGACGCGACCCTCGGCGACCGGCACAAAGGACACCATTGCATCAAGACTACGCCCTGCTCATCATTGGTCCAGGAACGCCAGCACTGCAACGAGCGCATAGCCCACCAAGGCGATCCCAACCTGCGAAGGAGGGCAAGAGGTTGGGCGCACGACCTTAGCCACTTGGACGGACAGCGCCAGATGTCTTGGTGTTGCCAAGGCAAGGGCGTGTTCCAGTAAGCTAGGAAGCATTCCCGTGAGGGTGTGGAGTAGCACTGGGCAGTGGGTCAGCGGACAGATCGAAGCTGCCATTTCCAGGGCCCGAACATCCCCGCTTTCCCATTAGCTGACTACTTGGCCCGCACCCCACTTCCGTGGCATGCGTGTGAGATCCCCGGGCAGAGACCCACTGCAACATGGCGGAGTTTCCCCTCCACCGTACCCACACACGCAAACTTGCACATGCCCTTTCCCATTTTCTAAGCCACGTGGCGTCCATGGGGTTGTCCCTCGGCTGTCCCCTCAATCCGCCCACTCACACGCAAACCCGCCGTTGCCTCTTTCCCTTTCCCATACTTGTGCCTACATGATGTGCATCGTTGGTATGCGGTACGACAATAGCGTGTAGGGTACCCAAAGCAGACAAGTCAACTACCGTACAAGACAGACAAGCGGCGCAAAGCGAACTCACCATGATGGGAATGAACATGTCCCGCTGCTGCGGCTCGTCGACGACCTGCCTCCTTGACGCAGCGGGCTGCTGCTGCTGCGGCTGCTGCTGCTCCAGCTTCTGCTGCGCAGTAGGATCTGACTCGGGCCCTCCTGCGGTCAGGTTGTGTGCATCACGTCATGGCTCCCTTGCTGCGTTGCACCACACCACCGTCACAGTGGCCTGTTGGCTGGTGGGGTGCACCACCGCTGGCATTTCTTTTGGGCTCCGTGGCCAAGGTTAGCCCCATGCATGCATGATGTCATGAGCTGTGATGCAGCTTGTCGGGCTCGCAAGGTATCGCGCAATGGGTGTGGTATGGATGTCAAAAGGGACTGGCCCCACGCGTCGACAGCTCCTCGGCTCGTGAGGAGCGTTATGCGGTGCAGGGACGCCTAGGTCATGTGGGTAGGACACATTCCTACCAAGACTAGCTCGTAATGCTAGTGGCCGTCTTGTGGTGTTTAGGCATGCGCGTATAGCGGTGTATCTCAACATCACTGGCTGGGATGTATGCCGCAGCGCGTGCGGAGAGCGTACGAGGCGATGCTGAAGGACAGCCATTTTGCTTGTTGGAAAGGTTGTAAGACGTTTAAGAAGCAGTGATGGTAGTTGTAGGCGCGCAGATCATCCCGCCAATGCGTCGCGGCTCACCAATGCGCACTCCTGCAGGGCTGGCCTTCGTTTCATGCTTACTATTATTACCTAGTGTTCAGGTGTGAAAGCTTCAGCGACACAGGAGCATATTATTCAAAGGAACGTGCGTAGGCCGTGTGCGTAGACGTCGCCAGTGCCTTCATTGACGAGGCGTGTCACATACTTGTCAAATACTAGACATGCCGACGACAGACCTCCTGAAGACGTTTGGGCTGTCGCGGAACCCGTTCACTGACCGGACAGCAGAAAAAACCGATTTAGACACAACTTCACTATATGTACACTCTGATCTCCGTGGCCTGAAACCTAGCGAGACGACATATATCTTCTTTGGCAGGCGAGGCAGCGGCAAGACGACAATCAGGCTGCAGCTGGAGGATGCCTACCGCCGCTACAACGAAGACGCCGCGGCGTCAGGGAAAAGCAAGGGGCACTTTATTGTGGACCTAACCAAGCCGGGGCACATGACTGCCTGCCTCAGCACGTAAGTATGCCGCAGTCTTACCCACAGTACCTGCACCTCACACCACCCGCCCTGCGTGCCGGGTGTCGGCTACACCTGGACCCACCCTCCCCTTTTGCTCGAACAATTGGTCCATGAACTCAGGTTCATGGAAACGCTAAAGGCCAACACGGACAACTGGGATGCGAGCTTCTCGGACGCCTGGACCACCGCTGACCTGGTTGACTGCATCCTTAGCTACACGGCGACAGAGCTGGTGAAAAAGTTCTCAAAGCCAAACAGCGAAGAGGCCAAGGCCATGCAGGAGGCCCTGCGCACCGACGCCAAGGCGTCCCGGCAGTTCCTGCTGCTGGTGAGGCTGGGCGGCGGGGGTGCGGTAACAGGGCCTGTCAGGGCTCTGAGACGCCGCACATGGGCAAACACGGGTGGCAAGCTGGTACAACACGGTACAGACCAGCTTGGCACACCCTCCACACACCACTGTCTGGTCCGCCCCCGCAATCTATCCGCGCTGGAATCGTGCTGGATTCGTGTGCAAAGCCGCCACACTGCGGGTTACGATCGCCACCACACCCGCGGCTCTTCCCCTCCCCTCGCCCCCCTACGTGTCAGACCCACCTGTACGCCCGCACCGACACTGCCACACTCAAGCACGTGCGGTCCGCGCTGGTGCGGCCGCGCTTCACGCCCGTGGAGGTGAGGGTGGGATGCCTAGGAGGCGTCCGGTGCCTGATGGGATAGGCAGGGCGTGCGCTAGGCCGCTTCACGCCCGCGGAGCTGAGGACCGAGGAGGCCTGCAGCATGAGCGCCCGGTGCCTAGCGGGCTGCACAAAGCGTGTCGACGGACAGCAGTGCACCAGGGTGTCTTGGGCAGCAGTGGGGCCGTGCTGGCCTTGCCTCCCGACTGGAGAGGCGGCTGGCCGTTGTCTGCGGCCCCTTAGCGCAAACCGCTGCATCTAGGGAGGGGCAGGGAGCACCCGAATCGTTGCGTGCGCTGGCCACAACCTTGCGGCAGTAGTATTGGCTGGCATGCGCGGAACAGGTAACCGCTGATAGACTGCCACGTGGTATCTTAAGCTGGCGGCAAGGGATGCCACAGCGTCCACCAACGCGCACGCGCAATGCGCTACAGCACCCACTCGCCCTCCACCTCTGCCCGATAGTTAGTAAACCGCAACGACGACCCCAGCATGCGCACACGTTCCCACCCCGTCCATTGTTCCCTGCCCTTGTTGCCCAGGTGTCGGTGGGTGCCGGCATCACCATCACCGCCACAGCTGGTGCGGTGGCGGCGGCGCGGCAGCCGGCGGTGGCGCAGGTAGGAGGCCCAGGGGCCGGGCACGGGGTTAGCAGGTGACCGGGCTATGCGCGAAAGCCCATTGTGGACAGGCGCACAGGACACCAACGCGGCAGCGGGGTCGGATAGGAAGAATCGATAGTGCGGCTATACGCCGCACCTCCTTTCGGGGCAGGGGGCAGGGTTGAGTCCGGCAGCTTGGCTGGCCGTGTATGTACCCTTGGTCCTTTCCCGCAAAGCGGGAAGCACAGAGTCGGCGTTTGTTAGCTGCCGCATGGCATGGCGGCGTCAAGGGTCAGTCCATGGGCCATGACTGAATGCCCTGCCGTGAGTGCTGTACGGTACTGCATACCGCCACAGCCAGTGCCACCTGTTCACTTGCCCTAACGCGTCTGCCACGGCCACCGTACGGCGCCCTAGGCTGTGTCGAGCCACGTGTCCGCCGCGTGGGACCGCGTGTGCGACCACGTGCCGCTGCTGGAGCGCTACCCGCGGCTGGCGGCGGGGCTGGCGCTCAGCGTCACGGGGGCGGGCGTGTGGTACTACAACAGGTGGGCTGGGGCAGGAGGGAGGTACCGAGGGTGGTGTGCGGCAGCGAGGGCGTGGGGGCGGGTGGGCCTGGAGGCTGTCGGGGGCGTGGGAGGGTGGGAGGGCAGTGGCAGGGAGTCGGGGGCCTGATGGTGCGCGGAACGTGCAGCGTGGCTGAAGGGGCTGTGCTTGGGTCAGGGGAGGTGCGCTTGCTGGGCGCCCGAGAGCGGAGAGCTTCAACAACTTGGTGCAGAATCCGGAGGCCAGGCGCGGCTGCCGCCACCTGGTGTCACACGCGCGCCAGGCAATCATGAGTATGCACGCTGCCTTGTCTCCGAGCGTGAGGATGCATCGGGTGATGTGTCGTCGTGTCGACTCTCACCGTGCACCCAGGCCCAGGGCTCCGCAAGGCCCCAGTCAGGCCGTTTGCATGCCTCGTGTACACCACCAGTTCACCGCTCCCACACGCCGCCTGTCTTGCGTCCCATATTGGCACCGTAACCCCCACCCGCTGCTCCGCGCCCCCGCCCGCCAGGTGGCAGCGGCTGCGGTCGCTTGACCGCGCCTCCGCCCTGCAGCGCAACGTGCGGGTGGTGAAGCCGCAGCCGGTGGAGCTGCTGGCGGGGCTGGTGGACGGGCTGTACAACTCGCAGGTGGGTGCTAGGCGGCAGTGTGGGGATGGGGATGGGGCCAGGAGTGCAGGGCTACAGGTGCTGGCGGGACTGGTACAAACTCGCAGGTGGTGCACGTGAACTGTGTGGTGGGGATGGGTATGGTGGCTCGCCGAGAAGGGGTGCAGGGCTGCAGGTGCTGGCGGGGCTGATCAACGGCCTGTGCAGCACGCAGCTTGGGCCGAGTGCATACTGCACTCGTGGGTGCTCAGTAATTCAACGGGCTGTCCCGGAATTGCCCGCATGATTGGCTCTTCTGGCTCCCCTTTTGCAGGACTCTGTGGACACGGTGAGGTCGCTGTCGCTGGGCATCTCCGCGCACCAGAAGCTGGACCTGCTGGCCTCCCTGGTGCACCTGCTGGGCTACGAGTCGGTGGCGGTGTTCGGGGACTGCTTCGACGGTGAGCGAGGGCGTGGAAGCACGTCTTTGTTGCTGTTGTTGTTTGTGTGGCTGTTAGCAGCTTGTATTCGTGCAAGGCCTGCAGGGTCTGTGACGATAATTTGGAACGAGCTGTTCAGGAGGCCGTTGTTTTGTATTGGATACAACGGGCACCACGGGGCACCCCGTCGTCATGCACGTTGGCCCACTCAAGCCCCAGAGGCGTACCGCCCCAATGCAACGCAATGACTCGCCCGTTGCACGCGTCCGGCACCCCGCTCTCGTCATGGCTGCAGTGCACTTGAGCCTTGACGCACGCTCTCTGCCCCCTGGCCCCACCCCGCCACGCCCGCTGCAGAGGTGACGCTGCTGGACCCGGTGCGCTTCCCGGCCGCCATCAAGGCCTTCGCGCGGGAGGTGTGCAGGTGGGTGCATGGGCGGGGCTGCACAAGGACATCATGCCGCGGTATGCCGAGTGCAATCCATGCTGCCTACCTTCCGGCAACGCCGCCTCGCTACCGGTGCCCGGCCCTTCTCTGTCCCTTCATCAACTCCACCCTGAAGCTCGTTGCGCCACATTGGTATGGAACGTGACTCCGTGAACCGCGACGGCCGTGCTGACCTCCCGTGCCCTGCCCCCACGTCCCCCAGGAACGACATCCTCAACTTCGGCCGGCTGCACTTCTTCTTCCCCGACAGCCGCCTGGCGCTGGACCTCAACACGGACCGCACGCTCAAGGAGGTGAGGGGGAAACGGCAAAGCCGCAAAGTAACGGAACCGGAAACGGTCAGCCTGTGGGGAGCGAGGTTAGTAGCCGGCAAGGCGCAAAGCAAAAACGCGAAGCTTACCGTGTATTACTGACTGTGCCGACGGGAGGCACTGCGCGGCTGCCGCTGAGAGGCTGTGTAAGCTGCCAGAACGAAGAAGGAGGTGAGGGGGGGCGTGAGGCAGCCTGCCGCTTGGACTGGCTAGCTAGTGGTTTATGTGTTACACCTCCCTGGACCTCAGCACGGACCGACCGCGCGCTCAAGGAGGTGAGCGAGGGCTTGACAGCGCTGTACTGGGCACAGCTGGGAAGTTAATAGTATTGCACAGGCCTCTGTCAGGTCAACAATTTGCCGCATTACGAGGTGGGAAAGGGGCGGGCAGCAATGGCCGCAAGTCACCCCCTGATTCCGGCCCCTGTGGCCTTCTGCCCCTCACATCCGGCGTCCTCGGCAAGGTCATTCCCGTCCTCACCATCGCAAGCGGCGGCCTTTGCCGGCACACCTTGCACACACTGTACATGTGGAACGGGCACTTGATCCCCGGCATCGTGATCATGCCCTCCACGGTATTGAACCCTAAAGCCCCTTCGTCGTTACACGGAACCCAGCAGCACTATGGTGTTACTATCCTTACGCACCCTAACCACCCCCCAGGCGCGCTTCGACCGGCACTTTGTGCGCGACCTGGTGTGGAGCCGCCACCAACTGGAGGAGCTGGCGGAGAGGAGGTTCAGGGCGGCGCAGCAGGTGGAGGCCTTGGCCATACGTCCCGCAATCACTTGTGCGCTGTGTTCTTAAGCGGGAGCAGGGAAGCACCGGCAGCGCGTGTGGTGGGGCTTCAGGGCGAAGCAGGGGGTAGGACTGACGCGCGGGGCCGCAGCGGGCTCTGAGAGCGTGTACTTGGCCTTCAGGCAGGCACATAAAGCGCAAACGACGGATGTCCGCACATGTACGCAACGGTGGTCTTCGGTTCAGTAATCCTCTGCTTACCCTGGTCGCCCCCGAGCTCCTTCCTCGACTGCCCTGCGCCCCGCTCCGCAGGCCCTGCGCGCCGAGTCCGGCAAGGCCGGCTCCGCGCCCTCCGACGCGCAGTACGCCGAGGCGGCCACCATGAGCTTCGCGGACCTGTTCAAGAAGGTGGGATCGGACAGATGTCTATACCGTGTGGTGTACGTGGGTCCAACGTGTGGGGCACCGTCAGTGCTGCCAAATGCACGGAGCTGGGCAGGGGTGCATATGCCGTGCACCAGTTTCAGACTTGTTCTGACAGGGCGGGAGCCTGTTGTGTTGAGTGTGGAGCGGTGCGCATGAAAAGGGAGGCCCTGGTGGGCTCGCATTGTGCCTCAGCCTGCCCTTGGCTTTGACGGCATTGTGCAGCCAAACGCCGTGCCCGCCACCACCTGCCGCAGGTGCGCGGCGAGGACTTCTCCTCCTACCTGGCCAAGCTGTCCACGCCGCGCGAGCTGATGATCATGATGACCGAGATGTTCAGCCGCATAGAGCAGAACCCGGAGGGAGGCCTCACCGCGCAGGTGCGTGTGGGTGTGGGTTGCGGGCTATGGTTGCAGAGGTACAGGGTTGGCGGGCAGCTGTGGGTGCATGGGTCGAGGTGAGCAAATGGGCCAGGACCGGGTGTATGTGGGCTCGGGTGTGGGTGGGTGCCAAGCAGGGTGCGTGGGTTGGGGCGTCACATGGCGTGTGTAATGTCTGGGGACGGGTCTCGTTTGCCGTTGCCTGGCAGAGCGTGACGCAGGTAAGCAGCCCGTCAGCGGGGCTTACCTGCGTCACACCTCTGGGCGGGCTGCGGCCAACAGGGTGCCACACCTGCCACAAGAACGTTCCAGCTACAGCCGCCTTGCTGCACTTCAAACTCACCGTGACTGGCCATGTGCTGCTGTGCCCACAGGACATGGAGATCGCGGTCACCAAGGCTCTGGAGCAGAGCGTGTAAGGGGGTGGGCAAGCCGGGCAGCTGGCGTGACTGCGGCGCTATGGGACGTTGAGGCCTCGGTGCGTAGCATGGGGTGGGGTGCGCGCAGGCGGCGAAGGGGGCAGGGATCGACAGGCCAGCACGGACGTTGCTTGCGGAGTGGAAGCTTAACTGGGGGCAAGATTGGGCGTGTGGCAGTGCGGTCGCGGTGTGGTGTGGCATTGGGGTGTGGGTATGGATGGGCAAAGCATGTATCGGCTGTGGGTGAGGCGTGTGTGGGCTTACGTGACGAGGGGGCGCAGCAGCTGTGACGGTAGAGCGAGCACAGATTGCAACTCGGTTAGGGATGTTTCAGTGGGGACGTTGTTGAGAGCAATGCAGCCACGGTGTCCTACATCCTGTCCGACATAGGACGGTTCGTGTCTGTACGCAAAGGTTGTGAAAGGGGCAAGATGCAAGCCTTTGGGACTTGAAGCCTCGACTGACTTGGGTAGCCTCTCGGCCTGAGCCTGTCTATGTCTGTCGAGCGTTTCACGGCTTATCATGACCTGTTGACCTCTGTGGGGGCAAATGCAGGGTGCTATGTGCGGAAATGGTTCGAGTAGGCCCCAGTTGATGGCTGGGGCAGTGCGGGGAGGCAGGGCGTCCGGCCGGTGGACAGACACACTGTTACTGCCGAGCCGGAAGACGTGACATGAAGGGATTAGTGTAGCATTTGGGCACGCTTCGGACGTAGCAGAGCGGGCAGCTGGTCGTCCCAGCTCTGACACGGTGTGTAAGCTTACGAAGATGTGGTGAATGGATACGCTATGCCCATCTGCGCCCCAGGAGGCTCGGTGCACAGCGCGACAGCGGAGCTGTTGGGTAGTTGTGCTACAGGTGCCCACTGTCGCCATGCGCTGTTACGGCCCGCAAAAACAAGCGCGAAGCGTCAGGCCTGACGGCCATACATAGCCAGCATGGTCTTCATGTCTTGCACGTGAGGTGGCATTGAGTCAACTTCCGTGTTGAGAGAAGGCCAAAGCCAAAATGCCTCAGCACAAACAGCATTCGCGTGCATCCTTAGGGGGTCGCCCCCGCGCCCTGCCTCGCAGCGGCCCCCGCCGCCGCCACCAGTGGCGCACACCGTTCTGTGACGCAGCCCCCATCCAGCAGCCGCCGCCACTCCTTGTGCTTCCCTTCCAGCACTGCCGCCGCATCATCGCGACCAAAGAAAGCCCTCTTCCAGTCGGCCTCCAGCGGGTCTGTGCCCAGCATCTGCTGCAGGGACTCGGAGGAGGGGGCGCAACCGCTGCCGGTAACCACCGTGCCGTTGGTGCCGTTAAAACGTGTGGCATTGGCGCTGCTGGCCGAGCAGTTGGCGTGGCCGTTGGGGTAGAAGACGTTGGGCAACTTGCCCTCGGCAACCTGCGCGGCACAGTGGGCCAACAGACCAGCCACGCAGAGTGCACTACGTCGCTTCGCGGGCATGGCAGCAACAGCAAGTCGGCCAACCGGACGCACGTCTTGTGGGGTTGGGGCCTGCCTAGCCCCATACCGGCACATGCATGGATGTACGAAGGGCCTCTACCTGCATGTCCCACTTCCTGTTGCCCCCGTATAGATAGCACACAAATGCACACTTGCCACCAGCTCGCCAGCCCGCCCACGCGCCTTGTATGTGCGGAAGAAGTGGAACAGCTCTCGGCGCAGCTGGGGCGGGACGTCTGAGATGTCGTTCCAGCTGCTGGCGTTGCCGTCCCGGGTCTGCAGCACCACCACCTGTGGACGGAAATGAACAGCAGAAGGTCAACATGACGAAAACGTATACAGAATAGGCCTGAATAGGCCTATGCACGGGGCGGGAGCCTGACGGTACAAGGAATGAACACACAGGCCGCCTGCGCGAGTGCCTCGATCGGGGCAGGGGCACGCTCATCCAAGCGCACGCACCTGGTGGTGAATGCACCGGAAGGTAGTGCACACCGTATGTGCAGTCGCTACCTCACAACGGTAGAGCACGGGTCCGATCAAGAGCAAAGTGTGCAGCTGATGCCGGTCGGCCGCTGCGTTCTGTGCCCACCTTCCAGTCTGTCTCGCCCTGGTCCACCAGCGACAGGGCCCCGAGCAGCTTGACCCGCACCACAGCGCCCACAGGCAGTGGGGCCGAGCCGATCTGCACAGGGGAACAGCGGCCAGCTCAGTTACCGTACGGCAGCTTGGCCTGACATCATGCACGCATTGCACGGCATCTATTGCACCGTTGCATGCGTTGAAGACCGTATTGCTCACAATAGCCCCGCACACTCAGCGGTACGGTACCTGTTTCCGTTCAACCGCTGCTCTGCTGCCAAGTTCCCACCTCCAGGTAATCCACTGGGTCGTTGTCCGCGGGTCGGCCGGTGAGGGGGTCGGGGGAGTCGCTGGCCTCCCACGTCTGGGGGATGCCCCCGTAGTTGACAAGGGAAGGCCCCACGCGGTAGTAGCGCATGACACTGCGGGTGGGTGAGGGCGAGGGACTGAGGGTCTGCGTGTGTGTAGGCAGCCTGGGACGCTTGTCACGCACGGGAGCGCAAGGGGTCTCACGGCCCTCATTGACTTACGCGTTAATGTGAAGCATGGTGGCGCGACTATGGGTGGGTGCTTGCAGTGATGGAGTGCTTGTGGATGCTGTAGTACGCTAGTCTGGATTCAGCAAGGACTAGCGATTGCGTGTTGTACTGCGGGGTGAGACTACCAGGCTGCTTTGGTAAGGACGAGGTATGGCGTGAGGGGCATTGTATCCTCCAGCGGCGTGCTCGACAAGCTGTGGAGCGTGTGGGTAGTGGCGAATAAGCCCTGTCCTCCCGCACACTAGTTATTATACCGCACTACTCGTCCTTATGGCCCCCCTGGCTCTCCGGACGTACCCCATTGGGGTCTGTAACTGGTAACTGGTAAGGAACCACGTGCCCTTGCTTGGGAATCCCCAGGTACCTACCCTGGCGCCGACACGTCCTGAGCCATAGGTGTCCCCAGGATGGTGGTCTGTGGACAACGCATGATAGAAAAAAGATTCCTTCAACGCGGTGCGGGTCAATTTTGACGGTGCGAGGGCATGCTGACACAAGGCACACGAGGGACGAAGGGCGGCACGTGACGTGTGTGCATAGTGCAATGGGTACGGCAATCCAAGAGGCGAGTCCAGGTATGCATCTGCTGTAGGGGCCTTGTCTGTGCTATATACGAGCGCTACTGACCACTGTCTGTATCTTGGCATTGGTGCCCTTGGGGATCTCGTTCGTGATCCACAGGGTCACCGAATCGTCCCGTGGGTCGCGGGTCAGGTTGAGCGGCACGTCGTGCCAGTACGACACGTTCTTGCCTGCGTGCAGTACGATCAGGCATGTGCTAGCTGTCAGTGGGTCCTCCCTCCATGTTCACACTCAGCTGCTTTCTTCACGCCACGTGAAGCGCACTGCTTGCGTGCACGTGGACGGTACGCCCTTGCAGCTTCAGCCCCACCTCGACAACAACATTACGTGCTACTCCATCCTCACCCCTGCGTTCTACAAGCGCGCACCTGCGGCATCCACACAGGACGCGAAGAAGGTGGGCAGCCCCGGGAGGCCCTGGCTGCGCGTACGGCAGCCCGGGTACACCTCAAAGACCCGTGGGTCGGGCTCGCTTGTCAAGCCTGGCCCGGGGAGCAGCCGAGGGTACACGTCCACCTCATGCCAGGCCTCAGGGAGTGGTGTCGGGAGCTGCCTGTCTTGCTCCTCTGCGCTGGGAGATGCGGTATTGGGGCGCGCGGTTGCCATGGGCGCCTGGAGTGTTCCACTTGCCGCAGCTGTGGGGCTCTGCGCTGCGGCTGGTGCTGCTGCTGATGGCGGCGACGGCGTCCGTACAGCGGGAGTGTTGGGGCCGGTGGCTGCTGCTGCTGCAGCTGGCTCAGCTTGCGCCAAAGGGGACATCCACATGATCGCGATGGACAGGGATATCAGCAGGGCCAGAGACCACGGTGCAGCGGCGGCGGAGGCCGCAACGCGCCGGCGAATGCTTCGGATGCACACGCGCCCTACCGCCGCCCCACCGACCCATGGGCCGCCCCGTCGCCATGGTTGTTGCTGCTTGGAGGATACAGCTGCACCTGATCTGACAGTGTCATTATTCCTATGGTGGGCTTTGCGAGCCCTGGGATGGCGCATGGTGGCTGAGTGGTGCTAGGTGCGCGCGGTGACGGGGTGGAGCAGCCTTACGCGACGACTGACATGACACGAAGTGTTAGTAAAGAAGTGCAAGCGCCGAACGCATGGACGTCACTAAGCTGATCTGTGGTATGCTCGCGCCAGCTGAGGTGGTCCAGGACACCTGTCAGTCAGCAACAAGGCGCCTCAGCTGGATACCGGTACTAACGCAAGTGAGGTTTCTGTGAGGTTTGCGGAGACGCTAAGGGGAGATGTCCAACCTGGTCCAACCCGAAACCATCATCTTAGAAATTTCGTAGATTCCAGTATGCACACGGCACACCCGCCTGCTGACCTGGTCCGTCCACAGCGTGCTGTGACCCAAGGGCAGCTCCCTGTCGGGCCACCCCCAGCGAGAAGCGCATGTCATCTGCGGTACGTCGTCCCCAACTCTCATCCCTCTGCCCTTCGCCTCCTGCGGGGTAGGGGCACACTGCATTGCCGCAGCCTGTCGCAGCCTCATCGATGGGCGTCCGAGGCAGGGCGAAGTGGTACGGCACCCTGTTGGACAGCAGGCTGCACGTTGGAACACCCCAGCACGCTCGGCCAAGGGTATTGACGTTTGCCCATAGAAACAGGAGGGATTACAATGAACGTATGGAACCGTAAAAGCGCCTGAGCTCCCGTCTGACCCTGTTTTCGCAATGAGCCTGGGCACAGTGTGATCAGTACATAGGTTTTATTATGGCAGCACCACTGACTTCGACAAGCCTTGCTGCAGCAAAGGGCTTGCTCGCGGCGACGGTGGGTCACACAAACTGCTGCAACAGGAGCGGGCGAACAGAGCTGTAACCTGTGAAATGCTTCAAGCAGGTGAACTTGATACTCTATTCTGGACTTCTGCTACAAGTGTACGGGTGCGTAGCGCTGGTTGAGTAGAGAGTAATCGTGCTGAGGAGTGGTCCTGTGAAAGGTCCTCGACCCCTGTCCTCGCCAGGTCACAAGAGTGTAACGTATATACATATTTGGGGATTGACGTCAGGCTGGACTTGCAGTCATGACTCTAGGCTCGGAGGTCCGCTAGGCCTAGCTCTTACCACCCGCCGTCCAGGTCTCACAGGGCCTGCAGTCCGTTCGGCGCGGAAAACCTGTAGCCTTGCCCCGTCACCTTTAGGGCTTTTGGTGAACTATATATGCAACCTGCTTGTCACTGCCAAGACGTCCACACCCGATTGCAGGTCGCCGAACGCAGATGCGTTAGGCAAACAAGGCAACCATGGTGGGGCGGTTGCGCGGGATACAGGGTATAGGGGCCCGAAAGCAGGGAATCTAGTGAAGGTTGCTTGCAAGGTAACATCCACTTTAGCAGCAGGGCCAGACCTGAGGCCGGCATGATCGAACTGGCAGCTAGGGACTCGTCACGTCATGCTGGGCTGCGCCATGCCGCACGTCAGATGGGCACATGCATGCCCCTCATGAGCAGAAGAGTGCTGCTCGCGTTGCCAGGTGGGCACTCAGCATGCAGCAAGGGCCAAGCTGCCTTGGCCGTTCACGACTCAACAGACCCAACCGGCTCCACGCTCCCTGTTACGTGACACCCACCCTGACCCTGTACCGCACACCCCACACGGGGCGTTACGGGACACCAACCCAGATCCTATACTGCACTCCCGCCAAAACCCCTTCCCGGTACGAAGCAGGAACAACAGGCGGCCAGCAGCTGGGGGCCATTGGCGGCCGCATATCTCCCGTGGGTGGCGCTAAGCGGCTGCCCTGGCAGATGCCCCAGCAGTGGACGCCCCCCTATGCACAGCACGTCAATGACCTGCCCGGGCTCATCAGCGCCGTGACAGCCAACGGCGAGAAATGGGTGAGCGGGTGCAGCAGCAGAAAAGCGTGGGCGTGTGCGTGCGCGTGTGCGGAGCTGCGGACCTGTGCATACTGCATGCCGTGCAAATGCATTCTGTAGTGCGAGCGCTCATTGGGAGGACTTGACTTCTGTTGATTGCATGTTGTGAGCAGCGATGCGGAGTAAGCTGCTACGCCTGGAAGGAATTGATCGATCACGGGAAGGGCCAGGGGGGCGTTGTTCCGCTTTGCGCCTACTAAGGCCCGTCAGCATTAGGAAACGTGAAGTCACAAACACCAAGGGAGGCCTCCACCGGAGCGCGCTGGCACATGTCGGGGCACATAACACTCATGGCGTCATGGGTTACCAACAGCACGATCGTCTGTGTGCAGCGTGCCATTACTGCCAACCTTTGGCGCCCCCTGTATCCCGCAGGTGACAGTGTACGCCATGTCGCACCTGGTGCATGGGTCCATGGAGGCACGGGTGCTGCTCAACAGCATCACCAGCCTCGTACTGCTGGGGAAGGCGGAGAGCTACATAGGTGAGTGAGTAGCGATGGGTGACTGAGTGTGTGAGGTTGGGCAGCCGACATGCTGCTCCTGCTCTTGTGCTCAGCCGTCGCAACGGTGCTTGGTGCACGGCGTCAGGTGCGGGCCCTCTTGGGCAGGGCGACGCTGCCACTGATGGCTTTGCACCGCTCATGACGGCTGTGATGTCGTCCGTGCGGCGCAGTACTGGCGCTGTCGGATGCCGCGCTCGCGGAGTGCGTGCGTCTGCGCCTGCCGTGCCTAAACGCCGTGCCGTTTGTGCGGGATGACGCGGGCACGGACAACGCGTACGTGGACGGCTGCTGGCGGCGCGTCATCGCAACGCGGGAGGTGCTAAAGGCTCTGCCCAACGGCACGCACCTGCACTGGACTGACCCAGACGTGGTAAGAGGGCAAAGCGAGAGGCACTGTGTGGTGAGGTAAACTGTGAGGGGCGCGGAAGACCCTTTTTGGTGGGCCGGCGGGAGGCATGGGCAGCGGGGATCGCCCGGCGGTCCGAGGGGCTGGGGCTGCGATGTGGGGCTGGTGCCCGCTGCTACCTGCACGGTTGGTGCAAGTCGGATCGCTTTGTGCACGTGCATGTGTTTCGCGGGACACATCGACCATTTGCGTGTAGCGGCGTGCCTACCTACTGGAGGGCACATACCGTACCTCTCAGCGACATGCATGTCGTGCGGTACGACACATGCCCCAGGTGTATCTCAAGGGCCTGCACGCCTCCATTCACAAGCTGATGTTTGATAAGGCGGGCGGCCACGCGGACCTGTCCATCGCCAGCGAGGATGTGGTGTGGTGGGTAGGGCTGGTGGTGTAGCGGGTGTGGCTGTGAAAGCCGCCGCCCGTAGTGTGTTGTGGCGCTGGCATTGTGGCAGAGTGTATGTTATGTAACCTGACCCCGACGCCTTTACGTGTTCCCAACTCCCACAGGTCGGAAAAGAAGTGTTACATCGGCAACATGGGCGTAGGCTTCATGCTAAACCAACAGGTCGGCCTTGAACTGGCAGGTGCATTGCACTATGCGCCTTGCGTGGGTTAGGCCAGCTGCGTACATGCGGGGCAGCGTCACGGCCCACAACACTGCTCCTGCCTAACGAGATGCAGCACGACCGAACGCTTACCTGCTGCCCCGCAGAGGTCCCTGGACTTTTACTCAGCGCTGCTTCAAGAGCGGCCCAAGTACCCCACGGAACACGACCAGGAGGGTGGGTCGTGGCACGTGTCGAGCTCACGACGCATGGGTATGTCAACACGTGCTTTGGCCATCCTGGTGTACGCAAACCGAATCAGCTAGGCAGGCCATGCCGGAATGCCTCCACATGACGCCTCACATGCCGTACCGGTACCCTGTGTGCCATATCCGTACCCAGTGCTGTGCAGGTCCTTCGGCAAGACCTTCCTCCCTTGCTCGAGCCCCTTCCTGTGCCAAATCGTGCACAACATGGCCAACCTGCCCGCCGTTGCAAGGCACAACACGGCGTGGCTTAACAACGGCGTTTGCCCGGGCTGCGAGGAGCACGCACCCGCCCCCGGCTCGCGCAGCTCACGGCCCACGTTCACGTGCTACAGCCAGCAGAACCCACGGCATTGCGAGGTCAGAGAGAGGCTGTACGTGCATGCGATATGTCACTGGGAGAAGCAGCCCATGCTGAAAGGCTTGGGGTTGTGGTTCCTAGACTTGCGGAACCCGATGAGGACCAATGCAAGCGCGATTGCGGCAGCTGGGCTGCCGTGCCCGGAGGGGCAGAATGTGGCGGACATGTACTTTGTGCCTTGAGGAGGCGTGGTTGGCATGGCTTAGGCATGGCATTCATCCTGTTTCTGCATGTTGGGCAGTGAAAGTGCTGATGGTAAGCCGAGGCGTGGGCCTGGCGGTTTTGAGATTTACGGCACACTGTCTACGCATGTGGGTTGACCGAGGGTCCAGCCCGCCCCTTGCAGGCCCCCAGCCCCACGGCCTGCTGCAAGCGCGAACAGAATGACCAGATCATTACAGTAGACATGGTGTGCAAGAAAGCGCAAAGTTGTTGGGCACAGGGTCGTGTGGACGGGTGGTATCATGATGAAGACCCACGCCAGCGTGACGCCCAGCAGTACAGCACATACTGCCGACTAGCTGGCTGAGTAACCCCCCCCCCCCCCCCGCATGCTCCAAAAGTGCTCGACTGCACCAGGTTAGGGTTACTCTCGGCCGCCAACCACGCGTTCTCACTGTGCAGCAACAGTAAGTTGTAACAATAGCAGAACCCCAGTCAATGATCCAGAAGAAGTCAGGGACCCTGCAGGCCCTCCCACCTAGCAGTAAGGCCGTCCCCCGCAAGGGCGACTCAACGAAGTGCCATGCGGCGTGTGATGCCTGCTCCTTATATACTTTTCTGCGTAATCAGCATATGAAACAGCTGCGTAAGATAGCAGCGTGCCTGCTTAGGTCGCCTGCCCCGCTCCAACTTTTCCACCAACATGGCAGGCAGGTCGACGAGCTCATCAACCAACCCATCTACAACCTCCTCACACCCCGCGGGTGTGTGAACCTACTTACGAGCTGACATTGTGTCGGCTTCATTCAGCCTTAAGCAGTCAGTGATCGAGCTGTCCAACGCACAAGTGGCAAGTCAAGCCCTACATCGCCGTCCGGGCGTCCCTAGCACACAATTAGTCAACGTCCAAGGGGACCCGGACTTCAGAGGCACCAAACCCAGATCCCTTACTCTAGCGGCCATAGCATTTCGGCAGACGCTTTGGCTACTGCAACCTATTGACTACTGCAACAGCAACTAAGCCCATGTAACCTGCCAGGCATTGCCCACGAGTCTGCCTCGCTGCCACACACCCTCAATGACAAATCCAACCCCAGTCCTCCTCCCAATGCCACCCCTCTTCCGCCCTAACACCTGATTCTGCCGCTGCACGGCACTGGCCCCGGAGCCCTTGCCACCTTAACAACCTTTCCAGGCACTCCAACAACGGTAGACCCCATCAAGTGTAGTCTACTATCAACGCAGATTCTGCTATCCCTCCCCAGCCCCCCTGGCCGCTACCGCAGGCGCCCTAGCGCATGCCACCTTTCTCAGGTGCCACTCGGCCCCTGCCTCTTCAGGTCCTGCCTGCTGCCAAGCAATGCCTCCACTGCCGCCCCCAGCTCCGGCGCGTCGCATACATTAAACCTCAAGTCACCCCACTACAGACCACCACCATTACCACAACCTTCAGCCCCTCCGCCGGCCATGCCCCTGCCAACCTACCTCACCTCCTCACCAACCCCCAAGCCTTGGCTCCCACCACCAGCAGCTGTCCTGCTCTCCGGCAACGCGAATCCCGGGCCACTGGCCGGCCCCTCCGTCTCTGTGTCCCCCTCAAGCACGGCTGCCATACCCAGCGCATGCAGCCCGCCACCTACGCCGCTGCCGCCCCCGTTCCCTCCCCGCAGTACGACACCAGACAGGACCGGCGACAGCTCCTCGTTGATCGACGACACGGACAGCGCGCTGCCGGCGTGCTCCAGGTCCGACACCGCGTTGTACGGCATCGTACGGATGCTGTGGCTCTTGCTGCGCTGCTTGCCGTACATCAACGGCACGATAGCCGTCCCCAGCCCGGTGCTGCCGCTGCGGTTCGAGTCGGTAGGGGAGAAGGGTGAGTCCCCCAGATGCCCCAGGTGCGAGGCAAGGCTGGAGCTGGGCTCGTAGCTGGCCTTCGTGAGACTGAGGTGTCTGCGCATTAGCCCCCGGCCCTGGGAGCCCGCGGCTGCCATGTCGTACGCGCTGGGGGAGGCCTGACCGTGCACAGAGAGGGAGCTGGGGCAGCCGACGGACAGCGAGGGCGCGGCGGTGGAAAAGGAGTTGCGGTCGGTCATGGAGTGCAAGGAGAAGGCGCTCATGCGGTCGCTGAAGGTGACGGAGGCGTGCGAGGGACGGTCGTAGTCGAAGCTGGAGGTGGCGTGCAGCTGGCGGCTGCTGTGGCCTGTGAAGTCGAGGACCAGGTCGCTGCTGGCGAGAGGTTGGGAGCCAACGGATGCGTGGGGTTCGGGGTGCGGTGCAACGACCGGGTGGATGCGCGCCGTGCCCTCCCTGCTGCTGGCGGTGCTGACCGGACCAGAGGCATCCTCACGCAGCAGCTGCTGTCCCTGCTCTTGCGGCCCAGGGCGGTCAGGCTCGGTGGCTTGGCTGTGGCCGGGCGGCACACCGGGCGGTACCGGTATGGGTAGAGTCAACTCGCCAGCCGCCGCCGCCGCCGCCACGTCACCCGCAACCAGGTCGAGCATGGAACCCGGGAACGGCTCGCCGCCCCGCATCCACTGTCCCACGGCCTCGCCCAGGCCCCCCACTTCCTCCCGGTCCCCAAGGTTCACCCGCGGCTGCTGTTGCTGCTGCTGCTCGTGCAGGCCCTCGAGCACTCCAGGGGCTGCCTCCAAGGGCCCGTCTGTGCTGTGGTCCATGGACAGCCGGTGCTGCGTGGTGTCCGTAGAGGACGCCCCCAACACGTGACTCGACGCGCCGCTGGCCAACTCCCCTTGCGGCCCTGTGTGCGCCACAAACACCAGCGAGGTTGTGCTGCTGTACCCGCCCGCCGCACCGTGCGCGTCGCTCGAGCGCACCGGCACAGGTGTGCGGCCCAGGTTCGGACCAGACCCAAACTGCTCCAGCGCCTCCGCCCCGCTGCACAGCTCCAAGCTCTGCGGCGAGCCCCCAATGCCATCCGCAATCGACACGGCGTCCAAGGCTGCGCTGCCACCCTGGGATACGCTGTAGCGTGCGCTGTTCGAGCCGGTAGGCCGCAAGTGGGACAGCCGCCGGGCGGCGGATAAGGACGAGCCGGCATTGGCGCCAATGCCTGCGCCATGGCTGAGGAGCTGCGACAGGCTTGCGGAGCCGGGCGATTGCTGCCCGGCAGGCGCGCCGCCCTGGCTGCCGGTACTCCCCACGGAGCAAAGCATACGCACGTTGCCGCTGAAGGTGATGTTTAAGGAGGGCAAGGGCGAGCCGAAGGCGGAGTCGGCCTCCTGCAGGTAGGGCGGCAGGTGGCCGCTGAGGGCCGCAGAGTCGTGCAAGGACGGGGAGGCCGTGCCGCTGAGGGCGCCGCCGCCGCTGCCTGCAGCCGGGGCGCCGCCGTCGGACCGGTGCATGGGCGGGGAGGAGAACGTCGCGAGGACGGCGGAGTTGGGGGCGTCTGAGGAGCTGAGGGCGGCAGAGCCACTGCGGGCGGGTGCTGTGGACAGGCGCAGCCCAGAGCGGGTGCTCCACAGGGACATGTCCGGGTTGGCAAAGCTGTCGTGGGAGGAGTCGTCGGCACCGAGCATCTCAGGGGCTGGTTGGTCGCTGATGGGAGCGGCAGGGGGTGGCAGGCCGTCCGATCTGGGCATGGCAAGGGCCGGTTCCGAGGAGGCGGTGATGGGAAGCTGCTGGCGGCTGGGGTTATCGGCTAGGAGGCTGGCTGCAGAGGCCTCGCCCAGGGTGCTGGCGCTGGCGCCTGTGTGCAGGGAGCCCACACTGTGGCGGGGGGAGGTAGCCGGCCCTGACTCGGCCACGGTGGCAAGGCTCGTGCTCCCACGGTGGGTGACGCCAGGGCTGGCCAACGACTCAAACGCGTACTGATATGCACTCCTGACGGCCTGGCTGGCGGAGCTTGAATTTGTGGGCGCACCGAACGGGCCAAAGCTGAGACCGCCGGAGACGGGTGGGGTCCTGCCGGATGGGGAGGTGGTGGTGCTGGTGCTGAGGTGAGTGGAGGGCTGCTGGCTGTTGGGCCAGGCAGGGTGGTGGGCGTACCGTGCCAGGTCGTCGGAAATGGCGTGGGTGCTTGCGAACGGGGACGGCAGCGGCTCTCCGCTGTCGGTCGTGGCACGGGCTTCTCCAGGGGAGGGGACGAGGACGGAGGACAGCGGGCTCGCTCCGCTTGACCGGCGCTGCAAAAGGAAAGGGCATGGCACACAGGGCACTCCAGTGATTCAGGCGGTGCGAGACTCCAGGATGTGGGGCTTCACTGGCGGCATGGGTCCCAACCGTGCTTGATTGCTGGGGGCTATTTCCCGACCTCCACGTCAGGCGCTAGTGGTACTCACCGCGAACGCTGTCCAGGTCGGGTGCTCCGGAATGGCTACACGCATTGGCGGCCGAAGCGTGAAGCGAGAACCCACGGACGTCGAGGTGTGACGGCCAGGAGACGCTCTGGGGGACACGTCGTCATCCACAGACCTGGAGGCCGCATGCCAAGTCCCGCCATGGGCGTTAGCACCAAGACCAAAGGTGGCATGCTAGATTTTCTCAATGGCAGAGTGCAGCAGGAAGGAGCCGACACCAGAGTGCAGCCAGACTGCCACCTACCCAACGGAAGCCAGAGTCGGGCTGCTTGGCCGTGGAGATACCCCAGGGCCGTCCGGGGCTGGAGCGTTGAGGAGCTGCATCAGCGCATTCACCTCCTGACAGCAGGAACGGCATAAGGAACAACATACGGAACGATTTGAAGACCACCTTTCGGTCCACACAGTGCTTGCACATGCGCGAAAAACATGGCAACCAACGAAGCCGTGGTTCACATTGCCTTCAGGCCCTTGCGGCTTGAGCAAGGATGACCTCAAGCACGACACCACAAAGCCTTAATCCTTTTCCTGGCCCCAAACCGCTGTACAGTAGTGACTGTACACCCACCTTCATCGTTGTTGCCTTTGTTAAGCGCGCCAGCAGCTCGTTGCTGGCCCTCTCTATGAATGCCTGCACCGCCTGAGCCTCCGCGCTGTCCGGAAGGGAGCCAGGGTGGTGCACCATGTGGAAAGGAGCGGACTCAAGTTCCTGGCCTGCAGGTCCACGCCGCAGCGGCGCCTCGGCCCTGCTCCCCACGGTTGCCCCAGGCGCAATCATTGCTTCCGAGATGCGGGGCGGCTGCGGTGGGCTAGGCAGCGTACCCGGGGCTGAGGGTGGCAGGCTTGGGTTTGGCCGGCCGAGGCTCGCAGCCTGTGTGCCGATTGCGGTGAGGGACTGTGAGGGCGATGCCCGGCTGCCTGCTGGGGAGTACGGATGGTGTTGCATGGGGGAGCCTAACGGCGGAGACCTGACTGCACGCTGGGCAGTGGGCGAGTAGTCCTCCTGGGCCGCGGGAGTGGCGGAGGTGCCGTGCTCTGACGGGCTGCTGCGGCCCTCCACAGGGCCAGCATGCGGGCTAGCAAGCAGGTAGGACGATGTGCGCGACTTCTGAGGCGGTCCGTGAGCCCTGGCGGGCGAGCCTGCACCTGCTTGCGCCAGCCTGTCCGACTGCAAAGAGGCCGTCGTGCCGCCGGGGGCCGTGGGGTAGTGGTGTGCACCCAGGGAAGGCTGCGCCTGCTCGTGCTGCCGCATGAATGCGGCTGCGGACACCAACCGCGACAGGTTGGCTGTGCCCAAGCCGGCAGACGGCGCAGAAGTCCTGTCGCTGGACAGCCGCCCAGCCACAGCATCCGCAGGGCCGTTACCTGCGCTGAGGCCGGTCAGCGGTGGGCTGACTGCCCTGGGTCCAGGGACAGTGGGGCTGGCCGTTGGAGACACCAGTGCAGCCGCCTGGGCCGAGCTCATGGCCCGGGTGCTCTTCTTCCGCGAGCCGAAGCCATGCTTCTTGCCCGAGCTGGCCGCTGCCTGGGCGTTGATCACTTCAGCAGCCGCAGCCGCAACAGCTGCCAGCGCCTCCGGCTCCGCCCACTCCGAAACCGGCGTGTTGTAGTACAGCGGGTGACTGGGCCCTGGAAGAGCCGGCTCGACGCGACGCGGGCCGCGCTGGTTCCCATAGGCGGAGCTGTTACTTGCATAAGGCAACGCCAACGAGCGTGCGGGGGTGTCACCGTCGCGCTTGCCCGGGCTGGGGATCAACGCGGCCTGCAGCGACCCCGAGTGTCCCGCTGGCGTCAAGGGGCCAGTGATACGGGTGCTTCCTGAGGGGCTGAAGCTCGGCCGCATGCCGGCCCGGGCATGCTCGCTCGCCAACGGCTGGTCTGTGAGTGCAGAGATGGACGGGGAGGAGGCAAAGGCGCTGCGGCTTGCGGCCCAGGCTGCTGGAAAGGCTGTGCCGCCCTGCTGCAGTCCAGCGGCGAGAGTGGAGCTTGCACTGCTTGGGACCGGGCCGTCAATGCTGCCTGAGTCCTGCTGCCGGGAGAGGGAGCTGGGACGGTGCCCATCGGCCGTGTCCAGGGTCCACGCTGGACTCGCACGGGTGGTATCAGACGGGATGGTGGGAGCCACTGTGGAAAGGGTACTCGAAGGGACGCGGCTGGGGCCTTGGCTGTGCGGCGGAAGGGGCTGGGACAGTTGGGCGGTGCTCGAGCTTGGATACGGGGGAGCTGTGCCACTGCCCCAAGGAGCACCGAGAGGGCCCGGAGCCAGGGGCAGCAGGCTACTGCTGCTGCATCCCTGGTAGCCGCTGCTGTAGCTGCTCTGCTGGTCGAGCAGGACGACGCCCCCGCTGTGCAATGCGCCTTCGGGCGAGGACAGTTGGGGCATCGGCGGCAGGGTGCGCGACAAGGTCGCAGCGGCCGTCTGGCCTACGGGAGACTGCATGGCAGGGAGCGGCTGCTGCGCGATGACCTCCCGGTTGTGCGCCGTGGACAGAAGGTCACTGCCGACGGTGGAAATGAACATGGTGGCGTGCAGGTTCGCCGCGCTGAGGAAGGGTGTGGCCTGCGCGCCCAAGGGAGCGATGGCCTGCGACGTCTGCCACCTGCTCCCTGAGGCCGCACCCGCCAGCATGCCGTCCGTGCCACTCGGGCGGGCGCTTGGGCTCTGGCCGTCCATGGTGCCTATGGCCAAGAGGCGTGGCCCAGCAACACCACGGGCCCCGGACGAGGTGCTGTGCGGAGACGGCAGTGTCAGCTCCGCCTGCGAGCGTAGCGGCTCCCAGGTGGCTTGCCCAGGTGACGGAGGTGGGTTGCTTCCGACAGAAGGCCCCAACGTGAGCTCGCCTACTGCCGCTGCTGCTGCGCCCTGAGCGCCCCAGGCCGACGGCGCCGCTGCGCTGGCCTGGTCCGACGTGTGGCCAAACATCCAGCCGCCCATCTCTTCCAGGGAGAACAGGTGATCCGTGGCTGTGGCGGGGTCGGCCGGGGGGTATTGTGTGGAGCGAGCGGAGGCCGCTTGAAGCAGCGACACGGCCAGGGCCCCAATGCCGGCCTGGCGGGGCGATCCGGGCACCGGGCCGGAGCTGAGGCGCCTGAAGGGCTCAGTGCTGCTATGCACGAGCACCATGTTGTCTGGGATCGTGTTTAAGGGGGAGAAGGTGGCGGACAGGCCTAGGCCGGATGCGCTGATGACTGGGCCCAAGGGTGTGCCTTGGGGCGACGTGCGGTCCGGGAGCATGTGGCTGCTGAGGGTGGACGACCCCATGCGCGAGTGCATGTGAAACGCTGCCGTGGCGAGGCCTGTTCCGTGGCTGAAGGACTCCCCTGGCGCTTGGTATGCTGCAAGAGGCAACAAGGAACGAAGAGTAAGTGAGCCACCAGACAGCAGGAGTGCTGGGCGTGACGTGGCTGTGGTGTACAGGAGTTTTGCAGGCCCGAGGCACCTGCGGCGACACGCGTTGGCTTGCGAACGTGTGAAGCAGACACCGTTTCTGAAAACGCTCGCAACGGCGCAACAGCCATACCGACGTACTCACCCGTGCCCTCGGTAGAGGATGCCCGTTCCCCTGCAACTGCCGTGTTGCTTCCGTCCACAGAGTCCGGTAGGCCGCTGACGGCCCCACTCGCCCGCTGCTGCTGCTGCCGCCTGTGCTCCACATAGGTCCTTGCAACCGCAGCGGCGAAGGTGGGGCTCGACACCCCGGGCTCGGCGAGCGCAGGGTCCACAGAGGGAGCTGCCGTGGCTGCTGAGCGCTGCAAGAGCTCCTGATGGTCATGTCAGGTGGGGGACAAGAGCGCATACGTTCAGTCGTTGCGGATCGCCAACAGAACCCAGACATCCTTCGAAACTTTGATCTGCTTGTTCAAGAGTGCAATGCAGACGGGAAAGGTGAAGGCGATGGCACGGCAGCTTACCAGTCGCCCAGCCTCGCTGAGTACAATATGCGCACTCCGACGCCGATGCCGGGAGCTCAAGGAAGGAGGCGGCTGGTTGCTCCGCCGGCTGGTGGCGGTCCGCCCGAAGACAGTGGCCAGCAGGCTGCTCACAGTCCCGCTTGCCTACACGCACCAGGGGCGTATGACCTTGTCAGCAGTCATACAGTATGATGCCGAACACAAGAAGAATATTGTATAACCCTGTGTGGCGTTGCCCTCTGCCCACATAGTACATGCTCGCTGTTGGCGATTACACAGCACGTGCACACGTGTCGTGCTCCTGGGCCCCTGATGCGTCACACCAACAATGGGACACCTGAATGCCAATGCAAGTGAAGGGGCCAGTGTGGGTTCGTTCGCACTCACCGACTGCTCCGCCCCCGTCATAGTCATGCGCGGGCTGGCCGTCCCGCTGTAAATGCTGGACGCGCTGCTGGTGTGGCTGCGGCGACCAGGGGAGTCCACGCTGTCCCGCAGTCTCCCTGGCGGGCTGTACACCAGCCCCGCACCACCAGAAGTAACCCCGGACCCTTGTGAGGGTTGGCCCTGCCTCAGGGCGCGCGCGACCCGCACGCCGCGGAGAACGTTGGCTAGAGCGCGGTCCTTCTTCTCGCGGGTGCTTTGCCGCAATGCAGCTACTTCCCCCGTGTTGCTCGGGCCGGCAGGGCTGCTGACGCTGGGGCTCTGCTCGTCCGAGATGTGTGCAGAAGCGTCCGGGGGAGAGAGCGGCGCCAGGTTCATGCCGTGGCTTGCCGGGTAGGTGACGGAGGCGCTCGAGCGCATGGCGGAGTTGCTCGCACGCATGCGGGAGGGCTGGTCCATGTTGGTCCTGGAGCGGCTGGTGGGGCTGGTGGTAGGATTGTACTTGAGGGCTGAGGTGGGGCGGTTCAGCTCCAGGATGGTGTCGCTTGACCGGCGGGTGCGGCGGTGGCCGAGCACCTTGAGCATGTGCCACATGGACTGGCTGGAGCGCTGAGGCTGCGTGGGTGAGGCAAGCTGGGAGGCCTGGTTGGCGCTCTGCGGGGCTGCCGAGGAGACGTCGCTGGGGTCGGGTGCGACCTGGCTAGCGGAGCCTGCTCCTTGAACGGAGCCACCAGCTTGCTGCAGAGCCTCGGCAGCTGCGGAATCAAGGCAAAAGGGGCAGGGGGTTTGCAAGCGTGCCTGCATGTCGCCCATGCGCAGTTCAGCTGTCCAGCTCACATTGTGTGCTTGGGTTTGCCGCGAGTAGCAAGAGTTGGCTGGCACTATGGAAACGTAGTCCTTGCAAGGTCTCGTCGACTTACCAGAGTGCAGGGTGCTGCCCGTTGCGCTTGCGTCACGGCTGCCCAGCTCGCCCACTTGCGCGTTGGCAGCCCGGAGCACTGCCCGCACACGGAGGTCCAGCGGGCCCGTGTAGCCTGGCGTGGTGGCAGGGCCGGGGCCCAGGCCGCCTGCCGCAGACGTGGCAGTGGGTGAGGACACCACAGAGAACGAGTCGGAGTCGTCGGCCTTGCGCTTCTGGGCAGGGGAGGACCCGGGGGACGGCGACGCCTTGCGGCGTAGCAATGACAGCGTCTCGAGCAGGATGTTCTTGATGGAAGGGCCCCTGGTGCTCAGGCCCTTCGCCCGAGGCGCGTGCTGCGCGAGGTTCTGCTGCTTGGCAGCAATAGTACCTGCAGGGACGAGAACGGTAGGAGACTGACTTTGGCTGGGGCTTGGATCCGTCGTTTCTTCAGCAGACATGCAGGCAGGCCCAACTCAATAGTAGGTCGTCATAACCTAAGGCCGTACCACACGTACAACGCATGCAGACATGGCGCATGCAGACCTTTTGACCAAAAAACCTACCCTTCACCAGCCGCTCATGGGGAGACAGGTCACTGCTGCCCATGCCGCCCTGCAGCCGGACGGTGATGCTCGGTGTCGGCGACGCGGCTGCCGACTCAATCTCAGAGGCAAGCCCACGAGGCACCGGCAGCTGCGTTGGCTTGGCCGCATCTCCGCGCGCGGGCTCGTCCTGCTGCTGTGCGTGCAACTGGTAGTACGGCCCAAGCAGACTGGGCCCACGGCGCGCAGTTGAGAAGCTGTCCAAGCCGCCCAACGGTGACGGCATCCTGGGATTCCGATCGCGGAAGGTGCTCCCTGTGCGCGCCGCGACGAGCGGGCTGAGCGCCGACGCGTAGCCCTGCGTCATGGTGTGCATCGTGATGGAGCCGGGCCCTGTTACTGAGCCTCCCGGCGTCGAATTCACAGAACCGGGGGAGCCTCCTGGGGAGTGGTACCGTCCGGCGAGGCTGACCGGGGGGCCGAGCGCAGGCCGGCTCCTGGGGCTGTTGTTGCTGACCGCCGACGCGGCTCTGGAGCCTACGGGGCTGCTGTTGGCGACGCTGGCGAGGGGGTTATGGAAGAAGTGCTCGGAAAGGATGGAGGTGCGGCCGGTGGCACGCGGGTTGTAGAAGGAGGCCGAGCCGTGCAGGTGCGCAACGCCGTCGACGGTGGACACGACGGTGGTAAGCGCGGCCGCCTCGGCCGGCGTGTAGCTGGCGAGCCGCGGAGCGTGGGGTGCATCGTCGTGGTGGCGGTGCGGCGGGAGCATGGGTGCCTGGGGCAGGTCGATGCGGTCGTGTGACCCTGTGATGACCTGCGGGTGTGGAGCGGTGAGGTGGCAGCCGATCAATCGTGAGGAGCTACCGGTACGTCCAGCACAGCAGGCAGTAAGGGAATACCATCCAACGTACAGCACTCTAGGCAGCCAAAGTACAAGCACTCTGGGCAGCGAGATGCACACCTGCACATACTCGTGCTCCGACCGCCAGCGGCCCTGACCAGCGGGAGCACTCCTGCGCGTCTGCTCAGTCTCGCTGCAGTGCTGCGGGGAGGCAGGCTCGTACGGCACGCCGTGGTGGGACTCGCCGTCCGAGGCCTCGTAGGTGGACAGGACAGCTGAGGCTTGCGCTTGCAGCTCGGGGTCGCGGGGCATGGTCCTGCTTCGCGGCATGCTTGCCAGGTACTCCGCGGCGTTACGGGACCTGGTCACGTGGGCAAGCCAGTGCCGTGCTGATCAGTGCATGCACCATAGTAAAGGCAATATGTACCAGTGCTGTGCTCCAGAAGTACAGCCGCACACCGACCCCAGGTAAAGAATGCAGGAGAATCGCTGGTGTGCCGTACAGTTCGGCAGTAAGGTGCCTTGGGATGGCGGTTTGGCATCGGTACTTACCTGTCTGGAGGGATGCTGAGGCAGGCGGTAAGGCGCTGGGTCCGGGGCGCCTCGCTGGCCGGCACGTGCTCGCCGCCGCCCTCCTGAGGCACGTACCGCCCGGCCGCGAGCAGCTCCACGCCCACCTGCCGGTGCGACATGTGCTCCATGGTGCTGCTGTGGTGGCGCGCGGTGCGCAGCAGCGAGGACGGCAGCCGCTGGGCCACCTTGTTGGCCAGGTCCGACGTGTGGCGGAGCGTGGCCCTGCGGAGAGCGCACAGTGGCCCAACAGCATACCGGTCACCAAACGAACTTGATACCGTAGAATGGCAGGGTCTCACGCGTACGGTACCGTACGGTACCGTAGGCGTAGCTTGCCATAGATGCTTGTTAAACGGTGCAAATGTTGTGTTCAGGGGCGAGGACAAGTTGCCTACCTTGATATCCCCAGGAACTCGGTGTCGGTGGAGTTGTCCACCGATCCTTCCAGCCGCCTCCTGTTGCGGAGCATCAGCTCCTCCGCCGCTACCTTCCGCCGCCCGCCCCCCGACTTGCGCATAGCGCCCCCGCCCACCATCGCGACCGACGCGCGTGTCAAGCCCGTGCCCACTGCGCCTATGTGGCCCGCCGTGCGGCGCAGCAGCGCGAACAGGCCCCCGCGCCGCTGTGCCTCTGTGTGCATGCTGATGGAGGGGTCCGGCATGCTGACCATGGCCTCGGAGGGGATGGGGAAGGTGCGCTCCATCAGCGTGTCGGGCAGGGCCTGCGTACGGGCAAGGGCCGAAGGGCATGAAGGTCAAACGGACCATTTCATCCTAGCTGAGCTCCACATGAAAAGCAGTGCGAAGGGTTGCGTGAGTTACCTGGTAGAGGACCTTGGGGTTGTCGAGGCCTCGCAGAAGGAACCTCCCAAGAGCGCGCAGCTGGATATGCTCCATCACAGGCAGCGCCGGCTCCATGTCTGTGAGCAATTTTGCCGGCAGAGGGAAGCCCTTCAGCGGCAAGAAACAGGGACGAGGCCGAGGACATGCACCATGCAGCATGGTGCACGCACACGTTGACACGTGGGAGTAAAAGAGCCTCTGCTGTGGTTCACTGTACACGACATGGTGCATGCAGCTACTGAACCCCACCTGCTCCGCCCATGGAGCTGCCGAGCTCCGCGCCTCCTCCCGATGCCGTTCTTGTCTTGCGGCGCATGGCCAGGAGCTGCTGCGCGCCCAGGCTGAGGCTGCGGCTGGTCACCTCCAGCAGCGACATGCGCTGCTTGCTCCGCAGGCTCTGCAGCAGGGGGCCCCCGTGCGCTTGCTCCGAGCTCGCGCCAGCAGCCCTGCAGGCCAGGCGTCAACGGTTCTCACAAGCTCAATGTCAACAAGCTGCTACTTGCCGGACACAACTTAATCAGAGACTGCGTGCAAGAATTGGAGAACACAGCCGTCGCAAAGGGGGCGCAGGATCCTTTACCTTGACGCGCGCTGGAACGGTAACGACAGCGGCACAGCCGCTGGGCTGCTGTAGCTGGCGCGCCGGACCTGCCCGCCCTGCCCAGGGGCGCGCCTGCCCATGACGATGGGGCTTGCACCCCCAGCTGACACGTGCCCAGGCATGCCCTCCGACCCGTGGGCCTCGCTGCGCCGGGGCGACAGGCCGTCCTTGCTCGCCCACTTGACGGGCAGATAGGTGGCGAACTCCTCCGATACCAGCAAGGTGCCGTCGGGCATGGTGACGTCCACCTGCGAGCCAACCGGGACAGCTTGTGTAAATACTGTAAGGCATGTGGGTTGCTGTAGGCTTGCTTGTGGTAGCTGGGTCTGCATGGTGGAGTCCTGACGGTGCAGAGGGACCGTTGACTCTATGCAGGCATGGGGTGTGGGCGGAAGCTCAGGGTACGGCCGCTAACCCACCTGCGACGACTCGATCAGGATCTGTCCAGGCGCCGCGAGGGCCGCTACACGGGCAGCCGTGTTGGCCAGCTCCCCGAAATAGTCCGCACGCCCTGCGGGTGCACACCATTAACCGGAAGGTCAAACACCTTTGCACCTCCTTGGTACTGCAAACCTGCTTCGGTTCACGTTGTTGGCACACGGCCACATTCCCAGAACGGTGTGCTGCTGCGGTACGCAGCCAATACATCCTACACTCCGTACCGGTGTTCATGGGTTTCTTGACGTTGATGTAGCCGTACGCCATGCCCATTCGGATCCGCAGGCCGCGCCACAGCCGCTGGCCCTGCTCCCCGCGCAGCTCCTGGCAGCCCTCCATGGCCAACAGCTCGGGCGGCCAGTCCAGCTGCAGCAGCTCCTTCTGGACGTGGCTCGACCACGCGATGGCGTCCGTCAGGTACCTGCAAGGGCGCCCGTACACTGTTTTCAGCACACGCACATTCCCTCGTCCCCCCACCCCCTATAATGACACAGCTGTCATGTGAGCGCATGTAACGGTGATCTCGACTGCGAGGAGCGAGTGGTGCGTGAAAGTGCGCTGGGGTGCATGCCGGTATGCTGTTGGCTGACTCACCCGAACGCCATGGTGAACTTCCCCGGCTCCGGCTCCTTGCACTCGTAGCCCCCGTAAGCGGGCAGCAGGCTGCGCGCCAGCGCCGCGTACTGCCCCACGGCCAGCTGGTAGGCGGTGATGGAGGACAGCACCTGGTCCTCGCCCAGGCCCGCAGCGGAGGCCTCAGCGCGCGCGACGTCCGCGGGCTTGGCCACCTGAGGCGAGACACGGAACTGGAACGTGTCAGGACAGGAACCCAGGCCATCCTGCAACAAAGAATGCAGCTATCGCATTGCCCCCGTGGTTGCACGCGCCAGCACCATTTTTCCGGGGACTTCCCGCAATCCAGCTGCTCAGGTTGCGGACTGTCTGTGGGCCGTCGGGAGGCAGCGGACTTGCCTTGGAGAAGAGGATGGTCATGGGCTCGTGCACGCTGGGCGCCTCGCGGTAGCCCAGCTCCAGCTGCTGCTGAGTGCTGGGGGGCTTGAAGGTGCGGCCGGACAGCAGCGTGGGCATCACCTGGGGTTGACAGGCCACAACAGGTGGGTGTCAAAGGAGCAACAGATGCGACTAGTATGAACGGGCGCTGAACATACATGTGCTGTCGCATGGTGCCGGCGATAGGAAGACACGGAGAAGGCCTCACCTCCATCAGGTACCGCGGCCGCGGAAACTCCGGGGACACCACGTGCAAGCCCAGGTTGATCGAGTAGAGGGCGCTGGGGAAAGCCTGCACATGCAGAAAAAACCGGCCAAACTCATACAAGTCAGTGGTCTGACCCAGCTTCTACGCCGCAAACAAGCGCCGCTGGACGGTGCGGGAAACGCGCACAAACAGCAGGGTACTTCGCTCTGTTCGCAGGTGTTAACCCGCCCCCATCCGCCCACCTGCAGCATGTCCTGCACGCCCTGCCACGCCTCCTCCGTCATCAGCACCTGCCCGCCGTGCGCCGAGTCCGCCAGCGCACGGGCCAGGCCCACGCTGGGGCCGCTGTAGTCGGCGCCGGGCGCTGCGGGCAGGAAGCAAGGGACACCGGTAGCTGGTGGGTGCACGCGCGGTTGCTGGACATGGGCCTGCCGCCTGCGCTGGGCCCGTCTTGATGGACACCCCTGCATGCCACTAATGTGCTGAAATCCGTTTCGGCTACAGATGAGCAACCAACCGTCTCATCGGTAGGTTGTTGAAAAGGGCCGAGGCGTGAACGTACCTGCGGTCGGGTGGTACGAGCCCAGGGGCTTGAGATCGTAGTCAGAGCCTCTGTGAATGGCCGACGCCAGGCGCGGGCCCTTGAACACCAGCCGCCCGTCGATGCCCATCACCGTCTGCCCCGCGTACTCGTCCGCCTCGCTGGGCCACCGGTTGTACATCAACACCACCTGGCGACAAGCACAGGCAGAGACATTATGTTGGTGCTGTGCTGGCAGTAATCAGGCCGCTTGCTTCCGTCACCGGCGCGCAGCAAGTGAAGCCACAAGGGAAACGAAAGCCCATTGCCATGTACCAATATTCATTAGGGCGCAGTCCGTTAAGCTGCCCCGGCGCCTTACCTGGACCGTGTGGCAGAACCGCAGCGCGTTGCACGTGTCCGCAAAGGCGAAGCTGAAGTAGCCCTTCCGCTCCGTCAGCGTGTCCGAATCGAACATGTAGCCCTCGAACTGCTGCGCCTGCTTGACGAGCAGCTGCTGCATGCCGAACAGCACGCCCACAGGCACCTGGGCAGCGCCAGCACAGACAAGGCAGCCACCAATGCGATACTCGACAAGTACGGCGGTAGGAGGCCAGCCACATCGTCTCAGACACGTGCTCTGTCAGCGCTCATTCGGCTGGTATGACGCGATGTAAAGGCATCACGTGATGCGAAAGTGCGTTTTCCCGAACAGTACCTGGTGGTGATCGCGGGTGTGCCGCGTGTGGGCCGAGTAGCGCCGCCGCTTGGAGCGCTTCCCAGCCGGCAGCCGAAGTCGCAGCGACACGAATGTCAGCGCGTCGGCCGAGTTGGGCAGCGGCATGGGCGGGTCCACAACGTACAGACCCCAGCCGTTCTGCATGGTCGCGCCTGCGATGCCATGGACGCACGTCAGGCTTCCCTTCCTTCCACAGAATGTTATGACGCTTGCCTACTTACGGTTCTCCAGACCATCACAATTTGCAAGGACAGGGTCGGTTTGCAAGGACAAGGTCACTTCCGGGGTACGCCTAGGTAAAGAGAAGGGGAAGGACTCAGGAGGGGTTACCCTAGTCGATGTGCTGGTTGGTCCCTTACCCGGCGGGGGCCACGCCTGCTCCAGTTTCCGCGGCGGCGGCATCTCTCGGGGCACCGGCCGCAGCAGCGAGCACTGCACCGTGTATATCCACGAGGGCTTGCCCTCCTCCGCCTGCACGCGGAACAGCCCCAGCCGCTGCACCACGGGGAAGTTGGCTGAGGGCATGTGGCCGCGCAGCTGCTCCCATGCATCCTGCGACAGCAGGATCTGACCCCCCTGCGCTGCGTCGCTGATCTGCGCATGGCACAGCGCATAGCAGCAAGAGCGAAAACGAAGAAGCTCAGGGAGGACATCTACGAAGGGCACGACGGTCTGAGGAGTTTCCATCCAGGCCACGCGAAAATCCGAGCTGACACACGCCGATTTAGCAACCATGTGTCCTCACCTCTTGCGCGATGGAGACCGCAATGCCGACCATCATGGGCGCCTTGGTCAGCGCGTGGGGCCGGCACGCCACGAGCCCCGGCAGCGCCCAGTGCACCCCCATGCGCACGCGGGGCCCCTGCACAGCAGTGTTAGGAGCACGGCAATCCTCAACCACGTGCGGCAGCGCATAACACAGGTTGACACCAGTTGTGCACGTTCTTGCACATGCCAAGCAGGGACTCAGAAACACGGCCTTTTGGGTGCTGCACTGAAGCGCGGGTGCCCCTGCGTTGCTCACCTGCATGACGACGTCCCCGTCCGCGTTCGTGACGGGCTCGCAGCCAGGCAGGCGCAGCACCGCCCTGGGCCAGGGCGTGTCAAGCATTTTATACTGCAGGTCCTGGCAGAAGGCCACCGCCTCCGCCACGGTGTGGAAGGCCACCAGGAAAGAATCCCCTTCAGTTACGATCTGGGTCCTGCACATGCAAAGTATTCAAGGCCGGCGCAGGTCAGCGCACGTCATAGTGCATGCCAACGTGCCAAGGGCCACCGGGACCAGCACGGCCTTTGGTCACTTCCTGACCGGCAGTTTGCTTGGCTTACCCGTTGAATTTAGCAATGCCCTCCCGCATTAGTTGGTCGTGAATCGCCAAGAGCTGGTCGTACACATCTCTGCCAGCAACTGACAGCTGGGTGCTGCCCTCAATGTCTGGCGGAGGGTGTACCGCAAAATCAAGCGTTGTTAGCAGGAAGACAACCACTTCAAGCAGTGATCGAGCACATATAGGCAATGGGCACGTGGGCGGCGAAGGGCAGGTCATAAGCTGGCACCAAGCTGAACCGCCAGCCCACCTGTGACAACAAACGCCATCTCCTTGCTTTCTGCAATTCCCTTCACCGGTTTGGGGGCAGCTGCTGGTGTATAAGCAACCTGGCTGAGCAGGTTTTCTAGGTCCTTGTCTGCATCCTTCTCTGTGAACTGCTTCAGTGCCTGCACCCTGCTGCGCCACAGCCAGAAGGCCAGCGCAGCCAGTGCCAAGCACGCCGCCCCTAGCAGAGCGATGGCTATGGAACCGCCTAAATCCATGGCGCGCCTCCGCTGCTTGTACCCCGGTTGATGTGCTTATTGACACGCCTCCTGGTGACCACATGCGCGTTGGCTTGGAGGCTGGGGCTCAGCCCGCGACCTGATCGGCGGTGTGTGCCCGCCGACGTTAAGCCGCAGCTGGGTAGGGGCCGAACCTCGCCAACGCCGGCGCCCAGCAACCAGCAGACCACTCCGATGCTTTATTACGGTGCCACATTGTGGTGTTGAAGTATCCGTTCGCACCGCCACCCAGTCCCGCGACGAAAGGGCGTGGATGTCGTGTTGACCAAGGCTCTCCGTATACCGTATGGCTCTGCGCGCACCTCAGGCTACCAAATATATTATCGGGGTACTTCAAGCGCTTCAAGCGTGTACTCCGAGGCCAAGGCGCTGACGCAGTAGCTCCGTGCTGCCGTCTCCTTGCTCAGACCCGCTTTCTTGCGCAGGTGCTGAGCTGCGCTGGTAATTATTCTTGCATATGCTTTGACGTGTTTGGAAAGAGCTAGGCAACGTGTTCGTGGAAAGGCTCGCAAGTCAGTCAAACGGACGGACGGAAAACAGCTCGGCTGGCGCTATGCATGTTCAGAGCGACACTGCTAACTATTCTCAAGTACATGCATGACAGCAGCCTGCGGTTTCCAGGACAGAGCCACGGGACAGAGCCCTTAGTTTGTTTGTTTCAAGGGTGCAAAAAATAAGTGCGACCAAAGGGCTTGCCCGTATTCGGCTGTGAAGTAGTAATGTGAAAGCTATGAACAAGATTTCAGCCAACGACCTGAGACATTGCGCTGGACCCGTGGCAACTGGACCCGTGGCAACACATTGCCGGTTTGCCCGGCTACCTCACCACGCCGCGTTCTTATACCTTTACAAAGCCCTGTGTTTTCTGTATTAGCATTACTGCAGGCAGTGCATACTGCTTTAAGTGGCGGTCGTTAACCGTCGGCGAAAGGCCGTTACGACACCACTGGCAGGATTTGCCACGCACACAACTCACTGCACAACACAGTAACTGCAATTACTGTTTCGGGGCGCTGAGCTGCAGCTCACTCTTTGCTGCGTGAGCGCGTGCGCACAACACGGTCTGCCGGTCTGAGCCGGTCTGGTCCAGTCTGGTCCGGTCTGGTGGGTGTGAAAAGGCAATGGGGACATACTACAAGGCACACGGTGCAACAGCAGCACTGCTTGATACAGTACATTCTTTGGCGGAATGCTCAACCCGACAGCGGCGCAGCAGAAGCAACGGCCCCCTTTCTGCACAGTACTCACTCCATCCCTACCTGTCCCTACCACGAGCTCGCCTGTACGCCAGCCATTGTACTGCTTCCCTACCCAGGAAGTAGCAGTTCGGGGAGCAGGCAACCGGCTAATTATCAGGGCTCGCACCCCGGACATCGTTTACGTCCGTCGCGTGTAGGCGCGCCACGTGGCACCAACTACCGTATTGGCAGTTGTCACCACGGCCAGGTTTGACCAACTGACAAAGGTGTTGACCAACTAACAAAGGTTGTCCTACCCAACAGCGGCAAACTTGTGCCCGGATCTGCGCACCTAAGGGCACATCGCAACACTGGCGACACCTGCACCGCCGTATGGGGACAATTCCAAAGGAGCTTGTTAGGTGGCAGCAACACGGTCGCACCCGTAGCTTTTGCTTTGATCTTGCGATGTGGTAACCCTTGGGCCTTACAGCTCTACGGGCAGCTACACCTGCCAAGTGTAACACATACCATACCATACCAGCATGGCATAGCCTGAGGAGCCCTGGTGATCGACACGCTACGTTAGGTGCTCCAGCCGCACACCTTGACACTTGATGGAATGACGGAGCCGGGAGAGCACGAGCTTTCCAAGTTTACCCCAAGTTGCGCACGAAGCCAGGCAGCGTTGACGCGGAACAACGGCTGACGCCATCGTTGGGAACGTATGGGACAAGGAGAGGGTACCGTATTCCACCAGACTCCACCCCGGGAGGGCCCAGCGTCCCTCGCTCCTGCTGCACCTTCCCCTCTCTCCAGCCCAGGTACCCAGCACCGAAACTGCGTTCGGACTAGTACACGGGGAACAGCCGCAACCCTGTCCCTTTCGTACCACCTCAGGGTATCGCAGCACACCACTTTTACTCCACCTCCGCGCTTCCTACTCGTAACCTCGGTCGTCATACCCCACGCCCAAGCTTCCCCTGCTTCCCCCTCCACTCCGCCTGCTGCCCCTGCTGCCGTAGCTGCCGTGGCTTCGCTCCTCCCGAATCTCCGGCCCGTCCTCCTCCTGTCCCTCCTGTCGACCCATGGGTGCGCTCTTGACGTAGCCGTACTTGGCTTCCTCGGCATCTCGCAGGTCTTCACCGGCCTGCTGGACCTGCGTTAGGCAGCGGGCAAGTCGAGGCACACTCGTCGGCCGACCACTTCACGTGTACAGTGCGGCTGCACACCGTGACGGTTCCACTTTACGTTGCCCAAAACCGTTATTGTCAAGCAGGACCTGGCATGATGCTTGGTAATTTGGTTGATGTGATGCAGTCCTTCCTTACAGAGGCCTACCAACGTACACAAAGGCACCCGAGGGAAGCAAACACATACCTTCTGGTCGTAGGCCTCCTGTCGCATTTGCTCCTGCACGCAGGAAGCAACAGGCACGCAGCAAAGATGCACACGAGCTCAAACACCGGTAGACACCTCCGTGCCGTACCAAAGCCACAGTACTGAATGAATCTAACCTGTACAGGCTGACACAGACTGCATTGTGCATGCGCGCTGACAGCACTCCCTGGCACGGGAGCAGGGCCCCTCACCGTGCTCCCAGCACCCCCCCGTGCACACCCCGACCGCCCCGCTAACCCACCCTCAGCTCATCCGCCCGCTCCTCCAGGTCTGGGTCGTCCAGGTTGAGCTGCTGCTGCAGCGAGCGGTCAGCCTGGGGTCAAAACGGCCAAAGGCGGGTCAGGTAAGATTGTGAAATGGGGTGAAGCGCGAGGGTAACATGCAGGAGCACCAGCTGCTCAGGCCAAACACCTCGCCCCGCTCACTGAGCGAAAGGGTTGACACCAGCTAGCCGCACAGGTGCACAGAGGGGCCACAGCCTGCCGGCGGCCCTACCATTGCCGACCCGTAGGCCTCGGCGACAACGCGTGGTTTTGGCTCCACGGCCCCGAGGGTTGGCCGTCCCGCAAAACCTCCCGGACCCCTCCCGGTACTAGGCTACCCGCCATGCACCATACCAACCTACCTCAGCGTACGCTGCTGGCGCGCGGTCCCTGCCCGCCAGCACCGCCTCCAGCAGCGCGCGCTCCGCCACCAGACCGCTGTCACGCACGCTCCAGCACGCCACGTGGTGCCACGTGTGCCCCCTCGGCGCGCGGTCCACTGATCCCAGGTCCATAAAAAGGTCACCGGCAGGGGGCAGCCCGCTCAGGTAGCTGGCACCTGCATTTGCGCCCTGCTGCTGCTGCTGCTGTTGCTGTTGGCCCTGTGGCTGGTAGTTTGCACCACCTTGTTGCTGTTGCTGCTGCTGACGTAAGTTCCTAGCACCTGTTGAAGGCTGCATCGGGTGCTGCTGAGTCGGAAAGTGGGTCAGGTGGTGTGGGAGGTGGTCGGGTGGTCGCAGCGGAGGGTGCAGCAAAGCGTCTGGGTTGCGCATCAGCCCTCGGGGCGTTACCGGCGGCTGGGGCACTGCCCTCTGCCCGTCGCGGTTTTCGCCGTACTGCTGGTCTTCGTTGTCGGGCTCGCCCGCGTACGACAAGTCCGTACCGGCGATGAAGTCGTCCGGGTGCGGTACGGGCCGGCGACTGGACATGTACAGGAGTGCAAGGTGGGACGAGGCTGCGGGAGAGAACCATCACGCGCGGGAGGGCCAGGGCAGTGCAACATAGATGAATGATGTGAGCGGAGACGGCTCCGAGTAAGAAGGGTCAACGCGGCCCCGCGCCCACGTAAGCAGTAGCAGGCACCGGTACACAAGCATACCAGTAGCACACAGCAGCCACTACGACACGGCAAAGCAACCTTTGCGCCTACTAGAGGGAGACTATCTGGACAGTGAGCATGCCCCGTGTCCGAACGATACCGTGCACAAGCATGTGGTGGATCAAGTACTGGTACCTGGCGGCGCCAGCAGCTGCTCCAGGGCGCTGACCCGTGGGTCGTGCCTCAGCTCCTCCACGGCCATCTTGCGCCCGCCCATGGCAGCCAGGATAGCGTGCGCGCGTACGGCAGAGGGCGAGGCGCCGCCCTCGTGCATGGCACGTGCCACGTGCACGGCGCGGGCGGCGGTGGTGCGGGGGGTGGTGGGGGCGGAGCGGGGAGGGGGCGGTGGCGGGAGGCCGCCCTCCTCTGCCGGGGAGGAACAGGGATGATGTGAAACAACAGTGCCTAATGGCTCATGGCAGTATAATAGGGCACTCCCAGGCCAAGTATATAATGGCGCACAAGGCCCTGGTTGCATGACCGCCTAAGCTCTTGCATTCTTCAGCGTCGACCTCCACCAGGACTCACCCACGGTCAGCGGCAGTGCAGGCGGCGGCACGGGCGGCCGCGGCATGACCACATCCGCAGCCGCCCTTGCGTTCAGCAGCCGCACCATGTGCCTTGACACGTGTGCGTGGCCCTCCTCCTGCTCCTCCTGGCCCTGCTCCTGCTCCTGCCCCTCCTCCCCATCTCCTTCGCCGTCGGCCTCTCCTCCGTGACCGCCGTCACGGCCATGTGCCGCAGGACCGTTACCCACACCTCGTGACAGTGTGGCCTCATCCTGTCGCACAGCCCCTGGCTGCTGCTCGCCCCTGTCCTCCCCTCGCCCGGCGAAGAATGGGCGCTGGACGGCCGCCGCCGCTGATGCAGCGGCCGCCAGGGCTGCTGCCGCGGCCATGTCGGTGTACGGCCGGGCAGGACCTGGCGAGCTGTAGGTCTGCTGCTGCTGCTGCTGCTGGTCAAAGCGAACCCTATGCTCCCCATGTCCGCGCGCCCGGCTAGCTCCTTCCCTGTCCACCTCTCCGCTTGCCTCCCCTTCCTCCTCCTGCTCCTCCTCCTCCGTCGCATCCGCAATCCTCGGCCGCTCAGCCACCTCCCTAGCCCTGCGCGCCGCCTCTGCCTCCTCCTCACCACCCGGAGCCTCCCCCACACCTGAGAAGGACACCCTCTTCGGAGTGCCCCCGGATCCGCCTGCTCCACCGCGCGGTTGCTGGCCGTGCAGTCGGCCTTGCTGCCCGCCCCGGCTGACCCGACCGCCGTCGGCACCGCCTGGAGCGGCGGCGGCGGCACTGTGCTCTGCGCGGCTATGACGCACCAGCTCCACCGCCTGGAGGACCTCGTCAGGGTCTGCGCGCAGAGGTGCCAGGGCATGAGGGCCGAGCGCGTTGCAGGGCATGCGGGGCATATGAGGCCCCTGGAACAGAGGTTGGGCATCGTAGTGACCTGCTTAACGGAAATACCCATGGAGGCGTCCCAGCGTTTCCGCGGCCGAGGAAACAGTCAGCCGTCTCTGTGCATGCAGGTTGGGTGCATAACAGCAACCTTACACTCGCCTCCCTGCCCCGCTGACCTGCTTGCAACCTGCCCCAGCCCAGCCCTCACCTGCACCCGGAGGCACCAAGAGCTCCGTGGTCTGCTGGTAGCTGCGCTCCAGGGCCCCGCCCAGCCTCCGCCGCAGCGCCACCTCCGCCGCACTGCTCCGCCGCCGCCACAGCTCCGCCGGCGGTACGTACTGGTACCTCCCCTGCTGGCGCCCCCTGCCGTATGGTACGACACGCCCATCGTGCCCATACCCGTGCCCCTGCTCATACCCGCCGTGACCGTACCCATCAGCACCGCCGCCGTACGGGGCCTCCGCGGCCGCCGCCGGTGCCGTCGCCGGCCGCTGCTCGTACTGCTGCGCTGCGCCAGAGTACGGCATACCGCCAGCGCCGCCTCCACTGGACATGCCTGCGCCCATGTCAGCCACTTGCCGTCCCGTACCAGGTGTTCCGGCCGCTGCGGCGGCGGCCGCCTGCGCCGCCGCTGCCACCGCCGCCGCAGCGTCGGCGACGGAGGCGATGTCGCGCTGGTGGCCCGCCAGAGAGGACTCCCCTGTCACCATGGGGGTGTAGCGCTCCAGGAAGGCCAGCCGCTGCGCAACCGACTGGGCGTGCACGTGCACGTAGTCGGGGCTGAGGGTGCCCCTGTCCAGGCCCTCCAGAGATTGCTGCAAGCACGATGTGGCAGCAGGCGCGGCGAAGTATCCGTTGGTATGAAGGTACCGGAACAAGAAGCGTGACGCCGCACACGGTATGCTACCGGTAGATGGAGCCTGCTTGTGCCCAGCCAGGCCCAACTGGGTAGATCACAGGTCCCCGCATGCAAGTCAGCACACCACGTGTGCGAGGACCGGTGGAAGGTGTGTCCTGCAGCTGCCTCATTCCGCGCCGCCTGCAGCTCCACCGGCCCCGCTTACTCAACTTCACTCCTAGAAGCTGAACAGCCGCTTGAGCATAACAAACAAGCACCAACAACACACGCCAGCCGCACATTACATCTCCCTGGCAGCGCGTGGCACGCCGCAGCTTCCCTGCTCGCCCACCTGCAGTGACGCCAGCTCGCCACCCAGGCGGCGGTTCTCGGAGAGCAGCAGCCGCGCCGCGGTGCGCTGGGTGCGCGCGTCCGCAGCCAGAGAGGAGCGAGCTGTCCACAGGTCCCGCTTGGCGCGCCGCTCAGCCCACTCCGAGTCTGCAGCGGGTAAGGGGGTGGGCGCCGACGTGTAAGGTAGTGCGTTCAGTTGCTTGTAAGGGTGTCCTTATATATCACGTTTCGAGGTGGTAGGCACGGGCGTAAGGAGAAGCGTTGGGGCACTGGGCTTGCGTGCCGGAAGTGCGGACGTGGAGCGTGCGGACATTGCCAGTTGTTTATTGAGGCAACCCTGCACACGCCGAAACAGGTTGGGAGACGCGGGACGAGGCGCTCGATTACTTGCTGCTCACGTTAAGCAACAGGGAGGTAGTCACATACCATGCAAACAGTTGATGTCCACCGTATACAAATCAGATGCCCCATGACACTCTGTTCCAACGCACCCATCAGGTGCTTCGGGCGCTTGTCCCTCCACGCGCTGCTGCCCCTCATGACGGACCCACGGGTCGGAGACGGAGAGGTGGCGGGCCGATTGCCGTACGCCGGAACAGCTGTACGGAAGTCGGGTTGCGGTACAGCGCTGTACTCCCCCTTGGCCATGAGGTTGGCGTACCTGTTGTGCATGCGATTGGGGGGGCGACAGAACGATGCAGGTGTGAACTACCGTAGGCCATGGCTCACATCACACACACACCCTGCAACCGTACCGCAAACGCCGTACAAACTTGCTGTCAAGTTCCGATCAGTACAGTCCTATGTTGCTGTAAATGCGCCTGCTCACTGGATGTAGGCGGGATCGCCTTCCAGCGGCACAGACGACTCCCACTGCCCCTGGGACGCAGCCAAGCTTCCCTGCACGCCGCGCCCGCCAGCTCCCCCCGCCACTGCCGCCGCCACTGCCGCTGCCGCCACCGCCGCCGCCGCCTCCGGTGTCAGCTGCCCCGGCGCTGCTGCCATAGCCGCGTCCGTCGCCGCCGCCACCGCCGGCGCCACCGCTGCCGGGTCCTCCCGGCCGCCGCCACCACCGTACGACTGTGATACTGCTCGTCCCGCTTCCCGTACGACCATGGGGTAGTGCGGCTGTGCAGCTGTACGGTTAGTGGCCGGCTGGTCGAGCACCAGACGCTCTGTGATGTGGCGCTGAGGTTGAGGGCCCGTAGGGGCGCCAACGGCCGCGGCGGCGGTATGGGGCCGCGGGTGCAGCGATACCGGGCTACTGGCAGCAGCTTGAGCCGCACCCGGGTAGGGGAAATCGAAGCCGCCACTGGGCGTTCGCCCGAGGGGCACTCTGCGGGACAAGGACCAATAGCCTTTGTGATTGTTAGGACTGCACAACACCACGCCGCCCGCAGGGCGCCCAGTGGTATGACAACACAGCTATCCCGCTAAGGCTACGGTGCGCGCTACATCCTGTCCCGCATACAAGTGAGAGACACTGACCTGGGACTGCTGCCCCCTGGAAGAGGCCCCATGAAGGACTCCGCGGTCCCGGGGCGTGTTTGCGGCGCGGAGGGGGCGGCATCCAGCCGCAGGGCCCCCGGCCCGCCCCTCCCTGCATCAGCCGCAGCCGGCGGCCGGGGTGCAGGGCCACCTGCGACGGCTGATGACGACTGCCGGTGTGCCTGCTGCTGCTGTTGCTGTTGCTCCTGCATGTGGCGCTGGGCCTGCAGACTGCTCCGCACGGCAGCGGCCGTTGCTGCTGCAGCCACAGCGGCTGCTGTAGCCACCGCAGGGTCATCATCCGATGGCGCGCCGGTTGCCGTCGCCGCCGCTGCTGTGACGCCATGGGTGTGCGACTGGCGGGCATGGGACTGACGGCCGGCAGCTGCGGTGCTAGCAGCCGCCACCGCGCCGCCCATGGCACTGGGTGTCGGCGGCACCACATCGCCGCTGACGCCGCCGTCGCCTGCCGCCAGCACCGCCGCCGCCGCCGCCGCCAGCTGGGGTTGGAGTGTTACGTCGCTCGACGCCTCGAATACGACCTGATCGGCGTCGCCGTACCCGGCACGCGGGTCGTACCCTCCATGCATGGGGGCTCTCGCGCCTGGCGGGGGAACGCCGGCGGCGGCGGTTGGATCGCCGGTGGCGGCGAGCCACGCCTCCGCTGCCGCCACCGCGCCCGCTGTCGCTGCCCCGCTAGCCATATCTTCTCGGACACCGCTAATTCCTGCCCGTTGCTGCTGCTGCTGCAGGAGCTGCTGCTGCTGCTGTATGTGCTCTGGGGCCACCTGCACCACCCCGCGCAAGGGTGAATCAGGTGGCTCCTCTTCCGCCACCGGCTGCCCTGGCTGCTGCCCCAACGTCGACTGCTGCTCATGTCCTGGGGCAGCTGCCACCCTTGGGGCCCCGCCCGTCCGTGTCGTGAGGCGCGGCGTGACAGGGGAGTCCCCGGCATCCGCCCCACCTCGCCCAGCATTCCCCCCTGCCGCTGCGTAAAAGGTGGTCGTCACGTGCGACCGAGCAGCTGCACTCTCCGGGACTCCCTCACCGTACCCCGCCGCTGCAGCAGCAGCTACCGCCGAGTCTGCCGCACGCATGCGGGCGGCAGACGCCTCTGCAGCTGCTGCTGCGGCTGCCGCGGCGGCGGCTAGGATGGCTGGGTCAGGTCCGCCACCGGGGCCAGGGTAGCTCCTTGTTGGCGTTACGTACGGCTGATGATGCCCATGGTGTAGCTGCGGGTAAGGGTGCTGTTGGGCTGGTGGACCGTGTACGGACGGTGGCTGTGACGGTTGACCTGACCCAGCTGCATGAGGAGGAGAGTTGTCGTACACTTGGGGATGCGAGCGATAGTCATGCGGAGCCGATGAGCGCATGCGGCTGTTGGCTTGTACGGCTGCTGCGGCAGCGGCCGCTGCGGCAGCGGCTACAGCTGCTGCCGGGTGCGCGGGAGCTGTGGGGCTGGGGTACGGCGGCTGGTGCTGCTGGCTGTACGGCAGCTGTCCGTACTGCAGGTTCTGCTGCTGCTGGTCGTAGGATGGAAGGATCTCGTGGTAGACGTTGGCGCCCCGCTGCAGCGCAGGGGGTGCGTTGGATGGGAAGTGAGGCTGAGGCGTAAGCACAGGGCGTTCCAAAACAACGTAACAAGTCAAGGCAGTGCAAAGTCCTGGTAATTGGTGCAACACATTCCTTTCCCCAATCCGTTTCCGCTCCTCACCTGGGCCCACATGTTTGCGCGCTGCACCACCCGCTGCCGCGCCAGCTGTGTCAACTGTCGGGGGTCTAGCTGCTCATGGGAACGGTGCATCGGCGGCTGGTTAGAGATGTGCCTGTTGTATCCGGAGTTGCCTGGACTGCCGCCGCTGCTTGCTCTGGGCCATGGGACAGGGTACAGGGAGAGGGTCAGTCAGCTCCGGGACCAGGTGTTTGGGTTCTGAGCGGTTACTAGCCCATAATTGTGTTCGTCACAGAGCGCTATCTCGCAGCACATTCTTAGAACTGTAATTAAGCGCTGGCGTGCGAAAGCGTATTGCGTGGAGTGTTGCTGCATGTTGCTGCGAGCAACCGAAGGCCTCAAGCACACACGCGAGCAGTGCAAGGACCTCACCTGAAACCTCCTCCTATGACATCTGTTGCGGGAAACTCCCTGGCTGGCTGTACAAAGTTGCGAAGGCCGAACGCATGGTGACCCGTCATCTTCTTGTGATGCTGTGCATTGTGCCTATCGGCAAAGAGCAATATGGGTCTTACACATAGTTGCTGGTCAAAGCGTGGAAGTCACACTGAATTAGCAAGCGTAGAAAGGAGCGAAAACTATGGGAACCGTACAAACGGTCGCAACCGTGGAAGGTCTTCCCTTGTTCGACTCGTTCGACGCTCCAATGGTCGTCCAGTCCACAGAGTGCTGCTAGTGACTTCCATGTACTACTGCGGGTCTTGAGAGTAGCAAATGACGGACGGAGCTGGACCTCAAGAGAATCGAGAACAGACAGAACCAGATAGCAAGGATGTCCAGGCGGTAACGCAGCCGAAGGGAGTAGACGATGACTCCCTGTTGAAGCGTAAAGCAAGCGACGAGCCAGCTGCTGGGGCCGATGAGGCTGCAGCAAGCAAAAAGCCCCGAGGACAGCCCGCACAGGAGGCGGCAGTCGCCGAGGAGCGCAAGAGCAGTGGGGGTAAGGGTCAGCGGCCTAGGTTGCACGGCGCGATGGTTGGGGACTGGCCGGCTGGAGCCTAACACGCGACCACGCGGGCGGATGGCGCAGAGCCTCCCCAGGATGGTGCAGCGCCGGGCGTGTCCCGAGCTGCGAGCGGGTCCCTCCCGCCCGTCAGCCCACCTGCAACTGCGGCAACAGCTTTTGCTGCTGGAGGAGCAGGCGGTGGCACCAGCACCATGTCTGCTGCTTCCGGCATGACGCCACTGTGCGCTGCGTACAGCGAGGACAAGGGATGTCGCACGACGCTGGAGGACGTGTCCGTCATCCTCATAGACGGAAGGCCGCCGGAGCTGCAGCAAGCCGCAACGTGCAGGTGCGTTAAGCCCTCACGACAACGTGTCACACCAGCGCACCGTAGCGGCTGTCCTCGCATGGTGCATACCGGTATGGGCCCGCGCACGTGTAGCTCATCATCTGAAGTGGCCCACTGCCGGTCTCCACGGCGCCAACCCACTGCGTAAAGCACGCTCCCATCCTGATTCATGCAAAACATCAGCATGCTGAGACTCCGAGGTGTTACGCTGCTGCCGGTTCTGCTGCCGTCTGATACCTCCAGGGTGGCCCACTTTGGTGTGTTCGACGGCCATGGGGGCGTGTCGTGCGCCACACACGTATCCCAGCAGCTGCACAGGCACGTGCTGCAAGCCGGCCTGCTGAGCAAGGTGCGTCTGCTGCAGGGGCTCGTATGGGCAACAAGGGCGAAAGCGAGCAATGCGGCACCATAGAAGCGGCTGTTGGTATGGTGTGGAAGGACCGGACGGACTAGCTGTTTTGTCATGGACCAGGGGCGGCCCGTACGCGTGATCTCCTTTGCCTGGCTGTGACCATATGCTGTTTGCACCTGCGTCTATTGTCACTCGGTCAGCGGTCACAAGCTCTGCCATTGCCTCCAACCATCTGATACTGGTCCCGACAACAGGGGCTGCCCAGCAGCGGCAAGGTGGACGCCAAGGCGTGCAAGGTAGCAATTACAGAGGTGAGGCAGGGTGCGTGGGTCGGTACCGCAATCTGTGGGTGCTCATTGGCCTTAGTACGGGGCTGGAGCAGCGGCTAAGGCTGTGGTGTCTTGAGGATGGCCCAGCAGGGAATTTGTGCCACATGAGAAAACGCGCTGTTGCACAGCAACACTAGGACCACATCGAAAGGTGCTTACACATTTATAGCTTTGAGTAGGTAGGCCCCTGGTACGAGACGCATGAGGTATACCCGCCTCCCTGCAGCACTACGTGCGCCAACCGACACCCAAGGGAATTGCCACCTGGGCCATCCCTAGCAAAAGCACGTTGGGAAGCTCCTGCAGACACCCGAACATGGCTGATCTGGCCACAAACGAACCCAGCGCAAGCGTAAGCCGAGCGTTGACGTCTTACCACACGCACCTAGCTGCCTGCCGCCCACCTGCCTAGGCAGCCAGCAGGTGATCAGCTAACACTGCTGAAGTACATCGGTGGCTCTGTCCCACCGAACTTCAAACCTGCCTGGCGGCGGGCGAACGGGTGCGCATGCCCTCTCCCTTGGACGCCGCCAGGCCTAACGTTGCCAGGTCCCAAACCACGCTTGCAGAGGACGGGGCCTTACGTCCTGGACCCCTGCCAGCCTCTGCCTCCCTACTTGCTGGATAGCAGATTACTAGATCTGCAGCCCAGCACTGTCACCGAAACAGCTGCTGCATCGTTAAACATAGAAAACCCGCCTACCCGCCCAACAGCGCACTGCCGCTAGCTGTTGCAACTCCCCCTTCCACGCCCTACAGTCGTACATATAGTGCCTCCCCCGATCACGCCGTCAGCAAGCGGCAGCCAGGCCTCCAATCCAGCTCATGAACCAGTCCTCAGTACAACACTACCTACAGCTTTCACTCCATCCGTTGCAGCGCTTTGATCTCCGACTCCAGGTATGCGATTTGCCGCTGGGCCACCGCCATGAAGGACTCCAGCTGCCCGTCCTGTGGGTGGGTGCAAACGACGGAGCATGGGAGCATGCATGGTCCATGAACCAGGTGCCGAAGAGAAAGAAATTGATGACGCTGAGCCATTGATGGACAGGCAGGAAGCAGAGAGATAGCAGGAAGGGTGCGGTCCTCTCTACGCGTTGTGCGATGTGGGGGTTGGGACGCATGGGCTGCACCTGTGATTGCTGTAATCGTGGGCCGTGCTGTTGCATGATGTAACATAGATCATACGCTATGCCTCTACTCCTTGGACTTGCCCTGAGCTCCAGCGCTCGCTCCAGTTTGAGGATGTCCTTGGTTGCGTCCGCGTACCGGGTGCGGTACATGTCGTTCTCCTTGGCGTACTGCGTGGGTGTACCGTACACCAGCGGGGGCAAATTTACAGCGAGTGCACAGTAAAGGTTGACGAGGAGGTGTTACAAGTAACTCAGTGTGCTGCATCAGCATGTGCAGGTTGAAGGTGTTGCAAGCGGTCCTTCAGTGCAGCGTCCTGGTGTCGTCCGCAATAGGGCTTCGTGTAGCATGTGTGTGGAATAGGACGTGGTGAGGGACGATGCAACACGAAGCAAGGAGGTCTCCGTGTTGCACGTGTGTGTGTCTGACTAGGCAACCTGCCGTCGACGGTGCGCACCTCCTTTGCTTTCGTGACCTCCTCCGCTGCCTTGTCCAGTAGCTTGTCCTTCTCACGTATTGTGCCCTCCAACCGCTGCGAATTGCGCGCCGGGCGTGTGACATTGAATACTTAGGGCAATGGCAGTCTGCTCTGCTGTGTTGACATGGCGGGTGGGCTGAGTTGGGCGTGCATGAGGGAGGAAGCCGAAGACGGACCTCAAGGCAGGGGGCTCTGGCCACATGCCGTGCCTGTGCCTGTTGTTCACGCCTGCGTGTTACCTGGGCCTTGTTGGTCCCTGGGCGGATCAGCACCTACATACCCGCATGCTGGTGGTAGCTACATGCATTCTGTATCCTCCCTGGGATGCATGTTGTATTAATGAGGTGGTGTGGAGTCAGAGTTTGGTATGGTGCGGCTTATGCGGGAGGAGAGCGTCGGGTGCCATCGCCACGTGCCATATCAGAGCGCGTGGTTCCTCCGCACCTCTATCTTGCGTTCTAGAGCCTCCTTGCCTTGCTTCTCCAGCAAGTACAGGGCTGCGAAGAGTGTTCCGGCCACAATGCCTAGCGAGCCGGTAATTGCTAAGGCGCCTGTGGCAGCATCCGCAACCGCCGGCCGGCTGGCACATCTGCGTCGTGCACGTAACAGTACATGAGCGCCATCCGCATATATGTTGCGCTTCATTGCAGCGAAGGTGCTTCAGCACCTTCGCCTTGACGCTTGGTTCGGACACGCGAGGCTTGGAGCATGACAGCGGCGAGCCCGCGGGCAGCAGCGCCCCGAAATGAGCGCGCTGCGTTGCAGCATTTGTACAATCTATATTATGTCTGGATTACTGATAAGGTAGACCGAGCTCATTATCTGGTCGGCCTGGTGCCGCTGCCACCCAGGGGTTCAAGTCTTGTGACACCGCCCTGCTAAACGAGTGCGCAGCGAAGGGCTGGCAGGTAAGCATAAGGGCACGTGTGTGATTAGCTCGTATGCGGAGGTGAAGGGGTTTGGCAAGGAATGTAAGGTTAGGCACGCCAGAGCACTCGAGTCCTGCGCTCCTAATGCGGTACGGCAATCACACTCCACCATGCAGCCCTGAAGTAGGCTCTGTGCGACATTGAGCGCCACAGGCGCACAACTAAATATTGCCCGTTGCCCGTTGTTGCCCCTCTTGCTGTCGCAGGATGGCGCGTGTGCGGTAGCGGTGTGGGTGGTTCAGGATCTCGTCCTGGTGGCGAACGTAGGGGACGCCAAGGTGAGAGGGCGAATTCACTAACCCACTGTACGTCTTGGTTTCAGGACGTCGCTACAGTGACTTGCCTGCCTGGGCCCGACCTGGTGGTGGGAAGACGCGTGTTCACAGGTTCTCTGTTCGGCAGCACAAGACAAGAAGCTGAGACCTGCTGAGACCAACACGGCTCTCACATGGGTGTGCTGCCCAGAGCAACAGCTAGATACCGGTATGCATACTGGCCAGCCCTGGCAAGCCTAAATGAAAGCTAGATAAGCATGTTTGCGTCCATACATGGTGCTTGCATGTACCTTCAACCGACCGTAATGGTCAGTTGGTTTAACTCGCCGCGCTCTCCCTGTCCCGCCCTGCGCCCAAACCTATGCCCGCAACAATCACCCCCAACCGGCGCCAACGCCTCACCAACCGCCACCAACTGCCGGCCTCCAGTGCGTGCTGGCCAGGGCGCCCGAGCAGAAGGTGCGAAGTTCGTACCGTATTGTGGCACAGAGGTGTGATGATGTATGAACACCTAACTCGTCATGCTGCTAGGGGGCGTGCGGCAGCGTGCGGTGTACACAACTGTTTGGCCTTGCTTGGCCTTGGCGGCTTGGGGCAGCAGTACGGTACACCAAACAAACTGTGAAGTCCCATTACCGCCAAGCCTGGCCATTCCTCTTACCCTGCCCCGCAGGCCCAGCCCGCCTCCGCGCCCTCCGCGCCCAAGGCCATTGTGCTGACCAAGGAGCACACGGCGCTGGTGGAGCGGCAGCGCATTGAGAAGGCGGGCGGGACGGTTGTGGACGGCAGGCTAGCGGGGCGCATGCAGGTGTCGCGCTCGTTCGGGGATCCCGCGCTCAAAAAGGTGCGTGGCACCACTAGTAAGATGAGGGGGGTGCTGGTCTGAGGAAGCATGAGTCAAGGCAAGGAATGACACCAGAAAGACAACAATGTCGGTATGGGGTAAGCGACTCGGTAGGGAAGGGTCACTGGGGCAAATAAATGGGGCGATAACGTGGGCGGGCTGAGCGGCGGCTGACATGCTGTGAGTACTGAGAGTGTCTTGCCATACTGGTGCCGGCTTTTGTTTAGACCGGAAATTGTACCGGTACCTTTCAACTGCAGGTGGGCTGCATCAGCACCCCCGACGTGACGGCGTTCCCGCTGACCCCACGGGACGAGTTCCTGCTGCTGGGCTGCGATGGGTTCTGGGGGGTGAGTCCCAGTAAAACCTTGTACGTTGGGAGGAGGTGGGGTCGCAGTGGGCACTGCCTACTGGGGACGACAAGCGAGCAACGGGATTGGCGGCAGCTTGGACTTGCGGCAAAGCACAAGATGACTGTGCCTAGGTACAGCGCCTGCAAATTGCTAAACAGTTTTACCAGAGTGCGCCAAGGGGGGGCACACCCGGCTCGCTCGGGGTGGGAGGCCCTCTGTCTGCCGTACTGCACCTGTTGCGACGCTAGCACACGCAATGGCCGTTGCCGTGCAAGTCCTGTCCGGTGCAGGACGCTGTCTTGGAACACACGCGGCGCAAATTGCGGTGTCACGTACGACTTGTAGCGTCTTCGGCCCCTGGTCCGACGCTTCCATCTGGGGCCACCAGGCCATGCAGCATGCACCCGTCGCGACGCCCGGTCACCCCTGCGCCCATGTGCAGGTGTTTGGGGCACAGGAGGCTGTGGACACAGCCATGGGGCTGCTGCGGGAAGGTGCGAACGATGGCGTGCTCTCACTCCTGTACGTGCAGGCGGGGCTCCTTCCGGTTGAACCTGCCTCCTTAGCTAGATGCATGCGTACTGTCTGTCCCTTGTAACGGCACGGCGTCGCACACGTATGCACGCACATGCAGCATACCGGTGGTCTTCCTTGACAGCCCGTCGTGCGGCACCTCACCAGCACCTTGCAGCACCGCACGTGCGGCCTAATGTCCCGCTACTGCCCTATGCCGGCGCACCGCGAAGCACCAGATGTCGCCTCCAACTCCTGCTTGTTCCTTGACCCGTCCACCCGCCGCCCCTGTAGGCAAGGACCCCAAGTCCGTGACCAATCGGATGCTCAACATTGCGGTTCGGGAGAAGCGCTGCAAGGACAACGTGTCACTGCTGCTTGTGCGGTTCGGGAGCCGGTAGCAAGCCTGGGGGGCCGGTATGTAAGGTGTTAGCACCCTGTGGCGTGGTAGGTGTGCGGAAGGGAGGTCCGGTGACGCGCTTTGGGGACAGGTAGGGCACGGGAAAGGCCCGGCCTGAGGTAGGGAGCTTTGGAACAGGTGGAATATGCTGCAAGACTCGCAACGGCCGGCAGATGATGGCTGACGGCCTGACGCCGTGATGAATGGGTTGCTTTAAGGGTGTGGGTTAACCCTGAGGTGGCTGGCGTTGCACGCTGAGCAGTCATGGCGCGTCTTGGCAGTGGCGGAACCGGTATTAAATGGAAGCACCGGCACAAGAGACACATGATACAGTAGCTCGATCAGGTGGCGGGGTGACCGCGAGTTTGTTGCTCCAGTACGTAAATATGCCTCAGGGGAGATCTCCCCTGATATGCCTTGGCACGGAAAGGGATCATGCTGCCCAGCGTGCATTATTGCCGGAACAATATGCTTTGGCGCTGTAACACACACGCTGTGCACCGTGGTGCCCTCCTACCCCCGGACCGACCATGTCTTTCAACCCACATCGGCTCCAAGCAAAAGCCTTGCTGTTGCAGGCCCTGAGCTTACCAAGACACCAGCAAGCAACGGTGCACGCGCTAAGCCGCTAGACAGGATCCTGCAACCGTCCCATAAATGCATACCGGTATAGCATACACTTCAACGCTAACCAGACCAGCCGTACTACAAGCTGCGCGATGGCAGCGGCAGCCCAGCCGTCGCCGCCAGGAGCGATTGTATCCGCTCGTCCAGCAGCTGTACGACAGTGTCCCCAATGCTGTACGACCCGCTCTGCAACAGCTCCATCTTGCGCCGCGTGAGCCGCTGTATCTCGGACAGGTCGGCGCTGTCACTGATGAGGTCGCTGAGGCTGGGCACGTGTGGGCGAGCATGCGCATGCGCTTGCGGGTAGGAGTGTGGGGATGGCTGGTCGTGGGGCCGTGAGCCGGCTGAGCCGGCGTGGGGTGCGGCATGGGGGGCAGCAGCTGGCGAGGGATGCCACGCGGCCCCAGGCCCTGCCACCGGCCTGTGCTGCTGCTGCTGCTGCTGCTGCATGCTGGTAAGGCGCTGCGTGGTCTGGGTCCCGGCAGATTGCGCAGCGGGCTGCGAGGGGCTGCCCTGGTGCGGCAGCGACTGCCCCGTACTGCGGCCCCACGTGCTGTCATCCCGCCCCGCACCCACCGCCCCAGCGGAGAATACAGCCGCCAGGCTGCTGGCCTCGTCCTCCTCTTCCCCGTCACCATACCCGCCAACCGCAGCTGCCGCTGGCCCCGCTGCAACCCCTGCGGGTGCACCCCACGACCTCCTTGGTTGCCCCTGCCGCCCCGCCACCCCACCCGCCCCTGCAACGCTGCCGCTGCTGCCGCCTTCCCCGGGGCTGTGCCCCGCCCCGCCGCTGGCCTGTAGATCGCCCTCCTGCTGCTGCTGCAGCCTCCATCGCGCCCGGCCCCCGGCTGCCGCCCCGTCGCCCCCACTGCCTCCGCCACTCGCCCCCGAGCCGGCAGGATTTCCCGCGCCCCGTCCATCCAGGGGCGAGCCCTCCACCACCTGCTGCTGCTGCTCTGTGCCACCTCCAGGCCGCGGCTCTGCCCAACGAGCACGCCGCCCAGGGCCCCAGCCTTGCTGCCCTGCGCTATCCTCGGGAGGTGTGCCGCCCGGAGCAGCTGCACTGGCGGCTGGCTGGCTACCAGAGGCCCTACCAATACTGATGTCGGCCTGAGGGTCCCCACCTGCCTCCTGTGACCAGGCAAGGCGACGGGCAGCAGAGCCGCTAGAGCCGGAGCCTCCGCTGCTGCCCGAGTCGGCGGGAACGGCAGGCGCCGCTGCAGCTTTGCTGGCGACTCCGTGGCTGCCACTGCTGCCGGTAGGGCCACCCGCTGTGCCGCCCTGCCGTTGCTGCTGTGAGGCGGTGTGCGGGAGGCTGTCCCCTGGGGCGCTGGGCCGCTGGTGGCCAGGGTAGGGGGCGAAGGCCGCCCACGAGTGGCTGCTGGCACGGGGGAGGCCGTCCTGGGGCACCAGGGAGGGCGCGGCTGCGAGGGGTGCGACCGGGGCGCTGGCGGTGGGGGCCAGGGGTACGGTGGAGGGGCGCCAGGGGGAGGTGGCGGCGACGCGGTGGCCTGCGGGCAATGGCGGCAGAAGGGCCCGTTTGGCAAGGCAACTTGTCAGCTATTGCCTATGCGGCGGCGTGTATGGCATCGCGTATGGCACACCTATCGAGAGGAGAAGGTGCATGAGTGCAGCGGGCTCTAGGCGGGATACTGCCGGATGCAGCCACGCAAGCAACGTCAGGCCACCCTGCCAGCTCGGTAGACGTGCAGCATATGACGAATGACGTGCATACGCCCCTACCTGGCCGCTCCTGGTCGCTGCTTCTCCGTACGTCTGCGCCACCTGCCGGCCCGCCCGCCTCGTCTTCCCCGTCCCGCCGCCAAGCGCTGCCGCCGCCAGCTGCATTGCTCCCTGACGTCCTAATCACCGCTGACCCCGCAGAGCTATCCGACGAGCCTCCCTGGCCCGCCGCCGGTGTGGCGGCGACGCTGCCGCTGGCGGAGGCGACCACCGCCGCTGCGCCGTCGGCCCCGCCACCGCCGCCGCCAGCGACAGGGTGTGACCGACCTGGCCGCGGCGGCGAGTTGGACGGTGATAGCTGTGCTAGGGCAGCTGCCTTGATGGCTTGCAGCTGGGCGCGCATGGCGGCCAACTCGCGCTGCTGGGAGGCGGCGTACCTGCGAGGAGGGGGGAGGGAGGAGTAAGAAGGAATAGGGTTGACTGACGGGGCCTTGCTGAAACCATCGCAAGGGTCTTGCACGTGCGGTGCGGAGGGACAACGGTGAGCGAGAGGCGTTTATGCAGACCTGGAAGGACAAACCGTTTGGCGCCTCCTGTCCGAAGCACAAGGAACGTGGGCAGAAGTGAATGCACGCCAGCAGTGCAAGCTCATCAGCCATTTGTAGCCCATACCGGTATCCCGCTGTGTGCCGCACCTAGCTTGATCCTCCGCAGCCGCCCGGATGCTGGGCTGCGGCTGGGTCCGCAGAGCATCACTCCCACCCCCACCCCCGCCTCCACCGAGGCCCGCTGCGGCCAGCAGTGGCGGCCTGCCCGGCCCCGCCCCTGTCCCGGCAGCAGCCCCTTGCGCTGCGTCGTCCTCCCGGTGGCGGCGGCGCTGAAGGGAGGCCAGCTGCTCCGCAAGCTTGCGGACCTGGGGGCACGGTTGATGCTGTAACAGTGGGACTACTTGTGGAACCCAGGCCGCCATCAGACGCGCCGGTGACAGCGGAGCGGCTCCATGCTATATCTCAACACCGCGCCACAAGCCCGCGTCCTAGTAGCACCTACGAAAGGAAATGCCCGACTACACACAAGCGCGGCCCGCAGCCCGCAGACCCATGTACTACCTGTCGCAGAGGTGAAAGGCGCCTTCCCACTTCTCACGCCCCCGACCCACCTGCTCCTTGTAGCCCTGCTTCGCCTTGGCCGCCTTTGCCGCCCGCGCCTCCGCCGCCTTGGCCGCCTCCCTTGCCTCCGCCAGCTGCCTGGACAGCTCCGCCTCGGGCGTGGCCCGTACCGCTGCGCGAAAGTCTGCAGCCAAGCGACACACCGAAGAAGCCCAAAAGTATGTAACTGACGTTGTTGTCAAGAGAGGGACGGGGCACCAGCACTATTAGGGATGGTGCGCACCAGGCACCTGGCAGTAACCCCACGCGGTCACTTCACCACGCCCCACGGCCGGTGCCAGGTTCCCATGCCTATCCACCATGTCCTAACCTGCGAACTCGTTCTCCACCGCCAGCCCCCGCGCCTCGCTGGCCGCCAGCCGCTCCTCCAGCACCGCCACACGCCGGACCAGCTCAGCGTTCCTGCGATGGGTTGCCATCGTTGGGTCGCACAAGGTAGGTTGCGAGGTGCCACCGCAGTGCGTCGTAACGCAACAGCCAACAAGCCATGACGGTAAGAATTGCGCACCAGCTGGTCTTCGGATACCACGAGTAGCAAGTGGTTGTGGCCGGATTGAAGGCGCGACCCCCCAGACAGGGAAAGGAGTGAGGGGCGGAACGTGCTCACAGCGGAAGAGGTGCAACAGCGCCCTATGTCCCGCGCACGCGGCCCGCCCTCCCACCTGTCCCGCTCGATGTCCAGCTGGTGCTCGCACTCCACCTGCAGCCGCCGCACCGCCGCCTCCGCCTCCGCCATGCGCCCCGCGTGCTCCCGCTCCAGCTCCTTGCGCCGCCGCAGCAGCGCCTCCTCCGCTGCCACGATGCGCCGCTCGCGGGCCTCAGCTGCAGACAGCACCTGGGAGCAGCAGCAGCAGCAGCAGCAGGGGCGACAGGTGAAGGGTCTTAAACCCATTGCTCAATGGTGGCAGGGTCCCAGGGCAGTGCGGACCAACGCCTGGTGCATGCGACGGCTGACCAGCTGTGTGGGGTCCTGTACCAGACTGCGTGCTTCCCAGGGGTACTGTGTTTAAGCTCCCGCCGTGCTGCACCAGTAACGCTACAGTATCCCACCTGCTGCGCCCGCTCCTCCAGTACCAGGTACTCCGCCTTGAGTGCCGCGATCTCCGCTTCCCGCGCCCGCTCCCGCCGCCGCCACTCCGCCTCCAGCACCGCCATGCGCTGCGCCTCGCGCTCCCGCAGCTCGGAGCGCCAGCGGGCCTCCTCCGCTACAAGGGATAACACGCGATGACATTCAAGGGTCAACGGGGATAAAATGGCCAGAAGGAAGGGTACGGCTGCGGGGAACCAGCAAGGCCCGCCCGCACGGAGCCGTACAGAGGCTCGCTAAGGGGGCTACCAAGGGTGCCGGCTGAGAAGCCTCGCACTGGCCATGCGACGCAGGTGGGACGGGGCCTACGGTGAACCAGCAGTAGCGAAGCCTCCGCACGCACCTTTTTTCCACACCTCCAACTCCCACGCAGCCTCAAACTCAGGCGCCGTTGCCAGCGCCCCCACGCCGCCCGGACCTCTGCCCATGGCCCCCACTCCCGCAATCTCCGCCGGCGGCGGCAGCCTCAAATCCGGCGGTGCTGCAGCGCTGTGCACCGGAAGCCCCGCCGCCACCGCCGCTGCTGACGTAGACGGAGGCATCGGTAGCGCTGGGTGGATCTCCCGAATCGCCAACGCCCCTTCCGCGGCCTCCTGCGCCTCCGCTGCTTCCCCCCCAGCCGCCGCCACTTCTGCTGCCGCCTCCGCCGCCGCCACTGCAGCCTCCTCATCGTATGGACTGGGCCGGGGGTTGAGCAGCGGCATTGTGCCCGGGACGGTGCCCCCGCCGCTGCCGCTGGCTGCTGCGGCGCCCAGGCCGGCTGTGGCGTTTGAGGCTGCTCCAGCTCCCGGCGGCAGGGCAGGCCCCTTGTCCTCCAGGGAGAGCACCACGCGCAGCATACCCATCTGCATGCGCAGTCAGAGAGGTGCCATAAGGTGGCCATGCCAGCTAGCACTGCCAACGCTGATGACAAGTGGGCCCGCTCTCAGTGCGAGCTGCTTGCAAGGAGCCCCTGTAAGGGGGCTCCCTCAAGCGCTTGCTCAACAGCACGCATCCTACACTCACGTGCTGCTGTCCCGTGCCCCTCCACACCGGTAGCTCCGGTGGCCCACAAGCCCCTGCCCGCCCACCTGCACGCGCTCCTCCCGCAGCTCTCCCCCCACGCTGCTGGCCACCACGGCGTACAGCGGCGCGTAGCCGTCCACCCAGGCGCCCTGCAGCAGCGGGCTCAGCGGCACAGTGCCCGACCCCAGCAGCATGTCCGTGCGGAACCTGCGGACAACAGGAGAGGGAAGCTGTAAGGGACGCGACGGCGCTCGTATCTGATTCACCCGGTACCGACTGGGTTGTGCGCACCGTACGGACCAGTCACGACTGGGAACGCGCTCACGCCTGTTCCACCTAGTTTCGATTTGGGTAGTTGCTACCATACGTCGGCTGCAGGCTGCTCCGATGCACGGAACGACGTGTTCTTGCCGTCATGCGCTGTGTATGCACATGTGGTGTATGCCAGGCACTGCATGCCGGCCCTTGTCAGGATCCCTCAAAATGCGCACAGTACCGCCCTCACCGCTGCCCCGGGCCCACCTCTCCTTGTGCCACGCCTCCACGCTGATGCGCGGCTCCTGCGCCAGCACACGCGCTAGCTGCACCACGCCCGCCGAGAACTCCACAGTGCCGTACCTGCCGTACGTGCGGTTCACGAAGGCGTGAGAAGACTCAGCGGGAAGGATAAGGCCACGTGATACGGCCCCACGCATGCGTGCCCATGACAGGGGAGTGCCTTCACGCTGTCCTGCTGCTGTATACGAGTGCATATGAGTGCGCATACTGGTGTCCCATACATTCTGTCGGTGCACTCCTGGCGCTGGAGCCTACCCGTTAGGCAGCGCGCACTCCGTGCCCCGCGGCATGTCCACCGGGGGGTGCGACCGCAGGGGTGCCAGGCGCGAGGGCAGCCGGTGGCCGCTCGCCACAACCAGCTCTGCGGGGTGGACACGAGCACAGTCGCATGAGCCAGGAAAGCATCTCGCAAAAAGAGTACATGCAGTAATGTAAAAGCACAGTGACACTCCGACCCACATGATCCGTGACGTAACGGCACCTACAAGCCACAGCCCCGCTGCGAAGTGCAACCTGTCCAACTCCAGCCCAAGCGGAAACGCTGCCCTACCAATGATCTCCGGCGGCAGGACTGCCTGCACGTACACCGAGGCGCTGCTAAGCGGCAGGCGCTTGCTGCTCTGGAAGGTCCGCACGTCAACGCTGAGGGAGAAGTTGCGGAAGGGCCCGTCCTCTGCCGGGCTGCGCCCTGGGCTGCCGAACTTTGGCAGGCCGGTCGTGGGGTGGGGCCCCGGGTGCACGTGGCCCGCCCCTGCGCCTGCCTCAACCCAACCAGCAGCCGTGGCCTCAAGGCCGGCAGCTCCTGTGCCGCTTCCGTCCGGTCCGCTGCCGGCAGCGGGTTCGGGGTATGGGTTGCTGTCGTGTGTGGCATCAGGTTCAGGGACGCCGGATGTGGTGGTAGGGGGCTGCCGCCGTGCGCCCCGGGGTCGCTGGGGTGAGCGGCGTGGCTGCGGGGGGCTGGGTGCGCCGGGCCCGTCCTCGTAAAAGAGGCTGAGGACGCAGACCTGGGGGCTGTCGCCTTTCTTTGCTCCATTGACCGCGGTCCAGGAGCCTGCGAGCGAAAGGGGTCCGTCAGAGCGACAGTGGCCAAGGTAAGGGTTAGGCAAGGGAGCATGTTTCCACCGTGCACAGCTTTAACGTGTGCCATGGCCTTGTGCATTTGTATTATCCCTCTGGCACGTACCTTCATCCTTTTTGTACTGCGCCTGGAGCTTGGCGGCACGCACGTCGACGAGGAACCAGCCCAGCTTGGTGCCATCCTTGGTGGTAAGGACCACCTTGCAGTCCTTCTGACCTTGGGCCGACAGGCGGCGAAAGTGGTCCAAAGTCAAACGCCATTGCAGGGTGGTGTTCCAAACGTGAGCATCCCGACCGACGCTGTAGGGCGTGAGCTTTGTCTCCCCGGCAAATGTCGCCGCGCACACGATCGCCTGGACATCTGGACCGAAGCCCTTCCCCTCTTGTAGGGTAACGCTTAATATGTAGCTGCGTTCGTCTATGCCCGGGCTCGCCATGTAGGGTATTGTCGCTCAGACTTCGCTACCTGTTGTTGACCAACATGAATGCCACCAAGGGCCGGCAGCAACACATTCTGGACAAACTGATAAATATGTCACAAGTTCTATGACTGCTGCTCACGGCCGCATATGGAACGGGACGAAAGGGAGGGAAGCGATGCTGTTGTAACTGGTAATGTTTCACCAACGGGATAGCAATCGCGTAGCCAGGACATCCAATTGCAGCAATTGGTAACCCATGTTGTTTGGTACGAGTCAGGTGCCCCGGTACGGGCGCCTGGGTACGGCTGCTAGGGTCGGCCAGGTGCTGTGCATTGGCATCTTGTGTTACAGCAGCGTAGTAAGCCTGTAGCAAGGGTGATCTCCCCTGGCATGCAGTCTTACAACATGCGTGTGCCCCATTGCACGAAAGCAGATAATCAGTGCAACAAGGTGCCACGCGGCAAGCGACCCATACCACGGACGTGCCTTGACAACAGATAGACCTCCCCTGGTTTTTAAGGTGCCGTTATTCGACGACGAAGATTCGCTGACATGTGGCACTGGCATGTGACAGCCAAGCGCCATCCAAGAAGCGCTCCGGAGGCGTAGCAACCTGCAACTGACTTCCCGACACAGGCGCCACGGCGCGACCTCGTCCTGCAACAGGCTTCTCTCGACCGTTTCGTATCCGTTGTCACCAAACCCTCAGGACACCAACTGATGTTCACATGCCTCCTACGCCGAGTGTCCCTACCGGTACACAAAACATCCGAGCTACATGGCACACGGCGGCAGGAGTCACGAGTGGTGCTACTCAAGCACACGCCGTCCGGTTTCCAACATACGCTGCTCAGGTGTACGGCGTGCTTGAGCGGGCTCATGCTGTCATGGCGCGCCCGCTGCTCCCAGATGCTGCCTGGTGATAACTGCAGCGTCTGCAGGTCTGCATGCTGGCATCCCCCGAGCATTGCAAGTCACGCAGTGCCACGGCATTCAGTACACGAGGCTGGCATGCGGGGTCATCATGTGCGCACATCACGAATGTGTCCCCTCGGTTGCTCTGTGGAGCCCCTGCTGGAGAGTCTAGTGGCCGAGTAAGCTCCCCTGCTAGTGGCACCACGGCCCTGCGAGCTTACGTCAGCTTACGTACCTCGTCGTCGTTAACTGTTCAGGCCTCGGCTGACGCCACCTATGGGGTTCCGCTTACAACCTCTGCTTGGTTGCGGGACGTACGTCTGATAATCTGCAGCGAACGACTGTTGGGCACGAGCGGCGCTTTGCTGGCGTTCGTGTGCCCTCGGCAGCCAACACAGGGCACGGTACGCACAGTTGCGGGCACAATTCCGGGACGGTTGCCGAGTCGCTTCCCTTACACAGGCTTGCAACACTGTGGTCGTCTTGAACGCTATCGCACGGCAGCAGGTGGACTACCGTACTTGTAATCACTAACACGCCGCAACAGCCTGTGCCATCCTGAATCTGATTTCCCTACGTAGCGCCCACCATGCCTTTCACCTGCTTGCACCGCCGACGTGAGGCGTCAGTAGGCGACAGACAGCTTGCACAATTATTACTGAACGACCCGCTCCGACCAGACCTAAGCATGTAACGTTCAGGTGACACAGCGTCGGTTGTCCGTACGAGAGGCTCTCCGCAACTTCCTCCTTCGGCGAACTTCCTCCAACCCTCCACACGGCAAGCGGCGCACACGTGCTCTCAACTGAAGGGCAAGGCGCTATCTCTACACAAAACTCCCGACCGGCCCAAGCAAGTAGACGCACGGCAGGAGTCACCAAGAGCACGTTGTCCGGCGTCTCCCACACACCACCGCGGCCAGAGCGGCGTCCATACCACCACCTTTCCGTGCTTGCATCCGCACACGCCCCAAAAGCTCATACGAAATAACTACGCGTCGAACCTGCCACCTGCCTTACCCTCGAAGGAGCGCGATGCTCACCTGCTGCAACGGAAAAAGCATGCAGCATAAGGCGCCCCGTGGCGGCCTCAAGATGGGCTGCAGAAAAGCAGCTGCTCCCAAAACCGCTCCTCGCATTTCTCCATACGGTACCGATACCACAACAGCTGTCCCTTTCCGAAAATGCACCAACTCGAGACAGCCACACAACACGCCGCCATTCATCTCGGTAGCGCGTCTTCAAGATAAAGCAGCGCGGACCCTGCTCACTCCACTTGCCGGCTACGTTGCTTGTGCTCAAAACCGCCCATAGGCTACATAACGCTCAACCCTGGCTCAACGGTACAACTTATCCCGAACTGATCACGGCTGCCCTGACTAACTCGCGCTCTTCCCCGAAAGCCCTCCTGGCCTCGTCGCTCCCGCGTCCCTGCGTGCCCGCCGCCATGCGGGCGCACCTCACGTGCCCTGCTAGCTCGACCCCTCATTGCCTCATCAAAGCATGTCGCGCCAGTTCCTAGGGATGGCCGTCTTCCGCGGACTGCCGCTGCCGCTCTCGACAGGCTTAGCCGCAGGCGCCTCCGCCACCGCCGGTGCAGGCGCCGCCGCCGCCGCAGCGCCATTGCTGCTGCCACCCGCCGCCTTGCCGTTTGACGCCGCCGCCCCATTGCTTCCCGCTGGCGCCTTGCCGTTTCCGTTCCCGTTGCTGCTGCCGTTACTGCTGCTGCTGCCATTGCTGCCGCTGCTGCTAGCGACCTTGGCCTTCACCGGCTCGTCCTGCTCTGCCGCCGCAGCCCAGCGCGACCGAGCCTGCTTGGCAACCTGGTTCTCGTCCGCCTTGGCACCGTTGCTGCCGCTGCTGCCGCTGCTGCCGCTGCTGCCGCTGCTGCCGACCTTCGCCGCGGGCTCCTTCGCACCGGCCTCAGCCCCCTTGCTGCTGGTGCTACCGCTGGCCTTCTCGCCAGAGGCAGCTGGCTGCTGCACCTGCTCGGCCTGCTTGGACGAAGCGCCGGCAAGAGGGTGCGCCCGGGGGCTGCTACGACCGGACGTAATGATCTCCTCCAAGGTCTTCCCACGGGGCCTGTCCTGCTGAGCCTGCTGCTGCTGCTGCTGGTGGTGGTGTGCCTGGGGCTTGTCTTGCTGCTGCGGCTTCTTCTCCTGCTGCTGCTGCTTCTGGGCCGCTACGGGTGCGGATGCGGGCGGCGCAGCGGCGGCGGCCGTAGGCGCCGGCGCGGATGCAGGCGCGCCGGGGGCGGGCGGAGGTGCGCTTGCTTTCGGCCGCTGCTGCTGCTGCTGCTGCCACTGCTGCTGCTGAGGGGCCTGCTCCGTGGGCTGCTGAGGCTTGGCGGCGGGGTTGAGGGCGGCCTTCACAACAGTGAGCGCCTGGGGGAGGGACATGTGCATTCAGGAGTGTGCCGGTGAGCTCCTGGGACGCGTGGGTTGACTTCTGTGGGGGCGTTGCATACTGACGGGCTCGCCTGGGTAGCCCTTGGATGCCCCGGACAGGGCCACATACAGGACCAAGAGCCACACGCCTGCCCCCTTGTTCTAGTCCTCGCACCATAGTCCAGTACCCGAGTACGACACGCTACGCACCTCCTTCAGCGCCGTGAGCTTGACCTCGTACTCGGCCTTTAGCACGGCTTTTTGCATCTCGAACTCAGCCTGAGAGCGAAAACGTAAAGCGAAAGGAGGGACGGGAGGGGAGCAGGCGAGCGTCAGGTGCCTGGAGCACTTATGGCGTGGTAACCCGCTAGTAGGTCTTACTGCCCGGTACACGGTGCTGAATGCATGCTGCAGGGCTGTCAGGCAGTGCACATGCGGAGGTAGCTGGCTGACTAGGTGGGCGCCATCAGCCCACGGCGGCCGCTGCGGTAATGGCCCGCGTCCTTGGGCTGAGATATGCATGCACGCTGCCTGGACGCAGAGTCGCGATGGGTTGTTGGCGCCCTGCCAGGCTGTGAGGGAGCGAGGGCTGGGATGCAGCTCCTGACGCTCCGCAAAGCGCTGGCTGCGACTGCTACCAGAAGAACTAATGATCCCCGCGCTAGTCACACGACACAGTAGCATGTGCATGTAATGCATGCATGGACCGTGCATGAGTGCGCACGCTTTGCACGCCCATACACGCGCTCTGGTGGCTGCCGTGCTGCACAGTGTTGCACGTAAACCTTTCGACGTGCTTCATAAATGTGCGTGGTACATGTTTAGGTGCCGCACTCAAGCGAGCGCCCCACTACCCCCACGCCGGCCCGCATGCCTGTGTGGGTTCCACCGCTGCTGCTCCGCTGTTGGCCCCGGGCAGGCTGACGCTGAAGATGCTGAAATCGCTCTCGTCGATGGTCAGCGGCTCCGCGCCGCCGCTGCTCCGCTGCTGCTTCGCTTGCTGCTGCTCGTGCTGCTGCTGGTGGTGGGGCTTGCCCGCCTCGACACCACCGCTCTGCACGCCCTCCTGCACTACCTGCATCCGCTCGCGGTCGGCGGCAGTGCTCTGCTCCAGTGCCACCTGCATGGTGGCCAGCTCCTCGTCACGGCGGGACCGCTCAGCGTTCAACTCCACCTGCGACACCCAGTTCAGGAATTGCTTAGAATTGCACAGCCAACTGATACAGTCTACATGCATCCACGCGGCGCTTTTCAGCGCAGTGCAGGCTATTGAGCAGAACCATCCGCACCTTAAAACCAATGTTCCAAGCAAGCCCCGGGTTTCAACGGGTTGGCCGAGCTTGCTGCCCACCTCCCAACACGCATGCTTACGGTATGCCACAGGAATTGCTTCGTGTCAGGTCCGGCCAACGGACAGCCCGCGCGCACCTGCAGCGTCTGCATCTGGCTGCTCAGCTCGCCCAGCCGCCTCTCGCGGTCGTCCACCTCGCCCGCCAGGGTGCTGCGTGCCTCCACCGCCACCTCCAGCTGCCCCTTAGTGCTCTCAATGGTGGCCACAGCTTGCCTGCACGGCAAGCCGAATCGTACAAACCTTCAAGCAATGATGATGTACAAAGCTCTGACGCGCTGCAGCTGCAGGCCTGCCGCCACCCATAAGCGGCATGCACCACCAACCATAATGCACCCGCATGAAGGTCCAGGCGCAGGAGGGGAGGACCCACCTGCCAGCCCGCACCCGTTTCAACACCTGCTGTAATACACCTGCACCCGCGTCCGCGCCCACCTGAAGTCGCCGCTGAGCTTCTGCAGCTGCTGCTTGAGCGCCGTCGCCTCGCCCTCCTGCTCGCGAAGCGCCTCCTGCAGCCGGCCCTCGCGCGCCGCGGCCGTCGACACGTACTTCTCCTGCTCCTGCAGCTTGGCCTGCGCGCGGAAAGGAAGCAAACACCAAGACACCGGCATGGACGCACGGTCAGTTTGCCGACTTCATTGCCACAGCCAGGCGGCCATGTGGGTCACTGCATTTTGGCATCCGTGTGCTGGTTTTCCTTCCTGCCACACTTGCTGGGCATGTGGGCCCCTGCTTCGCAAACCACAGCTCGCATGCACCTCTTGGTCCAGAAAGTGGCTTGGAGGGGCCAGGCCGCGAGAAGGCCCACGCGCGGTATGTGTACAGGACAGCGACAGCGCAGTGTGCCGTACGACGCCCCGTGCCGTACGGACCTTGTACTGCGCGATGTTGGAGCTGAGGCGCTCCACGCGGGTCAGCAGGTCGGCCTCGCGCTCCGCCGCCGCCGCCGCCTGCTTGCGTGCGGCCGCCTGGTCGGAGCGCGCCGCGGCAACCTCGGCGGCGGAGGACTCCAGCTTGCTCTGCAGGGCAAAGTCAATGTGGATACAACAATGTGGATACAACAAATGCGGCGCCGTTTACTTGCGCAAGGGGCGTATGTGGGTTTGCCTGCCACATGCAGGACACGCGCGTGCTGCTCCGCCAGCGGCACCCGCCAGCGGCTTTTGCACGAAGCGGCGGCGCTCGCACTGTCGCGAAGGTAGGTTGCCCCGCGAGCCAGCCCCGGCCCCACCTTGTACCCCTCCGCCAGGCCCTGCAGCCGCTCCATCTCCTTGCTCATGCTCTCGGCGCGTGCCTGCATGGCAGCCTGCTCGGCAGCAGCCCGCTCCAGCTCCTGCTGCTGCTCCTCCAAGCGAGCCTGGGGGGCGCGTGAGCACATGGACGGACGGCTTTGCTTTACTGATAGCCGGTCCACGCCACATTCTCACGCAAGGTGCTGTCCACGTACAAGCTCCAGCCGACGTGGCCACATCAGATGTAGCTAGGGGGCCATTACGGTGAGGCCTGCAGCCGGTGCCCTGTTCCGCGCATGTGCCTCCCTCCCGGGCATGACATGGCAAGGCAGCCCAGAAGACTGCACCACCTTTTGCCCCATCTACCGGTAGTACACCTCCGCCTACTCTGCCGCCCTACGCTGCAGCCCTCTTCCCACCTGCTCCTGCAGCCCTTTCCGCACACCCCCACCCTCTCCGCCCACGCCCGCGCACCCCACCTGGTACGTCTCCGCCTGCTCCCTCCGCCCCTCCAGCTCCACGCTGAGCGCCTCCTGCCGCTCCAGGGCAGCGCGCAGCTGCTCCTCCTGCTGCGCCACCACGCCCTGCCGGTGACACCATGGGTTGGACAAAGATGCGTAAGGAAAACGAAGCGAGCCTGATACCTGAGGACTGCGCACCTAACCACAGGTGCTTGCAGGCGAAGGAACACAAAGCGGCCAGTCACGCCGCGCCGAGCTGTGCCGCACTGAACGGGAGTGCGTGTGCGGCACAGGGAGGGACTTGCGGCAGTACGGTGTACGGCGTCGTACGGTCGTACCTGCAGGTTGGTGATCTGCTGGTCCAGCGCCTCCTCACGGTCCAGGGAGGCGGTCAGCTCGCTGTCCTGCTGCTCCAGGTACTCCTGGGGGCGCAGGGCGGATAGGACAGGAGAGAACGTCGTGCAACCCACATGTGCAGCACTGAGTTGTGTTGTATCTCCGGATGCAGGAATGGGATATAAGCAGTTAGATGTGTGTACTACGTGCTGCGTGAAGCTGGATGTCGTGCTGCTCGAGGTACCGCGTGGGGTGCAGCGTGGTTTCGAGGCCACGTGGGCTGATGGCACAGCAGGCTCGGGCGCCTGACAAGGTCACTGCACCCCTCCCTGGTGCTGACAAACGGCCATGCGCCCGAAACTAACGACCGCCTGCGTACAGGCGCATCCACATCGCACAAGCTGCCAAACAGCTTCGCAGCCTGGCGGCGGCTGCCATACATGCCGTACAGAGCCGCTGCTGCCTGCCGTACTGCCTGCCGTACCTTGTACTGATCCACGACGTGCTTCAGCCGCGCCACCTCCTTGCGAAGCGCCTCCTCCTGCGCGCTGCTCTCGCCCAGCCCGCGAGCCGCGCGCTCCGCCTGCTGCTGCAGCTCCTCAGCCCTAGACTGCATGGCGGACAGCTCCCCGTGAAGCGTTTTCTCGCGAGACAATGCGTCTGCGAAGGAACAGAAATGCGATTCAGTATCAGCTTTCATATTTTAGCATGGCAAAGAGTGCCCGATATCCCTTGTCCCTGACTCTTGCCCCCACAGGTAGCTCACATGTCGACGGGCATTGTAGCACAGTACCCCACACCCGAGGCTGAACCGCATCCTACAACACCAGCGGCTGTGTGGCGCAGAATACACCACAGCTGCACGCACCGTCCAGCGCGCTCTTCATCTCCTTGAGCATGCTCTCGTACAGGTCCTCCGTCTGCTGGCTGCGAGCCTGCACCGACGCCAGCTGCCCCTGAAGCTCGCCTAGCTCCGCGTCGTGCGCAGCGGCGGTCTGCAGCAACAGACGATGAAACAATCAAGGACAGTCCATGACAGCGGTAACATAGCATAAGGCAATGAGTGCAATCACTAGTACACCCGCACCCCTGGGTTAGCTTGCCCACATGTTGCACCAGCTTTGACCCACACCTTAACCCACACCCACCAGGTCCAGCTGCTGCTGCATCGTCTCCACCTGCTTCTCGTACAGCTGTGGGGCGGGCATGGGGTGGGGCCAGGGACATAGGCCTTGACTTCCACGGTAGTCGGGTAGGTCTGAGCAGTCAGGCACAAGTAGAGAGGGAGGCAACAAGCACCCCACGCAAGGTGCAGCAGACACCAGCGTTCCAGGAGCACCCGGAGGAGGCACACGCCCTGTCTTTGCATCTCTTTCCATGTGCTGTGCTCTCCTGCTGGGCCCACCTTCATGCTCTCTGCCAGCTGCGCGCTGGCGGCCACCTGCGCCTCCAACTGCTCCAGCATGGACTTATACTGCGCCGCGGTCGACCTGCCGTACACAGCAGGGTACAGGTATGCCAGATGTCACCACACCGCATCTCCGGCAGCTGCCGACATGGAGAGCCCAGTTGTACCACTTGCTGTGAGACGCCCTGCTGATTCACAACCCCACACTCGCATCCCAAGAACCGATCCCAAGGTCCCACAGAGTGAATTCTCCCGTAAACACCCGCATCTCCTCCACTGCTAGGCTGCAAAGACCACAAACCCGGACACTCAAACACGCCGTACACGAGCGCACAGAAGGACCTAGCGTGCGGCAGCCTCCGTACCTCGCCTCGTCCAGCTCCTTGGCCACCTCGTCGTACTGGTCAACCGCCGTGTGGTACGCCGCCTCCAGCGTCTCCAACAGCCGCCGGCTGTAGCTGCCGGCGGCGTCGGCGCGCTGCAGCTCCACCAGCGTGCTCTCCGCCTGCTGCCGCGCTGCCTGTGGGACGTCGTGTCAAGGGTGGAGGAGAAAGGCATTATGCACAGTAGATTCCCTTGAGTCGTGGGGCAGCAGCAGCGCAGGATATTTCGTAGTTGAGCTGCACTACTGTTGGTGCGTTAGGGTGCGCTTTGACAGCTGCGCGGGTGGCAGCTGGCGCGGTATACATACTGCACGGAACGCGTGTTCACGCTGCAGGCGGCACAGCGCACGACCGTTGGCAGGTACCTGCAGGCGCACAGTGCGCATGGCGCTTGCATGCCACGAAGACGCCGTATGAACATGCGTGCCGCTGGGGTGGGTGCTTAGGCCATGCTCACAATCAACCCTACGCCAGGCCCCCACGGCCCACCTGCAGCGCGGCCTCCAACGCATCCACCGCCTGAGTGTCGGTGGAGTGGGAGCGGGCGGCGGCCGCTAGCTTGCTCTGCGGGTGTGTGCAGGGAGGAGCAGCAGCATGAGGCAGGGCGGCGGGACAAAGGTCTGCAGTACGGCGGAGCAGGGACCCTACCTTGCGCTGGGTCTCTGGCTCCACGCAGCATCCGTATTCGTATGCGCACAGATGCCAGCAGCTCCACAGGTTTCAATGTCCCCGACCTCCACCACCGCCTGCCCTATAGTTCTCGCAGCCGCTAAGACACGCTTCCTTTTCCCCCCGCGCACCTGCATGGTGGCCAGCTCCTCTGACAGGTTGGACTCCCTGCTGCCCGCCGCCTCCAGCTGCTGCTGCAGCGTGGCCAGCGCCAGCTGCTTGGAGGAGGCCTCGGACTGGGTCGCCTCGATCTGGGGAACCGCGGGGCAGACCGGGAGCAGGGCACCACCTCGGCAGTGCTTCAAACAGGCGCCTCTCACTCAACTGCCAGCTGCATCATATGTACTGATAACTCGTGGCTAATACGAACGCTCCATTCAACAGCCCACACGGCCGTGCGCACCTGCTGCCGCAGCTCGCCCAGCTGCTTGTCGTACTCAGCGATGCGCGCCGCCTCCTTCGCAGCGCGGGCCGCCAGTGCCGCCTCCGCCTGGCGCTATTGGGCGCGGGTAAAGGCGCGGAAGGAACGGAGGCTCAGCATCGAATGAGATGGAGCTTCTAACGGGCAAAACCCAACGCGCAATCTGACACGCCAGGGCCCTTCCACGCCACGGTTGGGTACACCAGAAGGCCCATGCGCGCCAGGGAATTCAGCCAAATGCCGTTGCATGCCTCGCTACGACCCTGCCCGACCACGGATGGGCTAACCGCACCGCATACGGTACGCCCTCCAGTAATAAAGCCCCAGCGCCCCGCACTTCGCGTTTTGCACACACATCATCTTGCTACTGCTGCAACATCTTACTTGCGCCTCCGCCGCCTGCTGCCGCGCCGCCTCCATGGCCACCATGTGCTGCCGCTCAAGCTCCAGGATGCGAGACTGCTCGGCCAGCGCAGCCGCCGCCTGCGGTTGGGTTTTGGCAATTGCAGGTACGACATACGTTTCAAGGTTACGGAAGACGTTGTCACAGGTTGGCCACGAGCTCACCGAGGCGACAGAAGCCATCCACCGGTATGGCCACGAGCTCACCGAGGCGACAGAAGCCATCCACCTGTAGGGCCCAAAAGCGCTGCGTGACAGCAGCTACGACTACCAGGCCCCACCCCCGGCGTTCCCTTCCCTCGTTCCCACAGCCCGTTCCATCCTGCCCTGTCCAGCATCCTCCCTGTCTGCCCAGCAACAACACCAGCACCAACACACCACCCAGCCAAAGCGCTCACCGGCGATCTGGACGGCGACAGCCCCCGCCCATTCACGCCGCTCCCGCTCCCATTGGCGTTCCCGTTCCTCGAGCTGCCCGCGCTGCCGGAGCGCGCGGAGCCCCCAGGCGAGGCGGTGCGGGTGAGCACCGGCTGACCCTGGCCCTGCCCGTGGCCCTGCCCGGGGCCTTGCTGGCCCTGGCTGCGCATGGGTGATGCGGAGCGGTCCAGGCCCTGCAGCCGGCCCTTGGCGGTGGCAGCAGCGCTCGTCTGCGGCAAGGAAATTTGCATGTGCACGCGACGTGAGAGCGCTGGTACAGTGTATTGCCACACCAGCTGTGTGAGTCATGTGGGGAGCCAGAGTCCGAAGCCGTGCGGCGATGACATGTGGCACCTGGTGACCCACAGCGCGGCGCCTAGTGAGGACGAGCATGGCCTTATGGTCGAGCAGCTGCGCAGGCCCTCTCGGAGGCGATGTGCCCGTGTACTGTCAGTCTGTCCCCCGCTCGCCCTGCCACGCACCTGGTCGCCCCCGTCGGCCGAGGCGTAGGAGGACTCGTTGCGGAAGGCTTCACGCCAGTTGCGGGAGCTAGGCTGTGGGTTCAGCGCAGCAGGGACACGGCGTACGCGTGGAGGGAATGTCACAGGACGCAAACAACTCCGCTGTATGCGGTAACCCACGCGTTTCCCGGTGTGTATCATGCTTAGGCCAGAGCCAGCCATGTGACCTGACCCCAACGGAACAAGCAGCCTCCGTCGACAGGTGTCGCATTCAGCCCCTGGTGGCCCTCATAAAGCCCCGCCCGCCTGGAGATGCCAGGCAACCCCGGGCGGCCCCAGTTCCCGCTGCATCCCACCTACCCTGCTCGAGGCCTCTGGCGGCTCCGTCGCCTGTGACATGGTGGCCACGCGCCCGCTGCTGTAAACCACCTGCCGTATTCAGAAGGAAAGGAGGGGAGCAGGAAGCAGAGTGGACGGCGGAGGGTGTGCGGTCCTAGATTATAGCGTTCTGCCGCATTCAACGCATCTGCACCAAGCAGCCAGAACGAAGACCCACCAACACGCTCACATCAGTCTCCATGACACCAAAGTTTACTCTCTATGACACTAAAGTTTACTCTCGCAGAACAGACACGTGTCGACCACCCGCACCTGCACCTCCTCCTCGTCCGGGTCAAAGGTGTCCAGCACCTCCGAAGCGTCAAGGGAGGGACCCTGCGGCGGCGGGAAGGGCCCCCGGCCGGCGCCCGCGCCCCCGAACAGCCCGCTCCGCTGGGGGCTGGGGGCGCGCGGAGGCGAGGCTGCGCGCCGCGCCTTGGCCTCCTCGAACGCCCGGGCAGCCTCCTGCGGGGTAACAGACACGTGTTACGACACGCGCGTCCGACGCCTGACCGGCCATGGAAGGCCGTGTTCCCTCGTATCGGGTAGATGCTCCTGCCCCATGACATGACCGTGGCCGGTACCAGTGCCCGAGTAGCAGTCCCTGAATGCCGAACACGCCTGCAGCCGTGCAGCCGCTGCCGCCACCCTGTACCCGTCCCACACGCATGCGCTAGGCCTGCATCCCACATCCACACCCTCACCCACCTGCGATCGCGCCTCCTTCTCCTCCGCCGCCTGGCCGCTCCGCTGGTGCATCTGGTGGAAGGCCTCCTGGATCTTGCTGGCCGCATCCACACTGTCGGTGCTGCCCACACTCGCGTGCGACACGAACGGCTGCTGCTGCTGCTGCTGTTGCTGCCCCTGCCCCTGCCTCTGCGTAGGCGACGAGGAGCGGCCAGGTCCCCCGTCCATGCTCCCCGCAGACGCCATAGAGCTAGGTGCAAAGGACTGCGGGTTGAAGTTGGACGGCTCGAACACGGCCTGGGGTGTCTTAGCGCGCTGCGCGGCTTTCTCTACCACACGTCGCATGGCCGCGAGGTCTGAGGAGGGGGAGCCGTTGCCGCCCATGGCTGTGGGGGACGCAGAGCGGCTGGCGGGCTGCTGCTGCTGCTGCTGCTGCTGCTGCTGGTACGCGGGGGACGAGGCGCGAGGTGCGGGGCCGGAGGGTGCGGGCGCTTCCTCCGGGGGCAGGTCCAGCTCGATGGGGGCTGCACGGGGGGTGCAGGAGATGGGGACAAGAGAGGTAAAGCTGCAGCTACTGGAAACCGCATGCATCACTCAATGCAACTCCCATGGGTGCGTCAGACGTGAGGCCCCCATTTCTTCTAAACCCTTCACAAACCCACGTGTCCACCGGCCGAGCGACGTGCAAGCCACCCTTCCCGCAGGTGCCCCCTCCAAACACCCCACACCCCGCACCCCTACCCCACCGCTCCCTCCCCTCTCCTCTCCCGCCTCACCCTGCCCCTGCTCTCCCCATGTCATGCCGCACAGCACCAGCTTGTTGCCCCCCGCCGGGCCGATGCTGCGGTCCGACCCCGGCTCCCACACCACGGGCGTCCTGTCCCCCCGCCGGCACAGCACCAGCTTGGCCGGCACGCCACCGCCCGCCAGCCGCGCCGCCAGCCGCGCGCCCCACACGCCGCCGCCGGGCTCCAGGGACAGCTGCACGCCGAGCGCGGGGTCCCAGTTGCCCAGCTCGGGGCAGCCGCCGGTGAGGATGGGGACCAGGTCGTCGTTGAGCGGGGGCACGCCGGCGGCGTGGAGGGTGATTTGCAGCACGGAAGAGCCTGCGGGGCCAACAGGGGGGCAGGCGTTAGTAACGCAAAGAGAGGTGGCAGCAGTCAACGGGGGAAAGTGTGCAGTGGGTGGAGAATTAGGTATGCAGTGGGATGGAAACTGGCCGGGGACTGCAGCGGCCGAGGTGCAGGGCTGAAACCTCCTCGCCTGCACCACGTGCCCGTCCGCACCACAGCACACCCCATCACCAGTCCCACGCCACTCGCTGCCTACCGCAGCCCTGTCCCTCTGGCCCTTCCCCCGCCGCCTCAACCCTGCGGCCACGCCATGGGTGGCGGCTACAGCCCCAAAAACCTGCAACCACCACCCTGTCGCAGCAGCTCCCCCCCCCTGCCATCCAGACCCACACATGCCTGTCATCACCGCATACGCCTCATCCTACGGCCGCGTCAAGGGCGGTGGTGGCAGCCCCACAAACATGCAGCTACCCTGCTACAGCAGCGGCCCCAAGCACGCCCATGCCCATTCCGGTTGCCACCGCACACGCCTCACCCTGCGGCCGCGTCATGTGCTGCGGTGGCCACAGCATGCAGTGCGTGTACAGCGTGTCGTTCAGCTGCGCCGTCAGCAGGTAGCCCGCGCCGCCGCCTGCCGTACAGACGTACACGCAACAGTGTTAGGTGACCCGTCTAAGCATGTTGATCACCCAAGGCGCAAAGAACTGAACGGCTGCAAACTTAGCGGGAACTGCAGCAGGTGGCTTGAAAACTGCTATACGGCAGGCCCGATGTGTCCGTACCTGCCGTACGGTGTGCGGGCGGCGGCGCCAGGTACAGCATGCGGTCGCTGCCGGGCTCCCAGTGCACGGGCATGCCGTCCTGCAGCACCACTAGCTGCGAGGGTGGCGGGCAGGGTGGGTTGTGGGGGTGTGGGTTAGCAGCAGCCAGCTGGTGAGGAGGTGGGCGCACAGGCATCCTGCAGCACCATCAGCTGCGAGGAGGACAGGGGAGGTGTATCGCGCTGAGGGAATAGGGTTGCAGTGGGACTGCGTGCTCTGGTGCATGATACCTTTTGCCTGGTGCATGACACCGGCACGTGCATGAGCCTCGGTTGGCCTGCGACACTCGCGGCGTCGCTTGAAGCGGTGCATGCTGCCCCACTCAGCCCTTGGCCCTCGTCGAGCCGCGTTGCGGGGTGTACCTGCATGTCGCCAGTGCCGCTGCCGTGCCGTGCGCCCATGCACCCGACATGGTAACCTTGTGCCAGTGCTTCTTAACTTGCCCGATACCAAACGCATGACCTCCATCCGTAACACGTGCCTCGACCCCCGCACCCTGCACCGCTGCCACCAGCCCCACACACCTTGGCCGCCACGGCCACATCCACGGGCATCTGCACCTCCACCCTGTGCGCGTGGCCCCCCGTGTTGAACAGCCGCGCGCCGTGCTGCGGGTCCCAGTCGCCCAGCTGAGGGCAGCCGCCCACCAGCACCAGCTGCTGGCCTGCGGGACGGCAGCAACGCGAATATTCATGTACGTGCACCCGGTGTAGCAGGACGCAGTGAGGGACGGCAGCAATGCAGATGTTTCCGTACGTGCACCCGATGTGGTAGTCATGCATGGCATCACGAGGCGAACCGAGTTGCGATGTGGTGATTACGTGTGTTTCACGGTATGCGATGCGGTCGACAGTGTTCAGAGCAGGGCATCAGGCAACAGCTTGAAGCAGGGCCCACAGGGACCACGGTGTGATGCCCACCTGGCGGCAGGGGGCCCGTGGGCACCACCACCTGCACCTTGACCGTGCCGTCTCCACGGGGACCAGCGCCAGGGGGGCCCATGGCGTGGGCGACCTGGGGGCCGCGGGAGGTTTGCCTTGTAGGTGATCCCTCACGTAAGGTGCACGGGTACAGCGTGGAGGGCGTGAAAGGTAAGGCAGAGCCAGAGGCACAAGGCAGGTAGGGCTATTGCGGCGTAAGCGCGCCGATACAAGGCTGATTGTTATGGGGTGGTGTGTCGGGGTTGAGGTGGCATAGCAGGCGTCCTGCTGACGCGGTTTTCAAGCGGTCTTGGGAACCCCAGAACGACTTCTGGTATGCAACTAGTTTCCTGTTGCTGGCATGTCGGGCGTTGCTGGAAGCCGGTGTATTTTGTGCCTGGCAGGATATTTACTGTGGCAGGACGGGTGTTGCGCGTCGGGGAGCCCCGTGCGCCGACCTTCCAGGGTCAACAACCCACGGGCGCCCACCCCACGTCACCCCAGGAACTCACCACCGCTTGCCGTGCGCGCACAACCGTGGACGGGGCCACCGGTGCCGCATAAGCCGCGGCATGCGTCAGCGGCAAATGTGCACTGCTCACTGTGGGGCAGGCATGACGGATGAGGCGAATGGTCAGGACCTTGGGGAGTGCGTCGCCCCACCGTCCAGCTCGGATGATAGGCCGTGCGACTCAAGACCGTTTGCAGGGCCCGCCAGAAGCAAGGCGTAGCGGCTAATGACTGTATTCCTTGCCTTGTTGATGCTGCTTGCGCTTTGCGTGCCGTCGAGCGGTCCTGCTTTTGGGAAGCGCCAGGGTCGGGAGACCATGCGGCAACGCCCGCGACAGGGCGACGCTTGCGGCCGCCACTGTCGCGCCGGCTGAAGCTGCCGACATTCTTGGCTGCTACCAAAGCGCCTGAGTCAATGCACTCCGGTGGAGGCAGCTGCTGCAGGGCTTGCGACCGCGCGCGTTCCCAACCACCAGCGCTCAGGTCAGTAATTTAGGTTGTTGAAAACTTAACAAGCTCAACCGGGCGGCGCAACCTAGGCTCACTAACCCTTGACGGGTTCTACACCGTCTAGTGTGGCACGGCCTGGTGTGGCCGGGGGATGCAATGGCAAAAAGGGCACGAACCTACGACATGCAAACAAGGGTTTTGGCGTTTCAGCCATATTGTAACGAATAATGTATGTGTCTTTATACTTTTTGCATATCAAAAAGACGCGAAATCTGCTTGTCTTTGTCAACATCCATGTTGCCAGTCCTAGGGAGAACGTTACCGCGACATAGCATACATTGGTCCAGATGTAAATGGAGTCACCTTGCGTGTGACATCGCTCGTGGGGAGGCTCCGCATGCTGGACGCCGCCAACTCAGCACATCACACGAGGAAAAGGTACGCGACCGAGCCCATAGGAGGCCCAGACCTGTTGCTTGGATTGTTAAAACTCAAGTGCATACTTGGGTAACCAAACCTTGTCAGGAGTCATACCTGGGGGTGGGTCCTCCCCTGCACAACCCAGCGCAAGCCACACGCGGCCATGGCACGTGCGTTGTACCTCATGTTCAGGGCAAGGCATTGCACATGGCCCTGCCGGTCGTGCATTAGCGATGACGGCCAGAGGTACGGCATGCTTGGTTCCGGTACGCCGAAGCGTGTCATGCAAGGCGCGCACACGAGGCATCCCACCAAGCCAGATCCCCACGCCAACCTGTTGACGGCGCCTTCATAGGCTGCTTTCGTGCCCCATCGCGCGTCCTCCCACACACTGCTATATCATCAATAGTGATGCCCACGTGCCCTTGGCTCATGACGTTCCTTGCAGGCCCCTGGCCCTGCAAGCAGACGCACCAGCGGTCCTCCCGCCTCCGCCGACCAGCGGCCCAGAGCACCTCGCCCGCCGCGGCAGGCGCCAGCAAACCCAGCCCAGCCAACAGCAGCATCACAGTCTACTGCACGCCGAGAAGCAACACCATCAGCACAGGTCAGGCCTACACCTGATGCAGCATCGGTAGCTGCTGCCGCCTCCTCCCCGTCGCATGCACCCCCGGCCGCCCCATCCTCCCCTCCGTCCCCCCCGGCGCCGCCACCCCTGGAGCTCTTGGCCCCCTATGGCCTATTCACACGGCAACACGAGCAACTGGACATCTACCTGGTGGGCATGGCATGGCAGGGCAGGGCGGGGATGGGCAAGGCCAGAGTGGGGCAGAGCAGGGTGGGCCAGGTCAGGGGGGGAAAGGGCAGGGTAGGCCAGGGCAGGGCAGAGCGGAATAGGGAAGGGCAGGGCTACCGCTGTAGTACTGCTGGTGTTTTGCCGCGGCCGAAGTCTTGTCGACGTGCCAGTGTGGTCAAATGCAGAGCGCAGTACCGAACTTAACGTTATGTTATTCTGCAGGACTACCTTCTGGAGGTCAACCAGCACATGAACCTTACAGGTGTGTGGCACAGGGAGCATGGGAGCAATAACCCCCAACGACTTTCCTGGCCTGCGCAGTTGCGCACATTGTTTTCACCACTGACCCTCTTGTCCTCTACCATCACATCCGCCTCCTTGCACGCACCACGCATGCCCGACGCACAGTCCATGATTGCCTATGCCCGTCGTACACCCTGGCGCCGTACAGCTGTACGGGACAAGGGCGAGGCGTGGGGGCGGCACGTGGTGGACAGCCTCGCGCTGCTGCCCGCCATAGAGCGCCGCCTGCCGCTGCCGCCGCCGCCGCCGGGGCGTAACGCCAGCACCAGCACCAGCAACAGCAACAGCAACAGCAGAAACACCATCACCAAGACCACTACCAGCAGCAGCAGCAGAAGCGGCGGTGCTGTAGGCGCGCGTACGGACACGGGCGCAGCCGCATCTACGCCGGGTGGAGTGGGGCAGGCGGTCGGCGGCGATGGGCCTGGTGGGCCGCTGCGTGTCATTGACGTGGGCACGGGGGCGGGGCTGCCAGGCATGGTGCTGGCGGTGGCTCGACCACACTGGAAGGTGAGGGAAGGGACTGGGGCCACGTGGCAAGGCGGGGGTGTGGGACGGGGTGGAGGATGCTGAAGCGCCACGGCCACGTGCAGCTGTGAAATGTAAATGGATGCTGTGTGCTTGCATTCGTGTCGAGCTGCTCGGCCTGGCAGCATTAGGACGTTGTAGCTGCCAGTGAGCCGTATGCATGCCTGATCCGCACCCCGTGCGGCCACAGGTGACGCTGCTGGACTCGCTTCGCAAGCGGTGCGACTTCCTTCGGGAAGCGGCGGCGCGGGCGGGGCTGACCAACGTGGAGGTGGTGTGGTGCCGCGCGGAGGAGGGCGGGCAGCGGCCGGAGCTGCGGCAGGTGCGCGTTTACGGTATGCAGTGAAATGTTCGGCGCGCGCGTGCACCACAACACAATGAGGCGGAGCAAAGTGGAGGTGGTGGAGACGGTGGCGAGCAGCGGCAGTTGCGTCGATGGGTGCTCAGGGGCGGGTAGCGCAATCCGAGTTGGCGCGTTCAGCATTAGGCGCCAAACACTGACTTGCATAAGAAGAAATGTCTACCAGGATGCGCCAAAAGACACTGCGAAGGATTGCGGGTAAGGCACAGGCGTGGTATGGACGTACACGAGGCCCCTGGTTACGCCGTGGGGTCACGGCCTCCGCCGCCGTGGCGTGTCCTGGTCCACACAGCGTCCGTCACGCCGTTTCCCTAACACGCCCCGCCCCCCGCGCACCTTCCTGCCACCCTCAGTCGTACGACCTGGCGGTTGCCCGGGCGGTTGCGGAGGCACGTGTGCTGGCGGAGCTATGCCTGCCCTTCGTGCGCGTGGGCGGGCTGTGGGTGGCGGCCAAGGGGCCAGACCCTGAGGTGAGCGCATGCCCGGCGAACGGTTTTTTAAGTTACTGTTACTGAGTGTTAGGTGAGCGCTGGTATTGTTACGCAGTCTTGTGGCACTCCTTCCCGCCTACAAGAGAGGCACGTGTCGTGGCCGTTGCAATGTGCGCCACGTGGCCCCCGTCCTACCGTATTTCTAGTACTGTCCTGAACGATCAACAGCACGACTGCAACACCCACAGCACACTGCACGTCCACACCGGAGTTCGGTGTCGCCACTCCTTCCCTGGACGGAGGTGTCAGGGCCTCGTTCCCACAACTCTAGGCAAAGCGGCGTTCCTTTGCGCTGCCTCCAGCTTCCCGTGTGCTTTGGATGTTACATACCCACACACACCTGCCTTTACACCGCCTGTTTACCAGTCGCACCTCTCCCTCACCCACAGGCTGAGGTGTCTGCCGCATCCAACGCGCTGGGGCAGCTGGGCGGGCGGCTGGTGGCTGTGGAGGATGTGGAGTCGCGTTGGGAGGACGGCAGGCAGCGCACAGCGCTGGTGGTGGCCAAGGCGGGGCCCACGCCAGCGAAGTTCCCACGGCAGGCAGGAACGCCGAACAAGAAGCCGCTGTAGTAACATAGAACTGGCTCGAAGGGATGCTCGGGAGGGCTTGCCGTACTGATCTGTCTCGAGGATGGGTCGTCGCGGGCTGTTCATTATTGCCCCGGGCGGGGGGCGGCCGTTGCAGCGTGGGCATGTGTGGGCGGAGGTGTTGGTGTGGAGACGGTGAGGGAGCAGGGCCGGGCCCCCGGGCCTGTCGTCGATGCTTTGCAGCGGAGCCCAGTATACACTTTGCGTTTTGGTCAGTCTAAATCCAAGCTATGCACTTTGCATGTACCGTACAAAGGGCCAACTGAAAGGGCGGCGCTTGTGGAGTGGGAAACCGGTAAACCGCCCGTCACAGACGTGCGCGACCAGACCGGCTGGAAGCCAAGCAATCTGTACACCGTACCCATCTCCTGTCAGCCTCCAGGTAGCGCTTAACACAGTATGACGGCGGTAATGTTCGGCCCCTAGGGCATTTTCCATGGGGAAGCTTGGGGCTATGCAGGGGTCCTTGAGCTTGACGTGGGCACCGCACCACCGCTGCGTGCATAATGCTGGCTGGCTGCATACCGGTACCTGCAAGCCTCAGCACAGGCCTTCTTAGCCTCTGCAGTTGCGAAGTAGTCACCGGGGAACCGACAGTTACAGCATACTAACCCCTCAAGAAGGGGTTGGAGCGGTCAGGTTCCCAAGCTTGCGTGCAATGACCGTCTAAACACAGCTCGGGGCACGTCCCCGCACACGGTTCACACGAAGCATGCGGAGCGCCATAAAGGCCAATGCGCATACATGACTTGTCAGTATGGTGACTGTTATCTGTGCCAATTCGTGCACCGCTGTGCTCACCCTCAAGGTGAAGCCACAATCAGCACGGTGACGTGAACCTACAGTAGCCAGCATTTTTGCAGAGCCGGTACAACCGTCTACCCCAATCTTCCCTCCACTTCAAATTTTAATTATCAAAGCCATTACTCGAGCACATGCCGTGGTATGCGCAATTCACACGTGTCTTGAGCGCGTGGCCACGTGCATCCTGTGCCGTACCACAGGGGCATCAAGGTGCCTGAGGACAACACAGGGGCCCCGGGCTAAGGTCCTACAGTTGAGGGAATCACGGTTGCCGCAAACTAGCATGAGCACTCCGGCCGCATTGCCGCTGTCCCCATCCACATAAGGACGTGCTACCCGTTAACAAACTCAGTGCAGTCAGCTGCTACACACTACGGCCCTAGCCCATCACGACGGCCTCCAACACGTGCTGGGGACCGTGCGGGTGCGGCGTAACTCTGCGCCTGGGTACCTTGCTGATCGACCTCTCTTCTGTGGCGTACTTAGAAGGATGCGCATCTGGGGGAGGTGGACAGCTCTCGGGCAGCCGCCAGGTGTAGCAGCACCAGCAACACCAGCAGGAACGACGGGGCCTTGCCGCCTGCACGACCAGGCTGTTCGCCACGGGACACGCCATCCGGGTAGTCTGCACGGCTGCTGCTGTTGCTGGTGCTCCTGAGCAGCTGTAACGGAGAGACCACTGATGCCTACCCGCACAGCATTGCTTCCGGACTTGCACGCACAGCGAGGCCACCGTCCGAGCGCTGGCCATGGGCCGTTGGCCATTGCCACGTCTACAGCAACGACAGCCAGTACTGGCGCCAGGGCGGCAGCAGCGACGACGGTTGGTGTTGCCCGTGTAGATGTAAATGGAGTTGTGGGATGGTATCGTGAGGATCCTCAAAGCCAGGCGTCACAGTGAGCAGCCGCTGCAAGCGCGTACCAAGAGGTTTGTAGGTACCGGCACGTAGGAAGAGCCTCCGGCTCGACGCATGCCCTCCGGAACCACCGTCCACTCCTCCTCTGCTGGCGTCGTCTCAGCATCCTGTCGTGGTGCCGCTGCCTCCAGACTGCTGCTGCCCGGTTGGGCACCTCAGGATGTACACCACCCGGCTGCACGGCGCTGAGCTGCCTTTCAGGATGTGCCCAATACGCAACGCTTGCAGCAGCGGGCGCAGGCTGCTGCGGAGCAGGCTGGCGCTGGCTCGCTGCGTTCGTGGAGCGTGGTCTGCCATCTTGTGGGTCCTGCTCCCCTGCACCGACGGAGACAGGGCCTGGCACTGCCTCCGGCATGGGCGGGTGCCGCCCGTGCACCTGGCGTGCAGCCGGTACACGCCGTGGCGTTCCGCCCCAGTGTCACCATGACGCCCACGCATGCCCGGCCTTTTGCAGTCGGCCTGCGTCGCGTCCACGTGCACGCCTGCATCCCCCGCCACGCTCCAGCAGCAGCAGCCGCTGCACTTTGCACCCAAAGCCCACATCGACGCTGGCTGCGATGAACATTGCAGGACCGCAACGGAGAGGCGACGTGCAGGAGCTGAGGCACTCGTTGCTGCGCTGCCAGCTGACGCCGCAAGGCACGTGGCACACGGCACACGGCGCGGGTGTGTCAGGCCCGGGGCCAGAACCACGCCACCGCCACCCCCGCCAGTGCGATGGCCGCCCCCGACCAGTCGCCCGTATCGGGACGGTCGCCGTCCACCGCCCAGCCCCAGCCTGCGGCCCAAGCACGCGGCACGTAAAACTCGTTGCTTCAGCGCTCTCTGCTTGCTTGGCAGTACTGCTTAGCAGTAGTAATGTTACGTTAAGGGTGGTATGTGCTTGTGACGACAGCTGGGCGGTGTGCACGCCCCCCGTTACGCTGCCAGGATGCGTGGCAGTGGGTTGCTGTTGTCCCTGGACCTTGCATGCGCAGGGGACCAACGCTTGCCTCACCATACGACATAATGATGAATATCCCGCCGTACACGGCATAAACGCGGGCGAACGACGCGCCCTCAGGCTGCAGCGTTGGGATGAAGCCGTAGGCAGCAAGGACCAGCGCCCCTACATGAGCGCCCATGGATTCAGGGTCAAACCAAGCAAGAGGGAGAACGACGGTGCTGGATGAGCGCCGAGCAGGGGAGCTCCTGGGGCCGACTTCGTTGCGCAGCGCACCTCCGAGACAGTAGTACCAAGGCTTTTTGTTCCGCACTGTTTGCCATACAAGCCAGCCGCCTCCGATTTCCGCGAGCCCGGCGAAAACGAATACGCCCAACGTCCAGAAAACTTTGCCTACGGTCCATTGGATGCCTTTGGCAACTTCAGCCGCGGTTACAGGCCCTTGAAGTGGAGCTGTTATGAACGCGTCGGGCGGTGATGGCGATAGAGAGGGTTCAGTGCTCATGACTGGGTTCCTCGAGTCAGGTCCGGCAAAGGGGTCTGGAGCCGTGGAAAGGGTTCGGAGGACGTTTTCTGCAGCTTTTGAGGACGGTGCTGCTTTGAGAGCTTTTTATGCTAATTGTTTTGTATGTTGTAAGAGAGCTTGTATCGCACAGTGTTTGTTCGGGCACTCTTGGCGACGAGCTGGCCGGGGACCGGCCAATCGTGCGTATCAGAGTTTGCCTTCAATTACATGAAGTAGAGAATAGTGTGTTTAGAAAGTCTATCATTACAGATTTGCGGTCTTTCTGGGCGCATGTGCTGCTTATGGAAGTACCGAAATGTGCACGGTCCTGGACGTTTGGTAATACAGAATAGCATTATTTTATTGTTTTCAAAGCCTCTGTACATCCGGTTTAACGCGTGCATGCTCACAGAGTGCCCTGACCCTTGGGACGGCACGCGTGTGTGCCAGCATAGGCTCGACTGTTCACCAGACCCAAAATCGCTAATGCTAAAGTTCTAGCTTTTAAGCTGTATGAGCGCGTGGCGCCGGGGCCCGGCCTGACGGGGGTCAAAGTTCAAACTTTTCACATGTCCTTGGACGGCAGGCCTCCCAGCACCGTCCCAGGCACGCTGCTGTAGATGGGTAAAAGCGTCAGGAGCAAGTCGATTCTGGAAATTAAACCGCACGAGTATAGGCGCAACGTCCTGGCAAAGCGGAAGCGCGACGTCGCAGAGCTTGGGGATGCTCTCGCCCTAGCCCAGGATGCTCTTCGGGAAAGGGAACAGCAGCTGCAGGATACAGAACAACAACTGCAGCACAGGGAACAGCAACAGCATGACAGGGAGCAGCAACAACAGGATACGGAGCGGCAACAGCAGGATAGGGAGCGGCAACTGCAGGCCACAGAGCAGCAACGCCATGACACGGAGCAGCGACTGCAGGACACGGCGCAGGAGCTGCAGGGCACAAAGCAGCAACTGCACGACACGGGGCAGGAACTGCAGGACACAAAGGAGCAGCTGCAGGTGGTGTGCAAGGACAGGACACGGATGCGGCAGAAGATAACGGTCCTGGAGAAGCAGCAGGCAGTCCTGGCGAAGCAGCTGGCAGACGCCCGGGCTGCGCAGGCTGCAGCCGAGCAGAAGGCGGCAGCGGCAACAGCGCCAAACGTGACAGCTGCGCGGCGCCTCCTGCGCGCAAAGCCGTGCGGCAAGAGCAAGCTGTACGAGCTGTCCAAGGAGACCAATCCCTTCAACTGGCCCAAGGGCCAAGGTGGGCGCCCTAAAGCGCCACAGGCTGACGAGCCTGCACCGCTGGTGCTGCTGCAAAACCAGGTGAGGTTGCTAGGGTAGCACCGTTGCGCATGCCGTGCACGCTGTCACGATGTTATTGGCTGACCCAAATCATTTACGATGTGGTCTCACCCAAATTGAGGATGGCAAGATGCCTCGCATGGCTTACTACTTACACGCGTCCCATGCATTCGCCCATGACACATGAATGCAGTTGCTGTTTCGCAAGTGCGTCTTGGCGGTGCTTCTGCTTGTCGTCCTCGGAGAGGCTGTGCCACGAATGGACCAGTCCACCCTGCTGCTTCAGGGCTTGGTAGGGGCTAGCTGCCCTGCCTAGTGCAGCGCGGACGGACAGCGGCATAGGGTTTTTCTCCGCGCCCCAGTGTCCCCAGCGCCACCCTGCACGGGTGGCTCTGGGCAAGGTGATGCCTGCCCTGGCTTCTGCATACGACTGAGAGTGATGGAAAGCACTGTCTAAGTGGACATGATAGGCGGTGTGTGTGAGGGCTGGGCACCGCTTGGTTCTGATGTGGGCGTTGATTGTGCCGCTTAGCCGCAGCGCTGCTAAGCGAACATACGAGAGGTTGCTATATTGGTGTCGAGCTGCAGGAAATGTGATAGGAGTGCTGTGTCGGTCGACTTATAACGTTCCGGAGGCGGATGAAAGGCCTCTCGTGAGACGCGACAATGCGGGGCCAAGGCTGGATGGCGTCAGCGACCGCATTGGTGTCCCAGCAAGGTTCAATACATATATGAAGGTATCTTATAATACCTCAGTGCGATAGGCAGCGCTTCCGAGCCTGTTCCGCAATTACTGCGTTTCTCGGGCGAGTTCGCCGCACCTGACCTCGAGAGCTCGAAGACCGTATATTGTGGTAGGTATTACTGTTGTGGACCAATGAATTACATATTTTATTCGTCCCGTACCAACGCCGAGGGCCTTGCCGCCCTGTGCGTGCGTCGTTCGTGCGCATCAGTGCACGTGGCCGTGCAACCTGGGCAGCGCCCTGTACGCGATGACAGCCACCGCTTGTACCTTACCTGTCGCTGGAAGCCGTGTCCCCTGCGACTGTGGACCTACGATGCATACCAAGCGAGCGAACCAGGCTTAACCAGTTCGTGTTGGCGCATTTATGGTGTCCCCTGGATGTGTCTGGGCCAGGGCTGTGCCTCCGTCCATGTCCCAACCTAGTGCACAGCGTTCAAGATGTCAGTGTTGAAGGAGTTTAGGGTGCCCCTACGCGGTTTCCGTACTGAAAAGCCGTGGTTACGGCGGGGCCTTCCTGAGGGGGTCACGCCAGCACCAGGGCCCCTGGCACGCACTGTGGGCGAATGCACGTGCGACACAACGAGCAGCACACGCCGATCGCGTAAAAGTACTGTGGCAAGCTCCATGACCGGTGCACGTTGAAAGGCGGGCGGCGCCTGGTCAACTGGGACAGAGTGCAGAGGGCAGGGGTGCAGACTGGTGCAGAGCCAAGTGCAGAGCTGCGGCGGGCGCGACCCCGGCCGCTGCAGCCCGCAACGGACTACCGCTTCGTGCATGCGCATTTGCGTACAACGTAGCGGTAACAATAAGCTTTCAGCATGCGCAATGTGCTGTTGCACACTTGCACAGTTGCACTGCCCTTTCGGTGTTTTCGGTTGGCAGTTAAATGTGAGAGGAAAAGTTTCTCTCACCGCGTGCCAGTAAAGCAATACGGCTATGTTGTAGCGTGCATTGTGTATATGGCGATCTGATCTTTCGCTGTGTGCAAAGTCGCAAGCGTTTCGTGCTTTTGCTGGGCCCGCGAATCCTCCTACCCATTGCGGACTGCCCCTAACAGAGCAGGTTACTGAGCAGTATTGCATTTACACAGTCGTGGCTTTGCAGCACGGTTACCTTAAACCTGTGCGTTAACCCACCTGCGCGCGCTCTCCCGCAAGAACCCGTGTTGAGCCCTATCGACCAAGGACAGCCCAGCCGATCTACTAGGGTCCAGCACAGCTATTCTCTGGGGCCGGCTTCTGTGAGAGCGCTTTCTTGTGTGCGGAGTCGCTCAAGAAGGCCTCTGCACCACCCATCCCGACAAGCTTTCCTCGCACCGCTCAGCTATCCGCGCCGCTCCGAGACGTTAAAATGACCTCTATGTTAAGGTATGCGACTAAAAGAGCGTCAAGCGCCGACTTTTATGAATGCCCGCGCGGAATGGCCGCACCGCCCCAGCCGAGAAGCCTCGGCGCCGCTCTCGCATCCTGGCGGCCCCGAGCTGGCGCGCATTTTCACGTCATTGAGCTTCAACCTTCAGCTAGCTGAAGTTATCCGGCCTGGAATGCTTCTTGATGTAAACCGCTGTGCCCTGCATCGTGCTCTCTGCGCAGAGGCACCGTGTTCCGTGCGGCGTCGCGCCGGCACTACTCTTCCGCGCTTCCAGCTCACAGTGGGCTGTATCGCGACTCGTGCTCGTCGCCTTTGGGTAAGGGCGGATCGGGGTTATGAGCAACCGAGGCAAAACGGCACGTACCCGACGACGACGCTCGCGCAACCGCCCCTGCCTCGCCACTCGAGCCATTTGATCTGTCCTTGTCAAGATCGACCAAGAGTTGCCTCTAACGCCCCGTGTACTTTTGCGCCTGTGCTGTTCGCATGATGCGTTGCGATGGCGTCACAGCGCAAGTCGAGACCAAGCTCCGCCCTGTTCAGGTGGGTCAGTCCCATCCTCATCTTCCGCTGGGGCCTTAGCCGAGCACAAGGCAGGCCTCCCAATGCCTGATTGCACCTCTGCAGTTGTTCTGGGTATTTGCATTAGCTCATGAGGCGATATAGTCCTCGCGTTTGTTCAGCGTCAAACGCGCACCGTGCAACGGCTCCAAGCTTCCAGCGGCCGCGAAGCCAGCACAACGTGACCTTATATCAGTACGTCCGCCCAGCCGGCAACACTCACGCCATAGCCTATCGCCTCTCACCATCGTACGATCGCCTTGTGCGCTTGCCCATTGCCGTACTCGCTGCAGGCTGCTCGCAGCGGCCGCACCGCGCGCCTCGCCGTGTCCGCGTTCCAGCACGGCCAGAATGGCTCCGCCTCCGCCAGCAAGGCTGTGCAGTCCCCTCCCGCGACGGGCGGGCTGGAGGGCGCGCTGAGCGTGCGGTGCAAGCTGGTGGTGCCGTACCACCCCACGAGCCACGGCCAGCAGCTGGTGCTGGTTGGCGACTGCCCTGCGCTGGGCAGCTGGGACGTTAAGAAGGGTGGGTAGCGGGTAGCGGTTAGCGGGTAGTAGGCTCGGGATCGCGATTCGAGTAGAGTACTGCTCTGAAGAGGTTTAGCCTGCCTTTGTCAATTGGCATGGACGTGTGACATTCGCAGCTTGTCGTTCAGCGGCCTTTGGCTAACCTGCGGCCCCCTGCTGCATCCTGGTGTACGGCACACCAGTACCGTATGTACGTGACGACGCATACTTACAGTACTTGGGGGGTCCGGGGGTGCTTCTGCAGGTCTGGAGTTCAAGTGGTGCGAGGGGCACAGCCACGTGCTGGAGGCCGATCTGCCCATCCACTCGCCCATCGCCTGCAAGCTGGTGGTGCGCGGCGAGAACAACACCGCCACGTGGGAGCCGGGTGAGCAGCGCAGCCCCAGTGCAGCAGTGAAACACGATCAACAGGAGGTGCTGGGCTTGGGGTGTCAGCGGAGTTTGTTCCAATATGGCGCGAGATGACAACCTGTCGCCTGCCTCAGGCCAGTGCATTCGGTTGTGTAAGCAACACAGCAGCGTTAATGTACGACCCTGTTATTGTGGCATTGTGCAGCACCAGAGCCCAGTGGAACGCCGTCTGATGTGGCCTGAGGCGTATGGTGGGACGTGCCAAGGAGTCCAATCACACTACATCTTGTTTTACGCTGTGATCTCAGAGTCAACACGCTTATTTGTATGGATACAGTCAAGACAAACGCTAATGCTCACCCCTGCAGAGGGCAACCGTGAGCTGCTGCTGGCGCCGTCCTCCCTGGCGGGCCGTGCCGCGGGCTACACCATCTTCTGCCACTGGGGCTACCCCGAGTGCACGCAGGTGCGTGGGGAAGGGGGCAATGCTAGTCCCATGAACAGCCACCCGTTCGCAACCCTGCACTGCGTTAGATTCTGTGGGTTGGTATTTCGGTGGGGTTTTCGGCAGGGAAGCACAAGGGCACTGGCTCCATAACCACGAGCGCATGTACACGCGCTGGAAAGACCCACGGGTGGACAACGTGAGCTGCTGGTAGTCAAGGTGTGCTACTTCTTTCGCTGCGCGCTGCAGGTGCTGGCCAACTCGCTCCGCCGCGGCACCAGCATCAACGGCGCCAAGGCCAACGGAGCCGCCAAGCCCAAGAGCAACGGCAGCAGCTCGCCGCTCCGCTGTAAGTAGACGTAACTCCGTGCCCCATCTCTTCTTGTGCGCGCCCACATGCTGCCCTGCCGTGGTGCAGATGCAGTACAAGCAGCGCTGTAATGCCGACGGCTCAGCATGAATAGTCCAGGCTGCTTCTCTTTCTGTGCTGCGCGCAGTCATTCCCGGCAGCGTGGTCATCCCCGGCATCACCGCCTCGTGGGATGACGTCAGCGCCTCCGGCTCCTTCGACGAGGGAGATGACGTCATGGTGCAGTGCCAGGTGGGCAGGCGGGACAGGGGCAGGTGGGCAGGCGGGGCAGGTTGGCAGGGGGCAGGTTGGCAGGGGGCAGAGGGGCCAGGGTCAGGTGGGAAGGCTGGGCAGGGGGCAGGGAAGGCACCTGTCAACATCACGGCGTCTGCCGTAAGCATAGCTGTGTGGCACATACACGCAGTCCGCCGGCTAGTACACAGGGTCGTGGGAAAACACCGCACGGCCCCAAGACCTAACCCAGCCACGTGCTGGCTTCACGCTGCGTTCTGTTGCGTCCGCCGACCGGCTGACCGTTGGCCTTTGGCCGTTGCAGGTCAACGTGCTGGTGCCCCGCAACGGCCCCAAGCTCAAGCCCGAGCAGACGCTGGTGCTGGTGGGCAGCTCGCCGGCTCTGGGGCGCTGGGACCCGGCGCAGGGGCTGCCCCTGGAGCGCGTCAGCGACGACCACCCCATGTGGGCCACGCAGGCGGAGCTGCCGCTGGGAGACGGCCTGCAGGCCAAGGTGCGCAGCGAACGCCTAGCTGTTGCCGGAAGCAGAGGACGCACGGGGTTCACATGCACGCCTGTATACCTGCCAATGGAAAAACCTGCCGAGCGCCTCTGGTTTGTACGAGCATGCGCATGTTTACTTGCCTAGCCCGGTTTTGCTAGATTGCATACGGTGACGGGGACATCGCGGAAAGGTCCATGTTGCTTGAAGCACCGACCTTCCAATGCTGTTGCCTGCTGGCCATCCGTAATACACAGTCAAGTTGTGGTCGCTTTCTTCCCTCCCTACTCTCGTCGTGATACATCTCTATCCTTGCAACGCATCCTGCTACAGGTTGTGGTGGTGGACATGGTGACGGGCAAGGCGCAGACGTGGGAGCCGTGCGAGAACCGCAGCCTGGCGCGCCTGGGGGGCTCCTCCCCTGCCATGATCACCGCCTACTGGGGCACCCCCGAGACGCACTGCATCGAGGTGGACAAGCTGTCAACCGTAACCGTCAACGCCAACCCACAGGTGCGGCGGGTTGCGCTGCCGGGACTATGAACAGTGGTCAGTAAGACACAGGGGAGGTGCATGTTGCAGGTGGGGTCCTTAGGTACGGAGATCGGCGCTGTTTGACGGACATGGGGTAGGGGTGTGCGGTGTGCGGCACACAGCCACGTGGGGTAGGCTTTCCGTACGTGTGCGCGTGGTGCAGTGGGATCGGGGCGGGCAGGTCCGTTATGGTGCGCAGAGGGCGGCGGCCGCCAACCGACGTTGGGCCGCCGCCGCTCGCAACCGCCTGCAGGCAACCGCAAACTGGCGTACGACGGGGCAGCAGTACAACCACCACAACCAACTGCAGCCGCACGAAGAGGACTACCAGCACACTACCCGCAGTAGCAGCAGCAGCAGCCACAGTACCCGCAGCGTTTCTCCTTCCTCACCGGCAGCTGTCTCAGCGCTGTTTAGCGCGGCCTCTGCCCTGGCTGGGGCAGAGGGCAGCGCGGTCGAGCGGTTGGCCGATCTGCTGCGGGAGAGCAGCCAGCAGGTGCGACTCACAGCCCGATCTCCACGGCGGCTTGCGCCTAGCTGGCGCGCAACAAAGCCCTGAAACGTGTGGCGGACCGCGCCGGTCCAGAAGGCCCCGGGGAAAGCCAACACGTCTGAGCTGGCAGGCGCCCCCCGCGCAGCACGCTTGCGTCCTACCGCCAAATCCCACACCCCGCTCCTCCTTGTGCCCCGCAGGTCGTGTCCATGCTGCGGCAGCAGCTGGCCGCCACCTCCTCGCAGCTGGACGGCGTCAAGAAGGAGCGGGACGATGCGCGGCAGCAGGCGGAGCAGCTGCGCCACCTGGAGGCCGAGATCAAGGTGGGGCCTGCGTGGGTTAGCAGCGGGGGTGATGGCGTGTGGGCCTGGTGTGCGTCTGGGTTGGGGCCGGTGGTCTGGGGCACGACGATTGCGAATGGTACGTGCGCTTGATGAGTGCGCAAGCCGTTGCTTTCGGTCCGGTGTGGGTTTGCAGTGCGCAGCGCCTGCTGCTGGTAGCAGCAACCACTTGTTACGCAGCGACACCGTACGAGGTACGACCATGCTGACCAGTCTTGGAGCACTGCTGTCCGTCACCGATCGTGTGCTTATCGGGGCTGCTGTGCCAACTGTCCAACAACGCAGTCCGCTGGCGGTTCGGACCGCGGCTCTCGGTTCGAGATGGTGCAGCTGGCGGAGCAGCTGCAGACCACTCGGCGGCTGTACGAGACCACCAAGAAGGAGGCCAACGAGCTGGGCGGGGCGGTGGGCGTCACGCGCCAGGTGGGCATTTGACTGTGGGGGCACACATGGTCGGCATGGTACAGGCTAGCATCGCTTGCTAGCATCGCAGTAAAGTGGATCCGGCGTTTTCAGTGGGCGTACTGCCCTTACACGCCTTTGAGACATGCTGCTCACATAGTGTTGTTGTTCAATTGGTTGCGCACAGCTGTGCGACGTGGCCAAGCGCGAGCTGGCGTCGCTGGCCAAGCAGCTGGACAACGCCAAGCGGGCCTACGAGGCGCTGGCACCCGAGGTGGAGCGCATGGAGAAGAAGCTGGCCTCCACCAACAGGTACTGAATGACGTACTGTGTGTTAATGACTATCTGCAGCATAATACCGTATTGGGTTACCTGAATGCCTTGTTGGGATCACACGCTCAGCGGGTTCGTGTGTAGATGCTTGACAGCCCCGACGCAGTTCACCGTGTGGCTGTCGACGCTGCTATTGGTACTCGTTTCATGCACGCCTGTGTTTTGACACGTTCCGTGCCGCGCGCTGTGTGCTACGGTGCGCAGGGCGTTCGAGGCCACCAAGCCCGAGGTGCAGGCACTGGAGGCGCAGCTGGAGCGCGCCAGGTGGGTTGTGGGCCTTGCAAGGCAGCAAGTGCCGATTGACGTAGCGTGCCTTGTGACCATGTGACCCAAGGTTGGATGCCATAGGCTGACTCTGGATTGCGCACGGGCCTGTGGCAAGCCTGGAGTGTATGCTGTTGTGTAACAGTTACACAGGAGCAGATCCAGCCCTGCGATGTGAACGGTAACCCACTGCAATTCCGGTTTTCCACCGTCTGCGCAGGGGCCTGTTCGACCGCACGCTGCAGAAGATCGAGGCGGCCAAGGCGCTGACGTCGAGCGGCGAGTTTGACTCCGGCGCCCTGCGCCGCCGCGCCGACGTCCGCATCCGCGAGCCAGCCTTCGCCAAGCACTGAGCCAGCCGCTGCAGCTGCAGCAAGATACAATCTTCGCAAAATCGTGGAGCCCCACTATATCGACCCGCTACTGAGGGTTTGCCGGGCTGATTAGGTGCTTTGTGGAAATGCAGCAGGATGCTGGCGTCCTGCGGCACAGGCCCAACGACCCATGGGTCATCGCGCGAAGCGGGAACCAAGCCAAAACTACAACCAAGAGACTTGTGACGCAGACGACAGCGTCCTACAGCATGCCCGGCCAAGCTACGCCGAGGTCTCGGCGGCTACTGCTACTCGGGCATGCGCGCTTATGACGATTTAACAACCGTAGACGATGACGGACCGTGGAGAAGGACCGTTTGGACGAAGAAGGACCGCCATTGCGTCGCCGTCGACCTGTTCAGCATACAGCACATGGTGGGACGCGTGTACGTTGTACGACAGCCTCCACCTGTACGCCAGCCTGTTTGGCGGCGAGCGTTGACGAGGTTTGACCGCGAGGTGGGGGCTGGGGCGGGTGGTGGGTGCTGACCGTACAGCACCCAAATTGTGAAGATGGATGGACGACATGAAACAGCGAATGGCGTGAAGCTGCAAGCACGTGCAGTGTTGTCGGCACCTGTCGATACTAGGCGCTTTGGCAGCTTTCATGTACACCTGGTGCTCTTCCGCCACCGACACTGGACCTGTGGGTTGACGCTGCGTGAGATTGAGGCGAGTAAGGCCTGCAGTGTTGAGGCCATGGATGCACGCTGGACGCATTGCTGTCTCGATTTGCGAGACCCAACGACCCCCTGTAGGGCAGATCTGGATCATCCTAAGTGGCAAGTTTTATGTTCTCAAATTGCAGTCAGCTGATCCGGATTTTGCAACATGCACTCCTTAAGGAGCGGTTTTGCGACTCCTAAGCGCGGCAGCCGGTTTTCGTGCTGCCGAGTCACACGTTAGTAGTATCTTCGCCATCTTTGACCCTGTACCATTTGATGACGCTGGTTGAGTGCTCTTTTGTTGAGCAGGGGTGCCTGATGCGTGTGCCCGCCGTGTCTCTTGGGCTATGAACGCTGTGGGCTCCATACTACGTGCACAGGTTGCATTGGGCGAGTGCACCACGTTGCACATCAGCAGGTTGCATCCCGCCAAAAAGCTAGTTGGTTGTTGACGCAGGGGCGTGGGAAGAATCAGAGAAAAGGTGTGTCAAGTCCACAGTGCACGTCTGGTGTGTCAGTGTGCGTGTTGTCTCGCCTGACCTGTCTCGACTGATATCTCCAGCGTGTGCAGTGTTGCATCGGCGCAAGCCAACCCAGCATCAGTGTGGTTGTCTGCACGCAGGTTTGTGCCATGACTGGGCTGGCGTTCCCGCTTGTCTGCCTTTCAGTCCTCAGTTGCTGGTACGTTGTCACTCCGGAATGCCCTTTGGGCACCAGACGCATGTATATTAGGCGTGCAGGGGTGTGAGTCAAAGCTGATTTGGTTTGGACACGTTGCAGGATTTGAAGTTTGCCGTCCTGTTGCAATTGACGCGGGGAGGTGTTGTTGCCGGTACCCCAGAAGGGGAATTATTCTGTCGTGCGAGCACGCTATGCTGCGCTACGTGTCTGCGCCCTTCCTGATGGGGCGCTGCTGCGCTGCACAGGCTGCTGCTCTGACGTGATCCGCTTGCTTATTGTATTCCGAGGTACGCTGCAATATACCAGCGGAGTGCTTCTTTGAGCCAGCCATCTATCATAATATCGTTTACACAGTTTGAAGAATTTGGTTGAAGAAACGAAGAGAAGGCTGTGACTCTGTCGGTTTGAACAGTGTGGATACTTTGCGAGTATTATTTAGCCGTTACGAAATCCAGCCAGTTGGCATGGTATGAAGCACATGGCTACCGTATGTAAGTTTTGTAGACCGCTTGTACGTGTGTCAAGCCTGGTGTCAAGAGAGCAGCCAGTCTGGCTAGGTAAGGCAATCAGGCAGGTGTGCTAGACAGCGAGGGCCGTGGCCCCGTACAATGGCAACACGCGGCAACGTACAGATGTGCAGGAGACTCAAGGCGTCAAGGCTGGCCATTGTCCTTGACGAGGCCTTTCACCAAGCAGAATCCCAACACCACAGATCCCTGCACCGGAACAAGCCTGGCGTCGAGTAGGGGAGGGAGCTTCCCTCAGTCCCTTGGCACCTAGCTAGGGCAGGGCCGGCTTGACCATACGTACTGGTAGTTGCCGCGCAAGGTCTCTGGCCGTCTGACATCTGAGCAACAGTGGTTCTGTGCCCATACAGCACAAATGCCCGGAAACCGTGCGCACGGTGCGCGTGGGAACGTGGATCAGCCAGTGAGCCTCCGTGCACCGTACCTGACCGTACGAGCCTGACAGTCGGGCGAGCCGCTCGTCCTTTCTGTTACACCGTCTGCTGCCGACTGCAAGGTGCAAGCCCACATTGCAGGCTCCTGCAGGCTCCGCTCCTGGCGTGGCGTGGCGTGGGCGGTTGTCTGCTGCCATGCGCAGGCTGTTTTGAGGCCACTCAGCCGGGGCCGTGTGCAGCGTGGTGATTCCGTATGCGCGCAGTGCCACACCCCCTTGCGCGCAGCGGCGGCTGTGGCGCAAGTCCCCACCCACAGCAAGCGCTTCGTTTCAACTCCAGCGCGCAACATGACATGGGGCGAGGCCGACGAGGCCCCCACTGTGAGCAGTACTTACATGCAGATACACGGTATGGCAGTACTGTACATGCAGCCAGGACAGCCTAAGCTGCCGTAAGGAGGGGATGGCAACCCCTTCAGTGCAACTCTCCTGCAATCCCATGCTTACCCAGTACAGGTAGGACTAGGCCGTCGAGTGTTGGTTACTAACAGCAGCAGCAACGGCACGGGCACTGTGCATGCCACACCAGGGGCACAACCATAGAGCCCCCAGTCAGCTGGGCTTCAACTCCCAAGTAACACACGCCCAAAGAATTCAAATCGCAACCATGAAATACCAACACGTGCACTGCTTCTCCTGCGGCGGGGATCTCCAGCCGCGCTTTGGTGATCCTGCACGCTCCACGACATTGCAAGCTACTGCGAGTCAGACACGCTCAAGACACAAGGGACCGATCTAGTACCGCATTCACTCCGACTGAAAGCGCGCGTGCACCCTGGCGATCTGCCACCAGAGCAAGCCTTCCAGCGGACAGATGCACGCGCCAGTCACAACAGAGCAACGTTGCAGTGGCGACAGAGCAGCCAACCATTGGCGTCGGTGCACACCAGCCATAGCAGCGGCATGGTCAGCAACAAGCCCAGCAGCTAGTGTAGCAGCCACACCAGGATGCAACGTGTACGCAAAAGGAGAACGCCAAGGGGCGTTTGCTAGGCAGCCCGACCGTCGTGAGCCCGCCAAACCACAAACTATTCTTGCAGAACTCGACGAGAAAGTGTGCATCCTAGTGCGAAACCTTGCGGCCTTGCTTGGCGCCAAGGCGCGTGTCACTGTTTATAGGGTAGTCCAGGCGGCACAAGATGTAGGCAATAGAAAGCCGCGGCAAAAACTCCAAAAACAGTGTCATGTGCATCACCCAAGGTGTGCGCAGTGCCTGATAAACCCACGCTTGCGCTGCCCGCTTCAAACGTCAAAAGGCCCAAAACACATGGTGGTCAATGTTCTGAGAGCCAGCGCGGTGTGACAATGCAGGCATCGCAGGAAGGCTCTCACCAAAAGCCACGTGCTCCGACAGAACCAGACGCCCCTGTACGCACTTTCATCCTCCGCTCCTCAACCTTGGCCTGTGTCCCTTAACGTTTGCAGCCCAGACCAAACCTCGTCGCAAGCAGTGACTGTTTGCCCATAATACCAGCGCAGGGTTACGCCGGGTGAGAACTCACAGAGAACCTGGAGGACTTGATGGTGCACTGCTCACAAAAAACACGTCAGACCTTTTCCCACCGTTACCGGATCAGTAAGTTTCGTCTCAACTGTGCGACGCATCTCCACAAAATGCACAGCATAGGCCAGTTTCCCTGCTGAAGCTCTGGGGCCTCTTGCCTTCCCCCGTCCTCAACCGCCTGCATTCCTGTCACCAACGCAACTCGGGTGACGCAACACTGCATGCCAACGCCTCACCAACAGACAACCCTCTCACCCAACGCACAGCCTGCGCACCAAGGGGGCGGCATATGCCTCCGCCCCGCCGGCACCAAATCCGGTGCCCAGATATGTTACCAACGCGTCACACGCACGCACAGCCTCACCCACACCATCTCTCCTCTCCTTCCCTCTTCTCCTCTTCCTGCTTCCAGTAACATTCATGCGTCATGCCCCACACCTCTGCAACGGAGCAGCGCTCCTCAGCGCCAGCTGCTGCGGGTCATGACCCGCTCGCCGCCGTTGTTACCGTTGGAGCCGTTGCCGTAACCGTTATGGCCGTTGGCGCCGCCGCCCATCACCCGGCTGCGCAGGTCCGCAATCTCGTGCTCCATCGCCACCAGCGTCGACTCCAGGAAGGAAACCTGCAAGGTGGTGAAGTAGCTTAAGGCTAATTCACACCGGATACATGATTCGCAAAAAACATGCAACAGCGACACGCATGCTCGGTTGTGTCCGTTCTGCTTCTCCGGCCGGAGCCCTTCGCCATCCTGGAGGCCACGTGCCCCTCCTCTGCATCCCAGGACGCGTTCGTGGGCCCCGACCGTGCACCTGCTCCTGCATCCAGTATTGATGGCCCTGCTTCTATCGGACCCCATTGGTCCCCAGCTTTACCCACCTGCTGCTCATACGTGTCCCCCAGCCGCGTCAGCTCGGCGCGCATGGCAGCCGCCTCCTTGCGCGCCTCCAGCTCACCGCGCTGTGCCACCTCCACCTCCTGCACAAAGAGCCAACAGACACGCCAGCAGGACGTGGTTATGCTACCGGCATGGCGGCGTGCTGCAGGTTCACCCCTGCGCACAGGACGCCACACTACTGCGCACAAACAGCATCTCTAGGCGGTCGACGCACTCTCCCGCAGGTGCACCTGCAACCCCGAGCACGCCTGCGCCCGCCTGACCCGCAGGTGCATGGACACACCCCAGTACAACACGAGCACGCATACCGCTGTACCGACCTGCGCCAGGACGTCCAGCTCCGAGCGCATGCCGTTGAGCTCCTCCCGAAGCATGCGCTCCGCCCTGCGGCTGGCGGCCAGGTCGCTCTCCAGCGCCTGCACCTGCCGCGACTTGGCGGTCACAGCCTGGGGGTGGACGAGCAAGCAAACCGAGACAGGCACATGAGGTTCATGGAGTAAAACGAGGTGGCGCGGCGCGGAACGTGCGACCTGCTGCAAGGCTTGGTGCCTCTCCAGAGTAGCTGGGTACAAAGGCCCCAAGCATGGTGGCCCGACTCTTTCCTTAAGCCAACCTGCGCCTGGGCCTGCGCGTAGATTCATCATCCGGCTGGGCCCACCTGGCGCATGAGCCCGATCTCCCTCTGCGCCGCGTCCAGCTGCTTGACGTACTCCTTGCTGGGGTCCTCGTGCTCCACAGGCACGGACACCACGGGCGTGTGCGCGGGCGTGGACCAGCGGCACACGAACACGTGCATGGCGGTGGCGGGCGCGCCGGCCACGTCGCGCGGGGCGGCCAGCACGCGGTTGGTGGTGCCGGGCTCCCACAGCACGGGCTGGCCCTCAGGGTTGCAGATCACCACCTGCGGGTGGGCAGTCCCATACCCTTTCATTTTATGCACGCCGCCATGTAGCAGTATACCGGCACCACCGGAGTCAGGCCTGGCTGTTGTGCCTGGAAGGCTACTTTTGGCAGGCGGGCAGGCGCATACTGCACGTGGTGGCCGTGCAGCTTGCATGAACAGCCGCACTGCGGCGGGCCCCACCTTGGCCTGAATGTCGGCGAACAGCGGCAGCTCCGCCCGCCGCGTCCAGTAGCCGCCGACCTGTGGGATGCACCCAGACATCCACCTGTCAACCGACCCGACAGCCAACTAGTCCATTTGGTGTACCGTACTCCGTGAAGCCAACATGCAACACAATGCAACAAGTACGGACTCCCAGCATGGCGAGAAGCCTCGTTCTTCGATTTGGGTAGATAGACGCTGTCCAAGAGGGCCGAAAGCCCTTCGCCCCACGGCGCCTGTCCCCCCACCTGGCGCATGAGCTTGACGCCCTTGGTCGCGTCCCAGGCGCCCAGCTCCTCCACGTTGCCCACCACCACGGGGTAGTGCCGCGGCTCCAGCTTGATGCTGTCCAGCAGCACCACGAACTTGGACAGCACGCGGCGGTCGCCTGCGGGAGCAGGAGCAGGGGGCACGGCGAGCGTGAGAGCATGCAGTGGTGTGCGTGAAGAACGGGTGCAGCGTCAGACAATGGGGTGGTCCAGCGCTTGCAAGGCTGGGGAGGCGACTGCCCCTTGCAACCGCGCACGAGCACGGACAAGCATCAAATGGGCTGCTGCAAGCGGAGAATTTCCCACCACCCTCGGACTGTGAACACCCACTTGGGTCCTTGGCAGGGAGCACGATGGGCAGGCGCAGGATCTGGGTCGCCTCGGGGGTGCCGAAGTGGCACATAATCTGGTAGTCGACGGCCTCGGCGCTGTTGCGGGCGGCCGAGGGGGAGGCGGCGGCCAGCGCGGCCGCCACGCCCTCCTCGTCGGACGACTCGCCGCCGGACAGGCTCTTGCTGCTGCTGCTGCCTTTGGCGGAGCCCTTGACGGGCATGAGCATGATGTCGCGGGGGGAGCCCTCCTCGGTGTACACCACCTGGCCGTTCTCCATCAGCACGATCTGCAGGTCAGCGCATGGGTTGATGCAGCCATCATAGGCACAGACTCGGAGGCGGCCGCTGCCAAACCGACCGTCCGCGCTGCGTTATACAGGATGACAACACCCCGCACGTAGGTGTCTCTTGGTGCCGAACTAACCAACCAGACGGTACACCCGCCCTGCAAACCGGGCCCGGAAACCGTCTTTGTGTGCTCTCATGTGCCCTCTCCTACCTTGGCCTGCACCACCTTGCTGGGCGGCAGCGGCACCACGGCCACGTGCTTGTGGCCCTCATGCCACTCCAGCGGCACCGCGGCGTCAGCCTCCCACTCGCCCAGGGAGGGCACCGAGCCAGACAGGAACAGCTGCTGACCAGGCTTGGTCTCAAAGTGCGGGACCACCACCCTGGGGCGGACGTTGGGGTTCGGAAAAGGCAGCGTTGGGAGCGAACCAGGCCGGCAGGTCCCTCGGGACAAGGTCAGTAGCCCCGCCCGCAATGCCTTGTTGCTATTGCGCTTCCGATCCGCACACAACGTATCCGCACACAACGGCACCAAGACACGGATGGTACGGCACGTAAATGGAAGGGTTGGGCTTCCCCGCACACCTGCACACGACGGCCTCCTCCGTTACATCGTCGGCGTCCAGGGAGCGCAGCGCGCGCCCAGGAGCCAGCCTCTCCACGGCGCTCTCCACGGTCTCCGTCTCGTACGCCACCTGCGAGGCATGATCGCGTCGCACGTCGGAACCCCGCGTGTAACTCAGCCGGCACTCCTGGATTAGCGGCTTCGGGCTAGGACGCGGTCAGATAGTGCTTGACGCGGCGCTGGCTGTCGTGCAAGCACAGGCTGCGCAGCACACGACTCACCGCGCTGCGGGGTGCAACGACAGGACGGAAGTTGGCGCCAAGGAGGGCTGACGGAGACGTTGGAGAAGGCCGAGCTGCCGCAAAGAGTGGTACCATTGCTGCAAGGAAGAGCAATGAAAGGGTAAAACTTTCGTCCTCAAGCGCTGTGCAGAGATACAGTGGGCTGAGCAGTTGGTAGCTCTTTCAGGTCGAGACACGCCCCGCAAACTCCCGCGCAGCCCTTAGCCCATGCAATGCCAGCTGGCCGCACCATGGTGATGGACGTGTGCGCATCGGGCCCGGGAAGAGCGAGCCTCTTTACCCGGCGGAGGTCTGCAGGGGCCATTAACAGCGAGCTTAAGCGACTACGGCAAACAATGGATACATGTCTTCAGCAATATGCGGGCACCTACCGGTGCTTCTGAAGCATTTTAGAGCTGCGCTTTTACACGCCCACGGTGAAAGGCGTCTCTCGCTAGCCGCGGTGTTGCACTTTGCGCGCACTCAGCCCGAGTCGCTTCACGATCCCGGCAAAGGATAGCACAGCTGTATGCGGTTGCTTGTCAGCGAAGGCGCTGGCCCTGCTAGGCGGCGACGCTCTTTTTCCTCTCGATTCTTGCCGCTGCTGCAAGTCGTTGACCCTAGGTCCCAATGACACCGGCGGCTTTCCTTTACTTTGTATATATATGTAGGGGCAGTGCAAGAACACGAAAGCGTGCCAGGGCCTAAGGGAGACCGCGACGACCGCGTGGTAGGGTCGCGCAAGGAATGTAAACGGTTTCACAGTACAGTCCTGCTCAGTTGCAGTGCCCTTGGTTGCAAGAACATTTCGATACTGTACTCAACGTGCCGTGCTGAGGCGTGGATTGATGAAACAGACAGGTTGGGATTGGGTACGGCAGCAGGTAAAAGCAAGCTCAACCTATGTACCTATCACAGCCAGCCAGCCACTTATTCAAAAAAAATCGCCTCTGGAGCACACAATAGAAACCGCGGAGTGGTCCATGGGTCCGCCTTGACCCTAGAGGGCGAGGGGCGCGAGGCCGTGTACGCGACGCAGACGCGATGTACCATGTGCGTGGACTTTCAGCGAGACTTGGGTCATGGCCTTCAACCACACATGGCAGGAGCGCAGGAGCACAATATGGGAACTTTGGCTCCGCCTTGCGCAAGGAATGAGTCATACCAGGTCGATCGATCGCAGGTTTTTTTTTTTTTTTTTTTTTTTTTTTCAGGAGAAGGGTTATGGGATTAT